>JAANMU010001361.1_pt1 | contig 22581 bp, 17 predicted proteins | sample 7279701 | NCBI WGS metagenome assembly JAANMU01 (sample SAMN14094539, study PRJNA606508) | bioreactor metagenome | isolation source: A lab-scale SPAN reactor treating ammonium-rich wastewater day 57 | place: Ireland: Galway | collected 2017-03-13 | reverse complement strand
GTGACCCGCCCCGGCGATGAGCAGCGTCGGCGGCACTTCGAGATGCACGCTGTACCGTTCGCGGCGAGATTGCGAATCCCAATTGGCCGCACTCTCGATGACGATGGGAAACGTCGCCGGCTGACGGGCGCGCGTGGCGGTGAGGGCGGTGCGGTAGGGCGCGGCGTTGGTTTCGCGCGACAACGGCATGACACCGATGAACATGCGCCCGCCGCAGATGAGGCCGTCGTCCCAGCCGTAGTCGTGATCAAGCGTGAAATCGAGCAGGCCGCTCCGGTTGGCGCGAAGCATTTCAAACGCGCGTTTGCGAACCTCGGCCTCGACGCAACCGCCGCCGAGGGTGCCGAGTGTTTTGCCGTCAGCGCGAACGAGCATCGTCGCGCCCGGCGCCTGCGGCGTGCTGCCGCGCGTGCGGACGACGGTGCAGAGCGCGACCGGCCGACCGGCGTCGAGATCGGCGAGCAGGGCATCGAGCACGGGGGCGAGTTCACTCATTCACTTCCTCGCTGCGTAAATTATCGCTTGCCGTCAAAGAAACGCCGAACATCGCGCCGACCATGCAATACACGGACGACAATTATTGTTCGACCGTGCTGCCGATATGCGATGAGATAATCATAGACCGCAAAAAAGCGGTACTTTGGATTTGAGACATCTCGTCGAATGTGACCGATGCCTGGAAATGCAGAGAGCAACTTCATTGCCTCGTGAAGCGAGGCTTCTACGCGATCTGCGGCAGCTGGACTTTCCAAAGCAATGTAATGCCAGATTGATTCGAGATCTTTGTTTGCAAGGCGGGATATACGAAACTTCATGTTCAACGGCCCGTTCGTTTGGCGCGTCTTCGCCGAAGTGCCTCGTCACCATCTAACGTACCGGCGCGTCGAATGCTTCGTTCTCCTGCAGCCAATAGTTTGTTCAGTTCGCCCCCCTTGAAGTCTCCGAAGTCTTCCTGCGAGATAAGGCTACCAATGGCAGCGGACACAACATCCTCAGCGCGCTCATATTGTCCGCTCCGCACCTTCTCTTCTATCACCTTCTTGATGCGTTTACTGAGTAGTAAAGTCATGTCGATGGCTCCAGATCTTTAGTGTACTTACTTTCCACCCGATCGGATCAAAGCAAGCGCCGCAGGGGAATCCTTCATTGGCAGCGTCGTGCGATGGAAACCCTCGAACTTCGCCAATGCGCCGGCCACAGCGGGAGCGGTGGGCACAAGGCCGATCTCCGCGACGCCGCGGGCGCCGTAGGGGCAGTCCGGATCGGGCACTTCGACGAGGATCAACTCAATCGGCGGCATCTGATGCGCCCGCAGGACGCCGTTGGACTTCACGTCGTCGGTCACGAGCCGCCCGCCGTCGTAGACCATCGCCTCGGTGAGCGCGTAGCCCAGGCCCATGTGGATCGAGCCTTCGAGCTGGCCCTCCAGCAGCGTGGGATTCATCACGCGGCCGACATCGTGGGCGGCGATGAACTTCTTGATCCGCCCGGTCTCGTCGAGAATACAGACCTGTGTCGCGAATCCGTAGGTGAGGTGCGTTCTCGGCTCGGGCACGTCCGCGCCGAACTTGTCGGTCTTGTAGCACTCCCAGCGGCCGAGGTATTTCTTACCCGCAAGCGGCAAAAGCGAATTGCGAATTGCGAATTGCGAAAGGGCCGGGTCGGGCGCCCCATTGGCGGTCGGGAATCGCAAGCCCTTCAAATCCGCGTTCAGCTTCCTGCACGCATCGATCACCGCGTGGCAAGTCAGCACCGTGCCGCGGCTGCCGGTCGTCTGGCCGCTGTCGTTCGGGTCGGACGTGTCGCAGCGTGCGGAGAATATCTCGTGCGGCAGGCCTGTCTCCTGCACGGCAGTCTGTATGGCGATGGTGAACAAGCCCTGGCCCATTTCGGTGTGGCCGGTGCGGAGCGTGATGCTGCCGTCGGTTTCGACGGTGAGACTGGCGCAACCGATTTCGGGCAGGCCGTTGCCGATGCCGACGTTCTTGATGCCGCAGGCGATGCCGGCGAATTTTTCAGCGCGATAGGCGTCGCGCACCGCGAGCAACGTCTGCTCCAGCCCGAACGGTTTGACCAGCCGCTGCCCGGTGCAGAAACGATCGCCGGGCCGCAGGATGTTTCGCCAGCGAATCTCCCAGCCGTCGATGCCGACCTTCGCGGCGAGCATGTCGAGCGCGCCTTCGATGGCATAGGCGGCCTGATTCGCGCCGAAGCCGCGCATCGCCCCATTCGGCGGATTGTTGGTGTACACGGCGAGCGATTCGATGTCGATGTTCTCGCACTTGTACGGGCCGATGGCGTGACCCGCGGCGCGCTCCAGCACCTTCGCGCCGACGGAAGCGTACGCGCCCTTGTCGCCGACGATGCGCACGCGCGCGGCCGTAAGTCGCCCTTCGGCATCGCAGCCGACCTTCAGGGAGATGCGCACCGGATGGCGCTTCGGATGCAGCCGTAACGATTGCTCGCGCGTCAGCACGCATTTGACGGGTTTGTTCACCAGCACGGCGCACAATGCGGTCTGCGCCTGCACGCTCATGTCTTCCTTCCCGCCGAACGCGCCGCCGTTGGACACCAGCTCTGCGCGGACGCGCTCGATGGGCCAGCCCAGCACCTTCGCCGTCTGACGACGATCGTCGAAAATGCCCTGGCCCTGGGTGAGCAATTTCAGTCCGTCGCCGTCGGGGATGGCGATGGCCGCTTCGGGTTCGAGATACATGTGCTCGATGCACTGGGTTTGCCAGACGTTTTCGACGACGTGCGCGGAAGCTGCCAGTACCGCATCGGGTTCGCCGCGCACGAGCGCCGCTTTGGAAAGCAAATTGCCGCCGGGGTGAATCTTCGGCGCGCCGGGCTTCAGTGCCTCATCCGGCGTTGTAACCGGTGCGCGAACGTCGTATTCAATCTCGATCTGATCTGCCGCGTAGCGCGCCGCGTGAACGTCGGTCGCCACGACGAACGCCAGCACGTCGCCGACGTAGCGCGTCTCCTCGCCCTCGGCGACAAAGACCGGCCAGTCCTGCGTGATGAGTCCGACAATTCGATTACCCGGCACATCCGCCGCCGTGACGACGCGCAGCACGCCGGGCACTTCCATCGCCGGCGCGGGATTGATCTTCCTCACCAGCGCGCGGGGATGATCGCTCAATCGCGGCGCGGCATGGACCATGCCGGGCACCTTGATGTCATCGATGTAGCGGCGCATGCCGAGAGCGGCGTCGTGACCGGTGTATCGGTGCAGACGCTCGCCGACTATTCCGGTGCAGCCGTTGGTCGGCATCGGCTCGCCGCCGCGCACGCGCGCGAGCAGGTCAATGGCGTCGACGATTTTTGTATAACCCGTGCAGCGGCAGAGATGAGCACGAAGATCGCCGGTGATCTGATCGTGCGTCGGCGCGGCATTTTTCTCACACAATGCATGCGCCCGCATGGCGATGCCGGGGATGCAAAACCCGCACTGCACCGCGCCGGCGTGGACGAAGCAGTCGGCGATCTGCTGGCGCTGCGTTTCGGGCAGTCCTTCAAGTGTGGTTACGGTCTTGCCCGCGGCGGCGCTCGCCTTGATCGTGCAGCTCAATCGCGGCTTGCCGTCAATCAGGATCGTGCAGCAGCCGCACTGACCCATCGGCTGGCAACCGTTCTTGGGGGAGATGATGTCGAAATCCTCGCGCAGCACGTCGAGCAGGCTGCGGTCACCGTGGGGCGTGGAGACGGGTCGGCCGTTCAGCGTGAAGGCGACGGACGAGGAAGCGTGAGCAGGTGCGGACATGGCACTTTGATTATACGGGAATCGACGCCGAGAGTGGGAGCCGGTGGTACAATGACGACATGGCCGAACTTGTCCCGGCGCCGTTTGCGGACCTCGTAAGACGGTTGTACCTCGAACCGTCGCGGCAGGGTGCGCTCTTTGAACTGCCGCGAAATCGCTGGTTCGCGCCGGCGGACGACGGACCGGATTTGTCGGTCGCGTTTCACGGGCATCGCGCCGGCAACCCGCTCGGCCCCGCCGCCGGGCCGCACACGCAGATGGCCCAGAACATCCTGTTGAGCTACGTCGCCGGCGGGCGCATCCTCGAACTCAAGACGGTGCAGGTGAACGATCGGCTCACGATCGGCCGTCCCTGCATCGACATGACCAACGTGGGTTACAACATCGAGTGGTCGCAGGAGCTTCGCATCGCCGAGTCGATCCGCGAGTACGTGGCCGGGGCGATACTGATTGACATGTTTCGCCATGCGCATCCGGACGGCCCGGCGGGCAATCGCGGCCCGGCGGGCGACGTGGTGTACGACTTGAGCGTCGGTTACGACCTTGCGGGCATTCGCGGCGACGCGGTGCGCGGGTTTCTCGATGCGATGATTGACGCGCGACCGATGGTGGAACAGCTTCGCGCGGAGATTCCCGCGGAGTTCGCCGCCGCGCGCAAGCTGGAGTATCCCGCGCGCATCAGCGACAGCATCACGCTCTCGACGTTTCACGGATGCCCGGCCGACGAGATCGAACGCATCTGCGAATTCCTGATGGGCGAGTACGACTTCAACGTGATTGTGAAAATGAATCCGCCGATGCTCGGCAAGGAGCGGCTGGAGCACTTGCTGCACGACGTGCTGGGCTACACGGAATTGACCGTGAACCCCGAGGCCTATCGCACCGGTCTGGCGTTTGACGAGGGCGTGCAGCTCTGCCGGCGGTTGTCGGGCTTCGCCGCGGCGCGCGGGCGGACGTTCGGCGCGAAGTTCAGCAACACGCTGGAGGTGCTGAACCACCGCGATTTCTTCACGCCGGACAACAAGGTGATGTACCTGTCGGGCCAGCCGCTTCATGTCATTACTATGACACTCACGGACGAGTTCCGCCGGGCGATGGGTGCGGACTTTCCGATCTCGTTTTCCGCGGGGATCAGTGCGGCCAATTTTTCGAGCGCAGTTGCGTGCGGATTTGTTCCAATCACGGTGAGCACCGATCTCTTGCGCCCCGGAGGCTATGGCAGAATGCAGGGATATCTCGATGGGCTCATATCGCAGATGCAGAAATCGGACTCGAGAACGATCTCCGAATTCATTTTGCATCGCGCGCAAGTTCGAAAGAGGGGCCCTGAAGACCAATTGATCGAGCCAGTTGAAGTGATGCGAATACTCGCAGAGCCTCGAACTGAATTGAGTGTTGCCGAATCGTCGGTTTGGAATACAACTCTTGCCGCCGCGGGTGCCCGTAGTGATCCGCGCTATCGCGCCGATCAAAATCGCAAAATGCCCAAGCGCATCGACTCGCACCTGGAGACGTTTGACTGCATCACCTGCGACAAGTGCATGCCGGTCTGCCCGAACGCGGCGAACTTCACCTACCCCACGCCCAAAGTCGCCTTCGATTACCACGACCTCATCGTGTCGCCGCTCAAGGGCGCCGCGCGAAACGACCAACTCACGCACCGCGATGGCGGCGCACGGCGGTTTGAAATCACCGAGTCGATGCAAATCGCCTGCTACAGCGACTTCTGCAACGAGTGCGGCAATTGCGACACCTTCTGCCCCGAGTACGGCGGGCCGTACATCAAGAAGCCGACGTTCTTCGGCAGCGAACGATCGTGGGAGCAGGCCGCCCCGCGCGATGGGTTTGTCATCGGGCAATCGGCGCAGGGGCCGTGGATTCGCGGGCGGATCAAGGGCCGCGTGTATCGCCTGGTCGCGGCGGACGGCCATCTGGTGCTGGATGACGGCGTGGTCGTCGCGGAGTTTGACGGAGCGACGCACGCTCTGAAGGCATTGCACGCGCACTCGCCGCTGGAGGGTGAACACACGCTGGATTTGTGGGCGTTTCACACGATGCGGCATCTGTTGGCGGGCGTGCTGGATCGCTCGCGCGTGAATCAGGTCAACGTGCATGAGTGACGCGCCGCGCATCGTTGCCATCGTCCCCGCCGCGGGGCTGTCCCGTCGCATGGGGCAGGCCAAGCAGATGATCGCCATCGGTGGGCGGCCGATGCTGTCGCGACTGGCGGAGTCGATGGCGGCGGTCGACGCCATTTCCAGTGTCATGATTGTGACGCGCTGCGCGATCGCCGAGGCGTTGGGCTGGGCGAGCGCTTCGCCGATCGGCGGGAAGCTGCGCCTTGCGTTCAACGAGGACGACTCGTCGGAGATGATCGATTCGGTGCGAATCGGTCTGCGTGCGATGGGAGAGACCTGGGGCCAAATTCGTGCGGGAATGGGCGAATTCTCGCCGCGCGACGGAATCCTCATCTGCCCCGGCGATTATCCCCGTCTGACGACGGCTGCGTTTGCCGCGTGCGTCGATGCGTATCGCGCGGCGATGATGCGCGGCGTCGTCGCGCGCGAAGCGACTTCGAGATCGGCGGAACCAGGTTGCGCCGCGAACCCGCTTGCAGATCGAGCGCCGATCATCGTCGCGTCGCACGGCGGCCGGTGCGGACATCCGATGGTCTTCCCGGCGGAGTTTATTTCATTTGTCGAATCACCGGCGTGCGATGGCGGGTTGAACGCGCTGACGCGCACTCATTCCGATCGCGTGAAGCTCGTCGAATTGCCGACCGACGCCGTGCTGCGCGATGCGGACACGGCGGACGATTTGCCGGAATCGCAATGAGCGACTGCCCATCCGAGCCGCGACCGTTAGGGAGCGCCGGGAGACGTTTCGGTTTGACGCGACGCCACGGCATGCGCGGGCGTCGGCTCGCCGCATTCGGGGCAGCGAATCGGACTCGCGCGGAGGTCGTAGCCGCAGCGCGTGCAGATGCCGACCGGAGGCTTCAACGGCCTGATTCGCAATACGATGGGATACAAGATGGCTATACCAAGCCAAAGAATTAGATTGATCGCAATTCCATGCAGGATACCGATTGCGAGTGTTTCGGATGGCGTAAGCTTGGGCCCCTCGATTGGATCGACGTGCAACAGAGCAGCGATCACGACGCCCGGAATCATGTCGATGACCATGCCGATTGGAAAGAGAATGGCCCCAAGAATTCGCAAGGAGAATCCAGTGATGATCGCATTGCGGACCCCATCGCGCTGCCACAGAGATCGCCAGAACTCCGTCCCCGTCAAAAAGACATACGCAGCGACATATCCAACAGAAATGATGATCAGCGCAAGCGGATCGGCGCCGATTAAGATCGCCATAAAAATGGATGGGGCTGCGCAGGCGCCGCAAAGTAGCGTCCAGACGCTGATGCGTCGTGGAAGCGGCATTGGATAAGCGAGTGGGCCTGGTAAGATTTTTCGTATCTTGTCGAAGACGGCAGGCACGCGGTTACCCCGTGATCGTCGCCATTCTTTTCCACATCCGCTTTGCCATCCCCACCGCCGCTTCGCGCGCGCCGACTTCGTCGCACTCCAGCACCTTGCCGGCGCGGAGTTTCCAGCGGCCGCCGATCATGACCGATTCGACGTGTTGCGGACCGAGGCCGAACAGCAGGTGTCCCGCGAGGTTGTCCGTGTGGATCGGTGTGAACGGGCGGTAGTTGGTGATGACCACATCGGCAACCGCGCCGGGTTGCAGTTTGCCCACGGTGACGCCCAGAGAGGCCGACGCGCGGCGTGCGCTTTGAGCGAGCATGGCGACGATGTCGCTGGGTGCGAGGCGCGCTCCGCTGTGCCGCGCGATGAACCACGCGGCGCGGGCCTCGCCGAGCATGTTCGCGCCGATGCCGTCGGTGCCGAGCATGACGCGCGGGCCGAACTCGGCGACGGGCGCGTAGCCGACCGCGTTGTTCATGTTCGAGCGGGCGTTGTGGGCCATCGTGACTTTCGCCGCGCGGATGCGCTTGATCGCCGCGGCGTCCAGGTGCGTGCCGTGCGCGAAGATGGATCGCTCGTGAAGGAGTCCGAATGCAGTGAGTCGGGCGATGAGCGACGTGCGATGCTTTCGGCGGCCGGCGCGTTCGTCGCAGGGGTCCTCGGCGACGTGAATGTGCACGCCGCAGCGAGATTCTTGCGACAAGTCGGCCAAGGCCCGCAGCGATTCATCCTCCAGCGTGAAGCAGGCGTGCGCGCCGACCAGCCCGGCGAAGCGCCCGCCGCCGTGATCGCGACATTTTGCGAGATAGCGCGCGTTCTCGGCCAGGCCGGCTTCGCGCCCGGATCGGCCGTGGCGGTCGGTCGTCTCATAGCAGAGCACGCCGCGCAGACCGACGGCGCGCAGCCCGGCTTCGATGCGATCCAGTGAGCCGTCGATCGCGCGGGGCGAGGCGTGATGGTCGATCAGCGTCGTCGTGCCGCAGCGCAGCGCCTCCAGCGCGCCGATGCGAGCCGACATCTCGATGCTCTCGGCGTCCAGCGCCTGGTCCAGCCGCCACCAGACGTATTGGAGGATTTGCAGAAAGTTCCGCGGTGCCTTCGGCGGCGGAGGCATGCCGACTGCCAGCGCCGAGTACAAATGCGTGTGCCCGTTCACGAGACCCGGCATCACGACCGCGCCGCCAAGGTCGATTACGTCGTCGTCGCGCCCGGCGGACACGGTCTTGCCGCGATGGGTAATAAGACCGTCTTCCATGCGCAGGGCGCCGGATTGCACCCGCGGCGGGTCGAGGTCAAGGAGCGTGGCGTTGGTCAGGATGGTGGACATGGTTTGAGAATGCGGAATGTAGAATTGAGAATGGAGAAAGCTGGCACCACCCAATCCTTCCGGGGAGAGCAGTCTTGAAGCCGTTTCTGCATTCTCAATTCTTCATTCTACACTTGCTCCTGGCGTATGAATCGCTCCACTTCGCCGACATCCGGCTTGATCTCATGCGGCTTGCCCACCGCCCGCAGCGCGCCGGCCGTGTCCTTTAGCCCGTTGCCGGTGATCATAGCGACGACGTTCGAGCGTTCGGTGAGAATGCCGTCGCGCCGGGCCTGGGCGATGCCCGCGACCGCTGCCGCCGCCGCCGGCTCGGCGAAGACGCCCGACAACTTCCCGGTGGTACGCACGGCCTCCATGATTTGTTCGTCGGCGACGGCGACGCACGCGCCGCGGCTGTCGCGCAGGGCGGCCAGGGCCTTGCGCCAGTTTCGCGGCACGGGGCAGTTGATGCTGTCGGCGTAGGTTGTGTCGCGCGAATGCAGATCGCGGATGGTCAGCCTTTCCAGCGATTCACCGGCGACGAGCCGCTGCCACAAGTCCGTGATCGGCGCGACGCCCGCCGCCTGCACGCCGAGCATCCGCGCGTTCCACCCGACAATGCCTGTCTCGCGCATCTGACGAAGACCTTTGTATATTCCCGCGATCGTGCAGCCGTCGCCGATGCTCACGGCCACCCACTCCGGCGGGTCGTCGGCGCACTGCTCGGCGACTTCCAGCCCGCCGGTCTTCTTGCCCTCGACAAGGTACGGATTCACGGCGCAGTTGCGGTTGTACCAGCCGAACCGCGCGCAGGCCGCCGTGCAGAGGTCGTACGCCTTGGCATAGCTGCCGAGCACTTTGAACACACGGGCGCCGTAGGCGAGCAGCTGCGCGAGCTTGCCTTCGGGCACGGTAGGCGGCACGAAGATGTTGCAGGCCAGCCCCGCCGCGGCGGCGCAGTGTGCCAGACTGCTGGCAGCATTGCCGGTTGAGGCGCAGGCGATCTGAATGACCGACGTGCCGCTTGCCACGGTGGCGCAACCGCCGCTTGTGCCACTGCTTGAAGCAGTGGCACCCGGTGAGGGGCTGCTCTGTGCTGCATTGCTTGAAGCAGTGGCACGCATCGTTTGAATCGCATGGGCCACGCCGATGCTGCTGGCGCGGTCCTTGAACGAGGCCGACGCGCTGCGGCCGTCGTCCTTCAATCGCAATCGCCCGATGCCCAGCGCGGCGGCCAGGCGCGGCGCCTCGATCAACGGCGTCCAGCCGATGTGCTCGATCCCCGCCGGGGGCGGCAGATCAATCGGCAGCAATTCGGCATATCGCCAGTGCGACAGGGGCCGAGCCGCCAGCGCCGCGCGGGTCAGCGTCTGCCGCACGCGCGGCAGATCGTATTGCACGTCAAGAATGCCCTCGTCGGGTCCGCAGGTGGGGCAGGTCCAGCCGGCCCGGGGCGAAGACAGGTTCCCACAAACAACGCATTGCAATTGGGTCTCAAAACTCACGCGCGATCCTCGAACAGGCAGTTCGGCACAGCCGGCCGGATTATACCGGGATGCCTGCGTTGGGACTTGCCGACAATGCGGATAGACTGGGCATTGCGTAGAGCATTTAATCGGAGCGTCATCGTGACCACCCAGGTTTCATTCGAGTCCTCCCTCAACAACGCCATCGCCCTCTGCCGCGAGCGGAACATCATCATCCCTACGTTCGCGCAGCAGAAAGATTCGTCGCTCGTTCCGCAGCGCATCAAGGACCGCCTCAAGCACGTCGGCCTGTGGGACGTCGACCCCGCCAATCTCTTTCGCATCACGTGGAAGAACGAACCCGTCGCCCGCGGCGGCGGCTTCAACAACGGCAACTGGATCGAGTTCCCCCCGGCCCTCACCGGTGTGCCCGCGCGCGTCGTCGGCCTCGTCGGGAAGCACTTTCCCACCGGGGCGCACAAGGTCGGCGCGGCCTTCGGCTGCCTCGTGCCGCGACTGGTCACCGGGCAGTTCGACCCGACGACCCAGAAGGCCGTCTGGCCCAGCACGGGAAACTACTGCCGCGGTGGGGCGTACGACTGCGCGCTGCTGGGCTGCACGGCCGTGGCGATTCTGCCCGAGGGCATGTCGCGCGAGCGGTTCGAGTGGCTGCGGTCGATCGGGGCCGAGGTGATTGCGACACCGGGCTGCGAGAGCAACGTCAAGGAGATTTACGACAAGTGCTGGGAAATCCGCCGCACGCGGCCCGACTGCGTGATCTTCAATCAGTTCGAGGAGTTCGGCAACGCGGCGTGGCACTATCATGTTACCGGTTCAATGATCCACGAAGTGTTTGAGCAACTAGGCACGGGGCTAAACGCCGAAACGCAAGAACGCCAAAATGCCAAAACAAGTGCAGGAGCGTCGGCTCCCTCAAGCCTCCGGCCTCAAGCCTCGAGCCTTCGCCTCGCCGCGTACATTTCCGCGACCGGCAGCGCCGGCACGATTGCAGCGGGCGATTACCTTCGCACGATCGCGCCGCATGTGCGCGTCGTCGCCGTCGAAGCCCTGCAATGCCCCACGCTGCTGGCCTGCGGCTTTGGCGACCATCGAATCGAAGGCATCGGCGACAAGCACATCCCCTGGATTCACAACGTGCGAAACACCGACCTCGTCGCGGCCATCGACGACGAGCAATGCCTGGCGCTGATGCGGTTGTTCAACGAGGACGCGGGGCGGAAGGTGCTGGAGTCCGCCGGCGTGTCGCGCGACGTGGTCGATCGCCTGCCGGACATCGGCATCTCGAGCATGTGCAACCTCGTCGCGGCGATCAAGTCGGCGAAGTATTACGAAATGGACGGGCGCGATGTACTGTTCATCCCGCTGACCGATTCGATGGAGTTGTACGCCTCGCGCATCGAGGAGCAGCGCGCCGCTCACGGGGCTTACACCGAATCGCTCGCCGGCCGGCACTTCGCGCGGTACCTCGAAGGCATCGGCATCGAACATCTGAGCGAGCTGGGCTACCCCGACCGCAAAGCGCTGCACAACTTCAAGTACTTCACCTGGGTCGAGCAGCAGCAGCGCGGCGTGGACGAGCTGCGCCGATTGTGGGATCCCGATTTCTGGACGCAGACGTTTGAAGAAGCCGCAGGCTGGGATCGGGCCATTGAGGACTTCAACCGGCAGGTCGGGCTGGGGTGATCCTCGTTGAGTTCGCCGGGAGACGGTTGGTCTCCGAAGGCTGCGGAATTGACCGATTTCGTTTGCACAAGACCCTGTTGAAACGCGAAACCCCGTCGGCTATGCTTTAGCGGAGGGATGACGTTCAACTCGTACTGGGCGGAAGGATTCGCCGGGCGGACCCAACTCTTATTCCTTCGGCACGATCGTGAATCCGCGCGGGCAATGCGTTGTCCCCGGTTCGTATCGACTCGGCCGGAGACTTGCGGCGGATGCGGAGCCTCTGGCGAGCGAGTTACGTCTGGTTGACGGGTGATGCGTGGCGAAGGATGGTCGCAGCAAGCCCGTGGTGGGTCTCTCGGGCGGCATCGGCTCGGGCAAGAGCACGGTGGCGTCGATCCTCGCGGATCTGGGCGCGGCCGTGATTTCGTCCGACGCGTTGAACACGCTGGAGCTTGCAACCCCCGAAGTTCAACAGACGCTGATCGGCTGGTGGGGCGATTCGATTCGCTCGCCGGAAGGCGGCGTCGACCGGCGGAAGGTTTCGGAGTTGATCTTCGGCGACGAATCGCAGCGGCTCCGGCTTCAGGCGCTGCTGCATCCACGTATCGCGGCGCGGCGTTCGGTGCTGATGGCCGATGCCGAGGCAAACCCCACGGTGCGCATGGTTGTTGTGGACAGTCCCCTGTTGTTCGAGACGGGGTTGGATCAGATGTGCGATACAGTGGTTTTTGTTGATACGACGGAAGAATTAAGGAAAGGAAGGTCCGAGAAGGCCCGCCACTGGAAGCCGGGGGAACTGAAGCGACGAGAAAATTCCCAGTACCCTCTGGACATGAAGCGGGCGAGAGCCGATCATACGGTACATAACAATTCCACCCTGACGGACCTGCGCCAGCAGGTGGAACGGGTCTTCGCCGCGGTCCTCGCGGATTTCGGCGAACGCTCCTGATCGACGACTCTTCCCCCGCAAGATTGGAACCCCGGTGCGACCCGCGCGGCGCGCCTTTCTGAAACCTGCGTCGGGCCTGCTTCTGCGGCGGCCCGCACGATCACGATAAAAGACAACCCTCTTTACCACTCCGACGAACCTGCTTTGAGCATTTCATCTCTCCCTGGGAGGTAGTTCACATGCCACGACCTGGTCACAATCGCGCTCATCCCCCTCGCAAGCCGCGCCGCCCCGGCGACGGCCCGTCCGCCAAGCATCCGCGGCAACCCATGCGGCGCGAGCCGGTGCGGAATGAAAAGCCCGCCGGCGTGGTGGTGGAAAGCTTCGAGCCGGAGGATGACGAACTGGATGTCGCACCGGTTGCGCAAAATGACGCGCCGGCACGCACCGAATCTCCCGCCCGAACGGAAACGGAAGGCTCCGGTTTCTCGGCGGGACTGGCCGGCGAAGTCGGCGCGCCGCGCGAAGGTGCGGTGGCGCCAGCCGGCGAGGGCGCGGCGCCGGGCGGGCCGGGCCTCGACCGCGAAACGCACGAGCGCTACGAAAAGGTGAAGCGGGGCGACCTGCACATCACCGAGTTGCAGAAGATGTCGGTCAACGATCTGCACGATCTGGCGAAACAGGAGGGCATCACCGACTACGCCCTGATGAAGAAGCAAGAGCTGATCTTCAAGATTCTCAAGGAACGGATTAACAAGAACGGCCTGATGTATGGCGAGGGCGTGCTGGAAATTCTGCCTGACGGGTTCGGCTTCCTGCGCAGCCCGGAATACAACTACGTTCCCTGCCCGGACGACATTTACATCAGCCCGTCGCAGATACGCCGGTTCGGCTTGCGAAGCGGGCACATCGTCGCCGGGCAGATTCGCCCGCCCAAGGAGAGCGAGAAATACTTCGCCCTACTGCGGGTTGAGGCGATCTGTTTCGAGGAGCCGGACAAGGTCACCGAAAAGGCGGTCTTTGAAGACCTGACGCCGCATCACCCGATTCGGCGGATCGTGCTGGAGACGAGCAACGATGAGATCAACATGCGCGTCATCGACATCGTCACGCCGATCGGCTTCGGCCAGCGCATGTTGATCGTCGCCCCGCCGCGCACAGGCAAGACCGTGTTGATGCAGAAGATGGCCAACGCCATCACGACGAACCATCCCGATGCGTATGTCATCATCCTCCTGGTCGATGAGCGACCCGAGGAAGTGACCGAAATGCAGCGGCACACCAAGGCCGAGGTCGTGTCGAGCACGTTCGACGAGCCGGCCAGCCGCCACGTGCAGGTCGCCGAAATGGTGATCGAAAAGGCGCGGCGACTGGTGGAGTACGGGCGCGACGTGGTGATTCTGCTCGACTCGATCACGCGCTTGGCACGGGCGTACAACACCGAGGTGCCGCATTCGGGCAAGATTCTGACCGGTGGTGTCGATGCGAATGCCCTGCAAAAGCCCAAGCGATTCTTCGGCGCGGCTCGCGCGATTGAGGAGGGTGGCAGCCTGACAATCATCGGAACGGCCTTGGTCGACACCGGCTCGAAGATGGACGAAGTGATCTTCGAGGAGTTCAAGGGCACCGGTAATAGCGAACTGCACCTCGACCGGCGGCTCGTGGACAAGCGCATCTGGCCCGCGATCGACATCGCCGGCTCGGGCACACGCAAAGAGGAGTTGCTGCTGGACCCGAAGGAATTGGAGCTGGTGTACAAACTCCGCCGCGTGCTGGTGGACATGAACCCCGTCGAGGCGATGGAGCTGCTCACGACGCGCTTGAAGAAGGTCAAGAGCAACGCCGAGTTTCTGATGACGATGAATCTGGCGTAGAGGAGCGGTTCTGCCACCAGTTCCCAAGTTCAGTGATTGAGGTTTTGCCATTCTGAACAGGCTGCGCCGGGCGCAGACATTTCAGACTTGGAAAGTTGTAAATAGACCGAAACGACTGAAATTCGGGCTACCGCCTGCATCCTGCCTGAATATCACAAGGGCAGTTGAAGCGGAATCATTGATTTTCGTCGTTATTTCAGCGACAATCTGCTCCCAGTGAAACCATCGAACCTTGCGCTCGATTCTTGTTGGGCGGGTTCCGAGGCTTTCGGAGGTGGATCATGCGAAGCGTTCTGCTTTTCGTCGCCACTGCACTTCTCGCCGCGACGCCTGCATTCGGGCAATTGATTGTCGGCAACGATCAATCCGGCACCGCCACGATCTACAACGTCAACCCGACCACGGGTGTTTCTACGCCGATCTACTCGGGATCCGGCAACGACGCTAAACCCTGGGGAATGGGCTACGACGCCGCGAGCAACACGCTCTACTGGAACAACGGCTCGACGCTTTATAAGTCGCTGTTCGGTCCGGTGCTGACTCCGTCGACGGTTGGCACGATGATGTTCAACGCCGCCACAATTAACTTCGTGGGTCTGGGCTTCAAGAATGGAAAGCTCTACGGCACGCGCAACATCGCCACCGAAGCCGTCTATGAGATCGACCCGAACACGCTGATTGCGTCCCAGGTGTATGTTCATCCCTCGACGTACGATTTCGGCGGGTTGGATTTCGATCTGACCGACGGAAAACTCTATGGATTAAGCGATACGGCCCCGGCGCCGAATGTTCGCGGCCTCTACCACATCGACACCGTTGGGGCCACCGAGACATTCCAGGCGCCGTATCCCGCCGGTGAGACGGACATCGACGGCTTGGCCGTTCACGCAGGAATTGCTTACTACGTGACCGATGGCCCGAATACGACGCAGCCCAATTTCTACATGTACAATGTCAACACGGGTAATCTTCTCGGCACGCTGCCGTCGCCCTTCACCGGCAGCGGCACGTTCAGCGCCGCCACGTGGGCGCCCGAGCCGGGCTCCCTGGCCCTGATGGCCTTGGCTGCGCTGGGACTACGCCGTCGCCGGTAACCCATCCTTCTGATCTGAATCCCGGACGGAACAGGGTGCCGGGGTGTCATCCGATGTCTCTCGCGGCCGCGCAGAGGTTGCGCGACGCAGTTTTCTGTCGCTGGTTCCTGCGAATTTCGTTGATTCGCCGATGTTGTTTGCGGATAATGCGCTCCATCGGGGCGACTCTTGCCCGCGCCGAGCGGCTCTCGTGGACCGCACATCGGCGATGCAACACTCATTTCCGGGAGGACGAGACATGTCTAATTACAGACAGCTGTGGATTGCCGCGCTGGCGGCAACGATCGCGCTGGGTTTGAGCCTTCCTGTTCAGGCCAATCCCATCACCGATGTCAGTTACTTCACTTCGACCGCGCACACGCATATCACCTTTGAGGAGGACGGTTCCGGCGCGACGTTGCCCGTGATGTCCAACATCACGATGCCCGCCGGCGAATACGCGGCCCAAGGCGTCACGATTCTGCCGAACGTGCGCGTCGTGCGCGACAGCGACGCTTGCTTCCGGCTGCTTCAGGACATCGCCGGCGGCTCGACGCCGTACGGCCTGTCGGCGTCGAATACCACGTCGCTCGAGTTCAATCCACCGGTGCAGGCCTTCGGGTTTGTCTTCGTCGCGATCTTCTTTCAGAACGCGACCTTCACCGCGTTCGATGAAGACAACAACGTGATCGAGACGGCCGTCTTCACTGGACCGTTCATCGACGGCACCGGCTGCGGCTTCCTCGAACACGGATTTGTCGGCATCGAATCGACCACACCAATTCATCGCGTGACGGTCTCGGCGCCTTCCGGCGCGATCGACAATCTCCGGTTTATTGCCGCCGAGACCGACGCCGACGACGACGGCATCGCCGACGAGGATGACAACTGCCCCAGCCACGCGAACCCCGGTCAGGAAGACTCCGACGGCGACGGCCTGGGCGACGCCTGCGACGCCTGTCCGCTCGACGCCGTGAACGATTCCGACGGCGATGGCGTCTGCGGAAACGTCGACAACTGTCCGACGCTGCCCAATGCCGGCCAGGACGACGCAGACAGCGACGGCATCGGCGATATTTGCGACGTCTGCTCCAACGACGCCAGCAACGACGGCGACGGCGACGGCGTCTGCGAAAACCTCGACAACTGCCCCGGCTTCGCCAATCCCGGTCAGGAGGACTCCGACGGCGATCTGCTCGGCGACGCCTGCGACCTCTGCCCGCTCGACGCCAACAACGATGCGGACGGCGACGGCGTCTGTGGCGACGAGGACAACTGTCCGACCGTTGCGAACACCGGTCAGGAGAACGCCGACGGCGACGGGCTCGGTGACGCATGCGACGCCTGTCCGAACGATCCGGCCAACGATCTCGACGGCGACGGTTTGTGCGGCGATGTGGACAACTGCCCGAATACGGCCAACGCCGATCAGGCCGACCTCGACGGCGACGGCATCGGCGATGCCTGCGACGGCGACATCGACGGCGACGGCTTGTCGAACGCGAACGAGACCGTCTTTGGCACCAATCCGCTGATTGCGGACACCGACGGCGACGGCTTGAGCGACGGCGTTGAAGTGGACACCGCCATGGGATCGGGCTGCCCGAACCCGACCTTGGCCGACTCGGATGGCGACGGTTTGCAGGACGGCTACGAGCTGCTGACCCTCGGCACCTCTCCATGCAGCGCCGATACCGACGGCGACGGGGTCCCCGATAACGTCGATCCACTCCCGTTGCAGCCCGGCGTCACGCAGGGATACCTGCAACACCTGACCTGCCAACTGGCGATCGACATCCTGCAGATGGATCACAATCTGTTTACAGGAAACAACGCCGTCGCGAAGAAGGCGCGGCGGGCGACGCTGGCGCTGCACGCGGCGCTGGCTTCAGCGCTGATCAGCCACGGGAACTACAACGCGGCCCAGAATCAGCTGGAAAACCTGCTGGATCGCGTCGACGGCGTCAACGCCCCGCAGGATTGGATGGTGCCCTCGGCGCAGAAGACGGCCCTGGCGGAATACGTCGATCTGCTGATCTCGCTGATTGACTTTTTCTGACCGGCGGGCCGATGACCGATGACGCCGACCAAGATGATCGTTCGGGTCGGAGTCGTCCGAGATGATTGACAGCACATCAACGGGCGCATCGTGCGACAGCGCGGTGCGCCCGTCTTTTTTTCTCACCGGCCGGAGCTATCGTCCGGGCATGAGTTGCTTGGCCGTGGGCAGACCGAAGAGGCGCTTTTTGAACTGCTCGAAGATCGCCTCGACCTGCGGGTCCGACTGCTGGAGCGCGCTGACTCGCTGCTGCGCGGCCTCAAGTTCCTGAACCAGCGCCGGGGATGGTTTCGCGTCGCCCCGCGACGCCGCGACCACCGCCGCGTTCCGCGATTCGAGGGTCTTTTCGGCTTCGAGTCGCTCGGCCTTGCGGCGTTCGACCAGCGGCCGGGCCTGCTTGCGGCAGTCTTCCAGAATCGCCAGCGCCGCGGCCTTTTGTTTGTCATCCAGAGGCACTTTGACCGGCGTCGGCCCCTCACCGCTGTACCGCGCGATCCATCGGCGAACGTAGATCTCCCATTCATCCGGGTTGCCGGCCATCGCGTTACGCGGTTGCGCCGGGTAGGGCCCAACTTTTCCATCGCTGTCGACCGTGGTGGGAATCACTTCGATGTGCATCTTGCCGTCGGCGGTCCGAGTGAACTGGCCGGATTCGACCATTTGTTGAATGCCTTTGAAGTCGACCCTGATTCGATGGGGTTCGCCTTTGGGCACGAGCTTGTTACCACCCGCGTACTCAAACGCCTGAAGTTCCTGCCAGCCCTCCTCTTCGGACTGTGACAACGTGATATCGACTTGCGTGCCGACGGGCAACTCGAGCTGGTCAACGCCCACTTCCTGCGGGTGGGCAGCGCGATTGAATTCGAGTTCCAGCACTTCGACATCCACATCCAGCTTGGTGGAATCGCATTGCGAGGTCACCCGCCGGGGCCACCAGAAGCCGTCGAAGTGACCGATTTCGATTTGCGACTCGCAGTGCGTTCGATCATTGTGTTGAGGCAAGTTGACCGTGCGCTCAATGTGTACGATCGAATAATCCCGCGAGGGGTCGATGGTCCAACTGACTTCGTCCGTCACACCGGATTCCTTGTCGTGGCAGCGTCCCTCGACGAGCATCATCCCGTTGCCGAGCAGCCGCGATCGGTACCTCCGTGTACCTTCGGCTGTGAGCATCTTGACGTAGTCCGGAAGCCTCTGGGGCGCGAAAATTCCCGGTAGCAGTCCTAGCATGCGAATGTCTGGCGTTAACTGCGAGGAACCCTTCGAGCCGTACGCGCTCGGAGGGTTGTTGACTCGGTGGAGAGTCAGCCCATCTTCCGCCGAGATCAACTCGCGATCATCACGGCCCTCGCCGTAGGCGTACTTGTTGACGACGTTGTTCCCCGAAAAGCGTTGCTCGTAATGACATTCAACGAATTGCGGTGATCGGACACGGCTTTTTACCTTGAACTTCGCATACCCCGTTCGCGGTTTGCTGCGGTAGTCAATCGCCTTGCGAAGCGCCTCGGGCATGTCGCGCGACCAGCCCGACGCCGAATCATCTTGCGCAAAGCAAAACGGCAGAATCAGCCAGATCAAGACGGGTTGAAACATGGCGATGCTCCTCCTGAACACAATCGGCCACGCCTACACCGCAGTCTAACATACGCCGTCGGCCGCGACAACCGCACGGCTTTGCAGGTTTCATCAAAGGGCCAACCCCATCGCCAGCGTCCCCTCGACCGGGTGACAGTCAAACGGCTCGATCTCGACAAACCCCATCGAACGATACAGGGCAACCGCGGCGGGCATCTTCGGCACGACGGTGTTGAGGCACACGCGCGAGAAGCCCATCTCGCGGGCACGATCGAGCGCGGCCTCCACGAGTCGCCGGCCCAGTCCGCTGCCGCGATGAGCGGGCTGGACGTAGAGCCGCTTCATCTCGCAGAGCGTGTCACGAACGCGGCGAAGGGCGACGCATCCGGCGGCGGAGGAGCATCCGGCGGCGTTGGAGGATTGGCCCATCGCGTCGGTCGCATCGCGGGCGATGAGCAGCGCGCCGTCCGGGGCGGCGTAGGCGCGCGGCAGGTCGGCGACTTCGCCCTCGAAATCCTGAAAGCACAAATCGACCCCAAGCTCGGTGAGATACTCACGCATCAACGCGCCAATGTCGGCGTAGTCGCGCGCGTCGGCAGCGGGGCGAATGAATGAAAGCGATTCGTTCTTGTTCATGGTCACTGTCACGCAACCGGCTAATCGGCATTGAGCCGGCGACCTTGCTCGCCGTGATTCAATCAGCATCCCATTGTGCCATTCGGCGCCCACAGATCCGAGCCGCGACCGTAAGGGAGCGCCGCGACTATTCAGACATCGAGAGAGCGACTTGCCTTGTCGAACATCGCCACAACGTGCCGTAACCATGCCACGCCATTACGAGTACGTTAACCGCCGCGCTCAATGCCGATGATCGTGCGATTCGCAATGCGGACAGACCAACGGCTCGGCCGTCTTGCGCTGCTTCGCCGGGAGCGTCTGCTTTGGATAGCTATAGAGGCAGCACGAGCACTCGACGGACGCGTCGGCCTTCAGTCGCCCGGCGGCCCAGCGCGAAAGCTCCGCCGGCAAGACGCCGCGGCCCCGGCAGACCGGGCACGTCTCGTAGAAACTGCGCAGAATAATGTCTCGAATGAACGCCGATTTGTCCGGCACCTGGTTCAGCACGTCGGCCAGGTGCCGGTCCACCCGAAACGACACGATGACGCCCTTGTCCTTCGTTGCCTGCCGCCCGTTCGATCCCTTGCGGCCGTTCGATCCGTGACGCTTCGCCATGGGGTCTCCTTCGAATGTCGGGATTGTACCGGCGGCGGGCTGCACGCGTGAGCGCGTGACAGAACTGGGGTTGGAGCGTTAACTGTTGTGTGCACTGCTGAAACCGCAGCAGCATGAGCCAGCGCCGAGTGTGCCACTGCTTCAAGCAGTGGCACGATGCGGGCTGTGAGACGCCGATGAATAGTGCGGCCGCCGCAACTGGCGGCCATGTTCGGAAGACGAGTCTCGTTCCATGACGCTCAAGCCACCATCGAGCACCGATGAAAGCAACAAAGCGTCGCCGGATTCCAGACACGAGCCAGTCGCCTCGTTGTCCGCGCGGCCTCGCATCCGGTTCAACCCGCTGAATCTCACCCTCGCCGGCCTCCCGGAGATGGATTACTTTGAATCGGATGAGAAGCGAATCGCCGCTCTAAGACAGATCGCAAAAGACGCGGGCCGCCCGAATCAATGGAGTTACTGGGTCGGCGTCGGCCTGATTTGGCTGGTCAGCATGTCTGTCTACTTCTTCGGCCGGTACGCCATGCACTTCGTGCAATGGCCGTCGCTGATGGAGAAGGCCCTCTCGTTCATTGTGATGCTTCTTGCCGCCGTGCTGCTGATTCGCCGGTTTCACCGACAGGGCATGCAGTCGATGTTGCGAAGCGAACTGCTGAATCAGGGCGTGCCGGTGTGCATCAAGTGTGGCTACCTGCTCCGCGGCCTGCCTCTGGAGCCGGGCCGGTGCCCGGAATGCGGCAGGGAGTTTGATGCGCGCGTGCAGGAGATATTGGCCGGCGACAACGCTCATGCCCCATCCGTTCAGTAACGTCGAACACCAGTCCAGCGATCCCGTCTGGCAGTCCATTTGTTGACTGGTACTTGCAAACTTCCTAGGATACAGACCATATAAGAAATAGGATGCCAAATGTCCGAGCCCGAAAAGCGACATGCGTCAGATGCATCGCCTGCGGACAACCCAGGGCAACGTTCGATTAGCAAAGCGATTGATATCCTGCATGCGAGAATTGCTTTAGGGTCAGCGCCGGAGTGGGAGTACTTTGAGAATGAATGGTGTCGAGAGACGGCATTGAGGAATTTTGGCGGCTCCAATAAGCACGTTCGTGCAAGAGATCAACTCAAAGCACTTGGTTGGGGTGTGGCGGGCTGTTTTGCGACCTATCTCGGCGGCCGGGTCATATTAGGACATTTCGTTTCGTCTTTGGCTCTCCATATCGGTCTTGCCGGACTGGCAGGAGTGGTGGTCCAGGTTTTCATCATGCGACGATTTTCGCGCCTCCATTGGAGACTATGGCTTCGTGAAGAGCTTCTTAATCAGGGTGTGCCGGTGTGCATGGCCTGCGGGTACCTGCTCCGCGGCCTGACGGTCGAGACTGGCCGGTGCCCGGAATGCGGCAAGGAATTTGACGGCCTCGTGCGAGTGATCATAACCAACGCGCAAGTTAACGCCGCAGAAGGTGACGTTTCGCCGCACAAGTGATTGCGATTGAATCTGCTACGCGCGGCGCTCCCTCACGGTCGCAGCTCGGATGGGCGAGATTTTGAATCGCCAAGTTTCAATTGGCCGCTCGCCCCATACGCCTCGCGCGTCCCGCGGTACATCTCATAGCGCATCAATCGGCAGTCGATCCGCGCGTTCCAGAACTCGATCCGGCGACTGGCGCGCAAGCCGACGTGTTTGGCGAGGTTGCGATTGCCGGTGAAGATGAAGCCCGTGTAGCCGGCGCAACGCTGCTTGAAGAAGTCGCCGATCCGCGAGTAAGTCGCCTCCAGCGCTTTTTCATCCCCCATCCGCTCGCCGTATTCCGGGTTCAGCAGCACGATGCCGGGGCCCTCTCCCAGTTCCGGCACGCGCGTCTCGGCAAAGTCGCACTGCGCGAACTCGATGAGATGATCCACCCCCGCCGTCTTCGCGTTCTGCTTCGCCGCTGCCAGCGCCGCCGGGTCGATGTCGCTCGCGATGATCATTGAGCCGCCCGTCTTGTTGCGCGATTTGACCGCTGCATTCCCTCTTGTCGCCGCGTTCCCCTTGCCCGCCTCGCGCCGTGCCGCCTGCCACGCCTCCGTGTCCATCCCCAGCACATGCAGCAGCCCGTAATCGCTGCGCAGCAGCCCCGGCGCGCGGCCCGCCGCGATCAGCGCCGCCTCGATCGCCAGCGTCCCGCT
>JAANMU010001359.1_pt1 | contig 22587 bp, 14 predicted proteins | sample 7279701 | NCBI WGS metagenome assembly JAANMU01 (sample SAMN14094539, study PRJNA606508) | bioreactor metagenome | isolation source: A lab-scale SPAN reactor treating ammonium-rich wastewater day 57 | place: Ireland: Galway | collected 2017-03-13 | reverse complement strand
GGGCGAGATAGAGGTCGCCGGGGAGGATGGTGCGCGAGTCAAGGCTGACCCCGCCCACCCGGACGGCCCCTGCCTGTCCGTTGAGGGCGGCGGCGGGCACGCCCACAAGGTCAGCCAGTTGGGCCAGCGTGGCCCCGTGGGGGTGCGCAGGACGCAGCGGGGCGGGCGGGTTGTTGACAGGCACGTGCTTGGGATCCTCTGGTTGGTGTGGCGGAATGGCCGGGGCGCGGGGCGGCGGCTACTTGTAGAACTTGGGCGGTTCGACCGGCGGCGTGGTGGAGGGCGGGACGTCGTAGCTGCGCAGCACTTGCCCCATCACCTGGTTGAAGGTGTTCCCTTGCGTGACGCCGTAGATCTTTCCCTGCGGGCGCTGGACGGTGATGCCCACCACGTACTTCGGGTCCTCCATGGGCGCCATGCCAATGAAGGACGAGGTGTAGCCGTCGAATCCGACGCCGTTGTCCGCGGGTGCCTCTGAGGTTCCGGTCTTGCCGCCCGTACGGTAGCCGGGAATGCCAACCACCTTGTAGTCGGTCATCGTGACCACGCCCTCCAGCATATCGCGGGCGTCCTGTGCCGTCTTCGGACTGATCACCTTGACCCCGGGAGCCGTGGGCTCCTTGGTCACGGTGCCGTCGGCGGCCGTGTAGGACTCCACAATGGTGGGCTTGAGGCGGACGCCGTCGTTGGCGATGGTCTGGAAGATCATGGTGGTCTGCAGCGGGGTCTGGGCGACGCCCTGCCCGAACAGGACGGTGTACTGCTGGCGGCCGTCCCAGTTCTGCCAGTCTGCCAGGATGCCGGGGCTTTCGCCGGGCAGCTGGATGCCGGTCTTTTCACCGACGCCGAACTTGCGCATGTAGTCGTAGCGCTGCTCCGGCGTGAGTGCGGAGCCTGCCATGACGGTGCCGGTGTTCATGGAGTCGGAGATGATGCCGGCCAGGGTCCGCTGTTCCGTGCCGTGGTCAAAGGCATCCGTAAACGTCTGCCCGTCGATGGTGAAGGCCGGCGGCACCAGGTAGTGGCTCATGGGCGTGGCCAGGCCCTCTTCCACGAGGGCGGCCGCGGTCATGATCTTGCTGGTGGAGCCGGGTTCCACGACGGAGCTGACGGTGCGGGAGCCGATGTTGGACGGGTCCGAGGCGCCGACGTTGTTGGGGTCGTAGGAGTCGCTGTCGCCCAGGGCGATGACCTTGCCCGTGGCCACTTCAATGACACTGACGCTGGCCCACTGCGCGCTGTACTGTTCCTTTTGCTGCTGGGCCGCCTGCTGGGCGTAGTACTGGATGTCCTGGTCGATGGTCAGTTTAGTGCCTATGGAAATACCTCGAGCATAATTCCCTCACCGACTGCTGATCTAATTGACTCAAGCCAATTACGCACCCTACCCCAGTCGGAACTGGATGCCCGAGTTAATCAATATGCTGAACTTGTTGCCAAGCGGGCTCGACCTTTGCATAAAAAAATTGATTTAATTCACGCTCATGATTGGATGTCTTTGCCCGCTGCCCAAAAAGTTTCTGCGCACAGTCATAAGCCATATGTAGCTCATGTCCACTCGACTGAGTTTGACCGGGTGCCTAATGGGTGCGGTAGTCAGTTTATTCACAGCGTGGAGTATCAAGGATTGCAAAAAGCAGACCACATTATTACCGTGAGTTACTACACTAAACATTTGTTGGTGACTCAATATGGTTTGTCGCCTAAAAAAATTAGTGTAGTGCACAATGGTATTGATCCTCTGGATTGCCCGCCAGATATTAGCCGTCATCATTTTGCTAGCCAGAGGCCTGTGATTGTCTTTATGGGGCGACTGACCAGTCAGAAGGGTGGTGAGTACTTTTTACGCTTAGCCAAACGGGTGGTGCAGTCTATTCCAAATGCATTATTTGTGGTGGCGGGCAGTGGTGATTTGTACCATCAGTTACTTTTCCAGACGGCTTTTGATCACTTGTCTGCTCATGTTTTGTTTAGCGGGTTCGTGCGCGATCGGCAACGTGAACTCCTATTAAATAGGGCTGATTTGTTCGTTATGCCGTCAGTTTCGGAACCGTTCGGTCTAGTTGCCTTAGAAGCGGCGCAAAGGCATACGCCGGTGATTGTCAGCAAGCAGTCTGGGGTGGTGGAGGTGTTGCCTTCAGCTGTTCAACTAGATTTTTGGGATATTGATGCGATGGTGAAGGAAATGATTGATTTGCTACAAAATAAAGATAGACATCAGCAAGCTATTGATCGCCAACTCCGTGATATTTCAAAAGTAACTTGGTCGAAGTCTGCGAGTAGAGTTAGAGACATCTATCAAAGGCTATTTCAATGATAAACGAGCAAGGTATTCCACAAAACGCACAGAAGTCAGGATTTGATGAAAGTTGATTATTTAGTTGCAGATGACGTAAAGAATAAGTGCTGATATAGTTTCTCTGTGCCACAAATTTGCCTGTATCTTCACCTTCACCAACCACTCCGTTTAGCACCTTTTGAGGTGTTTGATTTAGATCATGACAGATCTTACTTTGCCACAGCCGATCAAGATGATAATAAGCAAATTTTTCTGAAAGTGGCAGATAAGTCTTATCGGCCAATGTTATCTCTATTGGAAGAACTGCTCTATCATGAATCTGAATTTAAGTTTGCCCTGTCAATTACAGGTGTTTTTATTGAACAGGTTCGATGGTATGCGCCAGATATTTTAGAGCAACTCAAACGCTTGATTGCCACTGGTCGGGTTGAAGTCCTAGCCGAAACTTATTATCACTCCTTGGCTAGTCTTTATTCTGAGCCAGAGTTTGAAAGACAAGTCAAACAGCATTTGAATACCGTTAAAGCTGAGTTTGGTGTTACGCCGACCACCTTTCGTAATACAGAGTTAGTTTATTCCAACCATATTGCTTGGCTTGCTCACAAGTTAGGTTTTGATGGAGTCTTAACTGAGGGAGTGGATCGATATTTGGGTGGTCGGCCTCGGACTCAGCTCTTTAGCAGTTGGGGCGAACATCAGGTGCCACTCCTACTCAAGCACGCTCAACTATCTGATGACATTGCTTTTCGGTTTTCAGACAAAAGTTGGCCACATCACCCTTTACATAGCCAAACTTATCTAGACTGGATTCGGTCGTATCGTCAAGAGGAAATTATAAATTTGTTCATGGACTTTGAAACTTTTGGGGAGCATCAGTGGGCAGATACGGGAATATTTAACTTTTTTAGGCAGTTTGTTCACGACTTCATTCGGAGTCCTTACAATCAGTTTGTGTTGCCACATCAATTACTCCAACAACCAGCCAATAATTTGCGTCAGAAAAAAAAGCAGGAGGAAGGCTTTAGGCAAAATTCTGAAGAAAACCCTCGGCAGGAAGTTAATAATGACGCTAATCAGGTTGGTAGACAATCAAATAGCTTGGTTGAAAATTGCAATTTACCAGTCTACGACGTCCCAGAACCAATTTCTTGGGCAGATGTAGATCGAGACCTAACTGCTTGGGTTGATAATGCCTATCAAAGAGACACCCTCAGACTAATTTACCAAATTGAGTCAGAAGTTGTGAATTCTGGCAATCAGTTTTTAATTGATGAATGGGGTAAACTGCAGACTAGTGATCATTTCTACTACATGTGTACCAAATGGGCGGCGGATGGCGATGTTCATGCTTACTTTTCTCCCTATGACTCGCCTCACGAAGCCTATCGGCGTTACTCGACTGTTTTAGCAGATTTTATGCAAAAAATCGGGGCGATTTGACTTATTTCGCCACTTGCCTGACATTACTCATTCCTGCTACATTAAACAAATGCCTAGAGCTCTCACCCTTGGAAACGGTCAATTTTTGGTTTGTCTTGATGATTTTGGATTTGTTCGTGATTTATACTATCCTTACGTTGGTTTAGAAAATCATGTCTCTGGAGAAAAACATCGGATAGGCATTCAAGTGGATAACCGTTTTTCCTGGATTGATGATGGTAGTTGGGAAATTACTATTGGTTACAAACCAGAAACCATGGTGGGTTATTTGGTGTGCAAAAATATCGGACTAGGCGTGTCACTGGTGATGGAGGATATTGCATACAACGAAACAACGGTGTTTCTGCGCCAAGTGGATGTGTACAATCACACTGAGCACTCACTGAATATTAAGTTATTTTTTCACCAAGTTTTCCACATTAGTGAAAGCAAAAAGCGTAACACTGCTTTTTACGATCCGACTCATAATCTGATTATTCATTACAAAGGTCGGCGAGTGTTTTTAGTTAATGCTGTGGGTGTTATGGGGGAAGCTATTGAGGACTTTACCGTGGGTGCTTATCAATTTGATGGCAAAGAGGGCTCATTTAAAGACGCTGAAGATGGTCATTTGACTCAGAACGCCGTGGAACATGGCTCGGTGGATTCAGCCATTCAAATTGGAGGAGTGGTTGAACCCAAAGAGAAGTCGCGATTTTATTACTATTTATGTATTGGTCGCACTCTAGATGAAGTTTTTGAGTTGAATAACATGGTTATGCAAAAAACCCCAGCGGGGATGGTGCACTCCACCGAAAGCTTTTGGCAGTCGTGGCTAAGAACTTGTCCGCGTAATTTGTCGCTACTTCCTAAAGACCAAAAAAGACTATTTGACACCTCGCTTTTTATTCTGCGAAATCATACTGATAACGGAGGTGCCGTGATTGCCTCAGCAGACAGTGCCATGATTGAGTATGGTAAAGACGACTACTCGTATATGTGGCCAAGAGATGCGTCTTTTATTGTTTCCACCTTGTGTAAGGCTGGTTATGACGAAGTCACAAAAGCCTACTTCATGTTTTGTAAAGAAGTTTTGCATGCCGATGGCTATCTACACCATCGTTTCCGGAGTGATAAAAGCTTGGGTTCAACTTGGCACGCTACCACTTCTCAAACCGAGTGGTTAAAAAATCGCATTTTACAGTTACCCATTCAGGAAGATGAGACCGCGAGTGTGTTGATTGCTTTATGGCAGTATTACGAAACCAGCCGCGATCTTGAGTTTATTGAGCAGCTATATAAACCGATGATTGAAAAAATGGCAGAGTTCTTAGTTAGTTTTAGAGATAAAGACACACTACTGCCCCTGCCCTCTTATGATCTGTGGGAAGAGAAAATTGGTGTATCCACCTATACTTGCAGTGCTGTTTACGCGGGTTTAATGGCTGCTGGTAAGTTTTGTGAATTGTTAAGCAAGCGCGATCGGATGCGTAAGTATCAGCAGGCAGCTAAGGAAATCAGGGAAGCGACCCTCAAGCATTTATTTCATGAAGAAACAGATTCTTTCATCAGAATGTTGGAAGCGACCGATAATGGTTTGGTACCACTGGTGACTGTGGACGCCAGCTCAATTTATGGTTTGTGGTACTTTGGCATGCTGGAGCTGGATCATCCACTTTTAGAGAGATCACTAGTGCAAATGAGAGTTCGTTTGCAAAATCCCACTCCTCTTGGGGGCTACGTTCGCTATGAGGATGACAAGTACTTTAAGGCAACAAATTTGCCTAATCCTTGGATTATCACCACTTTATGGGAAGCCCAAAGAATATTGCAGGGATCGCAAGTATCAGAAAATGATTTAATGACTGTTCAACAAGTCCTGCAGTGGGTGGTTAATCACGCCTATCCTTCAGGAGTTCTAGCGGAACAACTGGATCCTTATACGGGCGAATCACTCTCAGCTACACCGTTGGTTTGGAGCCATGCGGTTTATATCGAGACGGTATTGATGTATTTAGAACAGGTTGAAATGCTGAGAAATCAGACTCAACCAGACCAAAACCAACTCCTTACAATGTCGCCAGTTGCACCAATTTCCAGCCAGTGATACTGTGAGTAAGCGTTACTTGGAAAAACAAATAATGAATCAAGACCTGCAATTTTTACTGGCAGTTGACGGTGGTGGTACTAAAACCGATGCTATCTGCGCGCATTTGGATGGAACGGTAGTGAGTGAGGGTCACGCAGGTCCGACAAATTTGACAACTACCTCAGTGGGTGCTGCTAGTTTTAATTTACGCGAGGCTTTAAGACAAGCCACAGTGGGCATTCCAGATCAGGCTGAGTATGTACGACTAGTGATTGGTTTGGCTGGTGTCGATAGTGATGAAGATCGCAACCACGCCTTGTCAGTTTTTCAATCCGCCCTGGCGGATTATCGGGTGCCGAAAATTGAACTTTACAACGACGCTTACATTGCCTTGGCCGGAGCAACCACCAGCCCGAACGCAATTGTATTATTGGCTGGGACTGGGTCTAATTGTTTTGCCAGAAGAGACGACGGTCAAACGGCCAAAACTGGTGGGATGGATTACTTGCTGGCTGATCAGGGTTCAGGATATGCCATTGGTCGGCGAGTCTTACGAGAAGCAGTCAAAAGCTATGATGGACGAGTGCCAAAGACTATTTTAGAACAGTTGGTTCGTGAGCAGTTCCAGTTGGCATCAATTGCCGAAATTAAACAAGCTGTCTATGACCCGCCTTTGTCCAAGATCCAACTTGCTGATTTGGCCAAACTATGTGCCCTGGCTGCTGATCAAGGTGACGAGGTGGCTAATCGAGTTTTAAGTGACGCTGTTGAGGACTTGTGGTTACACGTGCCAGCAGTGGTGCGGCGACTAGAGTTAGCATCCACACCTTTTGATTTAGTTCTGGCAGGTTCTATTTACACTATTCCCAAGATGCTGGATGGGATTACTCAATTGGCACAGGATTCTGGTTGGCAAATTAACATTGTTCGTCCCGAGCAGGCACCAGTCTATGGGGCTTTAGTTTTAGCCAAGCAAGCGGTATAATGCCGATATATGCAACCTCATACCGGAGCCGCGTTATGTGTCTTCTCTTTCTTGATTCCGGATTTAGAAAAGAAGTTATTTTGCACTGATGGGTCGGTTACTACTTTTGAATTCCCATATACCCACTTTAGTGTTTCCTCGCAAGTCCCCAAGCTACATAAAGAAGCATACAAACTTTACTCGATAAATATCAGAGAGCATAATAATAGGGATGAATTAACGCTTGAGATTGGTTCACACTGGCATTGCAGACTAACATTTCGGATACTTCAGTTTTCACCAGGGGATATTAAATTACAGCTCAATCATGATCATAGTGGTCCAACAGAAGAGATCAGAATGCGTCACGGTGCCATTTCTGGTGAGTATGTTGGAGTGGTTAAGCAGGACGCTAAGTATACTCGTGAAGTTATGATGATTACAGTTCCACGGGATGTTAAAGTAGTTCACGATCTGGAAGGAGAAGTTAGGTATGAAAGAATGATTGACAATCCTTTGACAGGAACTCCTGACAAGAGAACAATGCAGTTTATGACATATGACAGACCTGTTAAGGAAACAAACACTCAGCGCCGATTTGCTTTTCAGTATACCTATAAAATTGAAGACTTTCGATCATTCAGTGACAACAAGAAGTGATTGCTCGATACTATCCCAGCAGGATCCTGAAACAAGTTCAGGATGATGAACATTTCCCTTTTTGCCAGTCGAAAAACAAGAATCTATGTTATACTAACTCTGTTTTGTGATTGTGAGAGTGACGCACAGTAGGTGTGTCCAGCTGCCATAAGGCACTATAGACTTTACATATGTCTCTTCTCCATCCTGAACTCGTATTAAAGAAGCCACAGATTTCGTGGCTGGAAAGGAAGTGGCTCGCATGAACGACAGCGCACCACAAGTCAACCCCCGCAAAATTTTTGTGGGCAATCTCTCCTGGAGTCTTACCGAAGACATGCTTCGCGACTTCTTTGCTCAATTTGGAGAGATCGTAGAAGTCAAACTCATCATTGATCGGGCAACTGGTCGATCAAAAGGCATTGCCTTTGTAGAGTTTGCTGAAGAAGCCATGGCTCAAGCAGCCATTGATGGCGCTAACGGTGTTGAGCTGGAAGGCCGCGCCTTAGTGGTCAACATTGCTCGACCTCCCGTGCCTCGTGAGCAACGAAGCGGTGGCTACCAAGGTGGCGGTGGAGGTTACTCCAACAACCGCGGCGGTGGTTACTCCGGTAATAATCGGGGTGGTTACAACGATCGCAGCTATTAAGCTTTGATCATCACCGTAAAATCGGAAACAGACACCGTCTCGCCAACAGCGAGGCGGTTTTTGTTTGCCCCAACCATTTAGCTAAACTAAAGCCTCAAGTTTGAAACAAGTATAGAAAAATCTCTAAGATTGACAACACCATCACAATTCAGATCAGCAGGTAGGTTACTGCCTTCTATCATGAGTGCTGAGATGAGGATGGAGATATCAAACAAGTCAACTGTGCCAGAACCATTGATATCAGGATTAGCTTGGCAAGTTGGAGGAGTGGGAGTTGCGGTTGGGGTCTGAGTTGGTGTGGGTGTAGGTGTAAACGTGGGTTGTAACGTTGGCACTGGAGTTGCGGATGGCAGTTGAGTTGGTGTGGGTGTTGTGTCGTAGGGAGGGATACTAGAAACGCTGATCGCGTAGAGCTTAGCCTCAGCCCCATCGGTAGCAACTATAATCTCCCCTCGATTTGGCCAAAAAGCCAGCGTGACTGCTTGACCACCAGTCACAGTATTGTAGGCGGGCAGTGAATTCACTAAATACCAATTACTCAGATCTCTTGATCGGTAGACACTATTTTGCTGAGTGACTAAGTCTTCAGTTAGCACATACACCCACTCGCCATCTGTTGTCATTTTGCCATGACGATAGCCACCAGTTATGATTTTGAAGGGCACTAGAAAGACATCCGTGGAATTGTCTGGATTAATCCTTCTTATGAAGCGACCATCTTGAGTAGTAGCTAGAATAAATTCCTGACTGACAGTGCCTTGATTCAACTTAATCGGTGTCAGAACCGGGTCAACATTAAAACCAGACAGCACTTCCCAAGAAGCTCCCTCATTGGCGGTATACCAAATACTTGAGTCAGAACTAGCCGCATAGAGCCGATTGTTTAACCAGGCCAGGCTATAAATTCTAAAGGGACTGAGAAAGGAAGTAATGGACGTGGCTTGGGAGGGATCAATGGTGATGCGACTCCAAGACAGACCTTTGTCACTGCTTTTAAAAACTTCTCCAACCGCCACCGCTGACGTAGTATAAGGGACAGAGGTAATATTTGAACCAGTTCCATAGTAATAGTTTCCTTCAGGACTGACAGTTAGACCCCAACCATGAACTACCTCAGTTAGTCCCGCGGAGTTGCGATGCTTGGTGCCAAGTTTTAAGTTAATATCAATGGCGTAAAAGTTGCCTAATGCCCAAGAGTCCATGGGATCAGTGCCAGGAAAGATAACGGAGTTGTTTGACTGGTCGACAACTAAAAGGTGGATGCCCTGTTCCTCAATTCTGTTACCAGCAGTATTGGTCATGGGTATTTTTTGCAGGGACATGCTACTGGCATTGAGGGTGGCGACCAGTGCCCCGTCAGCTCTGGCAGGATACTGACCTAAAGCTAAATAAAGCGAATCTTCAACAGGAAGTAGGAAGTATGCCCCAAAAGAGTCTGGAGTTGATGAATTACCAACGGGTAGCGTGCCAAATCCAGACTGTTGTTCATAAAATGATCGAATATTGATGTTATATGGGACAAATGTTGGAGATAGCAATTCTTCCAAAGTTGCGGCACGAGCGTTGGAGTCTTGAGTTTTTGAGGGAGTTTGAAAAAAATTGGTTAACCAAATCAGAAAAAACACTCCCACCAGAAGAATCAGCCTGATGTAAACAACGGCAAAGTGACTAGGACGAGCCCAATTTGAAAAATAATGTGTCATTTGGCTACTGTAGTATGTTTGAAACTTCCCCTCTCTTCAATAGCAATTCTGATGACTCCATTTTTTACAGCAACAAATTTGTGCTTGCAAATTCAAAAGATGCGATATGATAGGTTTATGACTGGTCGAATGAAAAATCAATCGACATTAATCAAAAGTTTGTCTTTGGTGGTGACGTTGTTATTGCTACTAGTCGCTTGGTATGACCTAAACTGGATTTACCCAGCCGAGCATGATCAGCAAAACGAAGAGTGGCGGGCGGAAATTGCTGGTCTAAAGTCACCCACAGTAAGTCAACCGCTTGATCAGTCGTCAACAGGATTGTCAGATAATAATCGATTGGGTGAAGTGGCGGGAGTGGTTGTTGACTTAGACAATGCAACAGCGATCGATTTATCCCAACTGGAGCAAGTCAATCTAATCAAGGTCGTCGACGGTGACACGATTAAGGTTGATATAAATGGACAAATTGAAACGGTCAGATTAGTTAGTGTAGATGCGCCCGAGTCAGTGGCTCCTCGTCAGCCGGTGGGATGTCTGGGCAAAGAGTCAGCAGCATTTTTGCAAAGCTTAATGAGTGACCAATCGATTATTTATTTGCAAAAAGATGAAACTCAAAGTAATCGCGACCGCTATGGTCGATTACTTCGATTTGTGTTTTTAAGTGATGGTAGAGATGCTGGTTTAGAGTTGCTTGGGGCTGGTTTGGCTGAGGCCAAACTTTACAGTCGTCAGCCCCATCTGTATTGGTCAAGTTATCAAAAAGCTGAAGCAGGGGCTAAGAATAAAGAATTGGGGATTTGGAGTAAGGAAAGCTGTCCGACGCCACCACTGGTGTCACCCTGAACTCGCCTGCCCCGAAGAAGTCGGGGTTTCAGGATCTTCCAAAGGTTTTGAGATTCTGGATTAAATCCAGAATGACGACAAAAGCAGACAATTCTGGAATGACGACTATTTGCATAATAATTGGTAGGAAAACGTCACGGTTAATGTAAGAATCATGTAGTAGAGTATATGCATGTCTGATACAAAAATTGCTCTTTTCAAGGGCACACATATTCGAAAAACTTTGCATAATCAGGAGTGGTGGTTTGTGATCGAAGATGTAGTATTGGCGTTGATAGAATCACAAAATCCCAAACAATATATCCAGAGAATGAAACTGAGAGATCCTGAGTTGGCTAAAGGGTGGGTACAATTTGTACATACCCTTAAAATTTCAACGAGTGGGGGATATCAACAAATGTTATGTGCCAACACCGAAGGTATTTTTCGTATTGTCCAGTCCATTCCCTCCCCTAAAGCCGAACCATTCAAGCGTTGGTTGGCTAAAGTTGGTTATGAACGAGTTCAAGAGATTGAGGATCCTGAGTTGGCATCCAAACGCACCAGGATGCTGTACAAACTAAAGGGCTACACCGATGATTGGATTGAAAAACGAATGCGGGGGATTGCCATCAGAGAAGAACTAACTGATGAATGGCAAAAAAGAGGGGCTCAAGCAAATCGCGATTATCAGATCTTAACATCAGAAATTTCCCAAGCCACTTTTGGCATCACCCCCCAAGAGTACAAGAAACTCAAAGGTTTAAAACGAGAAAACCTGAGAGATCACATGGATGACTTTGAACTAATCTTCACTATGCTTGGTGAAAGGTCGACAACCGAGATTCATCTTTTAGAAAACTCTCAGGGTGTGCCCAAGTTGAAAAAAGATGCCAAAAGAGGTGGCCAGGTGGCAGGCACCGCCCGTGAAGCATTGGAAAAAGAAATCAATCGGTCAGTGGTGACCAAGAGTAACTTTTTGCCAAAAGAGATAAAAAATATTCCGAACTAGTACTAGAGATACCGGCTTGACAATTCTCCATGAACAGCACAAGCATTCCATTAGGTAGAGGAGCAGAATTGATGACCAATTATTGTCTACTCAGCTCCACCAAACTGCTTCATTAACTGTTGGAGCTGGGCTTCATCCAGCTCACCAACAGCGGGATTAATGCCTGTTTGACCTGAATTGGTGCTGTTTGAATCAGGAGCGAGTGGTTGGGTCAAGGCTGACATATCCATAAACGTAATATCTGATGGCGGTACAAATAGTGCTGGATCGACCGAAGTGACATCACATTGGATGGTATACCCTAGATCACGGTAACTATTCCAAGCTTCTTGGGTAGAAAAATCTGGGGCGTTAGATGGCGATTCAACCTCTGGTTGTTGAGGCGATTGACTGGGGTTAAGAGCAGAAAATTTGAGTCCTTGTCTGGCGCCATCACTCCAAGTGTAAACAAACTCTCCATCTGATAATAAAGAAGTAGTTTGGTCTGGGCTGGTAGTGCTAATAGTGTCAAAACGAATTTGGGTACCTTTAATATAGTAGTGGCTGGTTTCTCCATTTTCGACTTGAGTCATGGTGCACTTAACTGACTGTCCTGTAGCAATAGCTTGACCAACTCTCTGCCATTCTTGTACCACCTCACCAACTGTTTGATCTTCGAGTGAAGTTGGTTCATCAACGGTTGGAGTTTTAGTTTTGTTACATCCAACTAGCAGGCTGCCAGTCAGCACGATCAATAATCCCAGCAAAATACTCTTCTTCATACTCTCTCCTCTCTGTTGCATTAAGTATATCATATAGCAGTAATTGTTTAAGGCTCAAGATTTAGTCAGGAGTATGTTTTTGCTACAAGCGTATATAGCGTATCTGATGTTGGTTGTTGCGATGGGTGGCGGCAGCGAATTAGGTACACATTTGTAGGCAGTTGACAATAGGAGTAAAATGAGCTTAACTGTGGCTAGTTTGTAGTATATATGATCGCACTCGGTTTGTCGGCGATCGCTAGAAGGAAAATTCAGGTATGCACCGCCAAACACACCGTATTTTGGTCCAGTCTTTTAGTCTCCTGAATGCCCTTTTCTTAGCATTTCAACCTTTATTAGCGATACCCTTGGTTTTGTCGACCCCTGTAGCGGTGCAGGCGGAATCAGTACTTGACCCTGACTCAGTTAATTTATCTTTTGACCACACCACTCACGAGTTTGAGTTGCTAGTTAAAACCGATCAGTCCCTTCCCTATGTTCTGACCTACGTCGATGAGTCCCAAGATCCCGTTATGGAACAAGCCACGACTGGCCAACTTGAAGAGATAGAAGCAGGTGTGTATGGGGATACCATTTATGCTGGTTCTTGCTCTGGAGATGTTTGTACTCCCAATGTTGTCAACAGTGGTGTATTGCAAATTGGTGATCAACTTAAGATGGAGTATCGAATTGTTGATGGACGGGTGGTGATGGGAGGATCCTCTACTGAGGAGATAGAGTGTATAGCACCTGATACTGAACGACTGACATCTGGGGATACACTGTGGGATGTAGATGAAGAACAACAACTGGCTGAAACAAATTCTGCCGTTACACTGGGAGCGGTATACCAATTTCCTCTGGATGACAAAATCAGCGTCACTTTTACCTGTTTGCCTAAAGACGAATCAGCCCGCACTTCCCTCAAGATCCAACAAATTGCGGTTGAGGAATTGGCTTTACCAGATACTGTCAAAACAGATAGTAAGTATGCTTACGATATCACAACCGATATGGAGAATGGCAGTTTTAAGTATGAACTAACATTGCCCAAAGAAGAAGGTGCCGAAGTTGAGGTTCAGTATATCGAAAAGACTCTGGATGAAGCCAAGCAAGAAGTCAAGGCAGATGAAGTCAAGTTGGTGGAGCCAAACGAATCAGTCAAAATTGAGCAAGTCGCAGAGAAAAAAGACGTTACTGTTTCCGGCCTAGATCACTTTACGATTTTTGTGGTTGTCCCAAGTGACATCGTGATCAGTAATTTAAATTTAGTTTCTTTTTCTCAACAAGGCTGGAGGATGACCAGTACCGGCAATGCCAACATTGCACTTGTAGATATAGCTAGTCACAGTTTACCAGCTGGTTTTGGTCCACATGTAGTTCGCACTAATCGCACTGGAGGTACTGGTAATAATCGTGCCTATCTAGGTTATTATCAGCCAAACTTGAGATTGAACCAGATTGAGTCTATCAAGTGGAATCGTTACACGAAAACAGGCGATGATACCTATCTCAATATTTATTTACGCCATCCAAGCAACCCCTTAGTGACAGCTACTGTAGTTGCTCACCCCGCCATAACAGTAGGCAAGTGGGAACAGGAAGTTTTTGATAATTCAACAACAACTGGTCTTACCATTCGTCAGGGTGGGACGACAAACACTATCACCTATGCCCAGTTGATGAGTAATTATGGTAATTGGTTAGTGAGAAATGACGCTTTTTGTAAAGTTTCAGGGTGGTCATGTTTGAATCCGGCTAATAATGTTCAAATTGGTGGCATCGTCTTTGTTTCTGGATCAAGTAGTCCCACTGCTCCCCAAGAACATTACTACGACGGCGTAACTCTGGACTTTACCAACCAAGACCCAGCCTACTATAACTTCGTGCAAACTACACCTCAGTTAGCTGCGCCCGAAAATCTAGGCTGGAACACTCGATCGGGCTCTAGTAATCCTTATGATCGACCAGTAGACGTAGAGTGTGGGGGAACAACTGATGCTGACTTTCCCACTTATAGCAATGGTCAAGTGGCTCATAATTGGTCAACGGACGATACAGACAGTCAGCTACGTTTTCAGCGTCAATGGAGGTGGCCGGGTAGTGGAGTCTGGACTACCGACCCGACTATTTACTCCGCTACAAACACAACTTTTGCCACTTTTGGTAGCGATGTTGGTACCGAAGGTACATGGAATACTCGAGTCAGATCTTGGTTAGACCAAAATGGTAATGCCGTTTTTGATGAAGGTATCGATGTGGTTTCTGAGTGGAGTAATGAGTGTGCTGTGACATACGACCGAACAATGACCAGCGATGTAACTGTTTGTAAAGAAGACGAACAACAAAGCAAGCTTGCTGGTTGGAGTATGTATCTTAAAGGAGCAACCGTTCAAACTGGTCTATCTGTGCCTACTAATACTTCTGCAGGTGTAAATTCAGCATCTTTAGATGCCAACACATCCTATATTGCTGAGGCGTCTGGCACCTGGACAAATCAAGGTGGCGCCAACCCAGTTGATGCAGAATACTCCACCACCGATGTCTGGATCACTCATGTGGATGGCTATACTGATCGCCAAACCGACATTCTGGAACTGCAGATCAATTCCACTTTTGACCCTAATTCAAATTGGGGGGCGTATAACAGTGCTCATAAATATGTGCAGTCATTTGTACCAACTGCCACTGGGTCCGCCAACTTCCGTATTTTTGACGGAACAGGAACGACACAAAATGAAAGCTGGTTTGGTGACAACAGTGGTTCATTGAGTGTTGATATTTCAAAGGGTTTTGCTGGTATAACAGGTCAAAATGGCTGTGTGACCTTTGATGACGTACCCTACGGAAATTATACTTTGGATGAAATCATGCAAGACGGCTGGGAGTACTCTGGTGGTGACCGAGGACAGGTTGCGATTGATAAAGAAAGTGTTACCTACACCTTACGCAATCGAACACTACCTACCCCAACACCGACTATAACCAATGAAAGATGTGGTGACGGTGTGGTTAATCAAAATAACGAACAGTGTGATTACGGATCACTCAACGGCCAATCAAGTTGTTCGAGTGAATGTACTTGGGTCAATGAGTGTCGTGAAGCTATGGTTGCTAATGGCAGTTTTGAAACACCAGTTGTGAGTCAGGGTGATGGATGGGATACCTTTGAAAATTCAGAAATGTCTGGATGGAGCGCCTCATGGTATGGAGGATCTGCTTCCTATAATGGTCATGATAGACCAGAACCACAGGTGGAATTACATCGAGGTGTCAACGGTTGGTTGCCAGCCAGTGGTTCACAATATGTGGAACTTGATGTAGATTGGACGGGACCAGTCAATGACTTTAGTGGCGAGCCCGCCTCGATCGCCCTTTCTCAGGATATTCCAACCATTGTTGGAAATGAATACACAGTGAGTTGGAAGTATTCAGCCAGACCTAATCATAATAACAATCATTTACAAGTGACGGTTGGAGACTCTGAAGTCTTTAACAGTGGCATAATTGCTGGTGGTGGTAATACCAACTGGCAAACTCAAAGTTATACCTTTGTGACTACAACTACTCTGACAAGGATCAGCTTCACTGAACTCGGCACACCAGACTCACTCGGTATGTTCCTAGATGATGTTCAGGTTAACTGTAATGGTTTGCCAGGTGGCGATGTTAGTGTTTACAAATATAAAGACCTCAATACAAATGGCACATATGATGATGACGAACCATTACTCGATGACTGGGAAATGGTTTTGGCTAGTTCTAGTGGCGAGCTAGAACAATCTACCGGTGATAAAGGCATTCTTGGCAATACAGTATTTCGTGTCCCCGCTGGTACTTATACTCTTTCAGAAAATATGTGGGAGGGTTGGTATCAATCCGCCATATCTTGTGATTCAGATCCAGTTGAGCCAACCGTAACTCCAACTGTAACAGTTTACCCTTCACCATCACCTTGTGACGGAAATGGCTGTGCGAGCGTTGATGAGCCGAACTGGTTAGATAAAATCTTGGGCGTGGGCATTGCTTTTGCCGAAGAGGTTGAAAATGAAATCGCACCAAACAGTAAGACAGTAGTCGTAGAGGCAGGCAAAACCACCACTTGTTATGTGGGAAATTATCAACCGAGCACAATTCAGGGTGTTAAGTATTTTGATGCCAATCAAGACGGAACCTACGATGAGGGAGAGTCAAAGTTGCCGTATTGGGGTATCAGCCTGACTGGGCCTGGCGTTGATCAACAAGTTGTGACAGACGAGAATGGTGCTTTTAGCTTCAATAAGCTAAAAGCTGGTACTTACACTCTTTGTGAAGAAAATCGAACAGCGTGGGGTTGGCAGGTTACGGAACCGGCCGAGCCAATTAATACAGTCTGTCGCGAGGTAGTGATCGATCGATCAGGAGAAATAGAAACCCACAACTTTGGCAACTTTATCGACAGTCGACTGTATATCATGAAAGCCAACAATGCCTGGCCAACCGACCAGTCGGTAGGTACAGAAGTTACTTACACAATTCGCGTCATGGCAATGGGTGGACCAGTAACGGCCGCGGAAGTCTTTGACTTACCTCCCCAACCCTTTACTTACGTACCTGGTAGTTATACGGCTGAGTCAACTAAAAGAGGTGATTTGAAAGGTACGACTACTACTGAGCCGACCTATGCCAGCCCCGGAGTTTGGCAGCTTAGAAATTTGGTCAAAGATGAAATAGTAACTTTGACCTACAAAGCCAAGATTGGTAGTGCAGATCCAGGTATTTATCCGGATATGGTTTGGGCAACAGGCACCAGCGAACAAGCTCTGGCTCAAGGTCAAACAGAGGGAGATCTGCTTGCCTTGTCAAATCCTGCTCTCAATGAAAGCATTGGTGGAGTGAACTTTGACGGTAGTCAGGGTCACTTTGGTGAAGATAACTTTGCTGGGACTCAAGTGGCAGTGGTGGTGGATCAAACCCCAAGTGCTGATCATCAAGTGGCTGTGGAGGTAAAAGAAACCGGCAGTGTCCTGGGCGCCAGCACCGAACTACCTGCTACAGGTGGTCGGTTTTGGATATCACTGATAGCCATATTATCTGTTCTGGTAGGAGGAGTCATGATTTATCTGGGTCAAAAAAATCGATCAGCTACCCTAACTGTTGCTTTATTGGTCGGATTAGGATTGATGATGGCACCATCGGCTCAGGCAATGACAGCAGTACGTATTGAACAGCCCTACAACACTAGTACGCAGCTGAATCAAAATGCCAGCACAAACCAAAGAGACATGAGAGTTGATTTTGTGGTCATGAACACAGCAGGTTTGTCAGTCACGGCTCAGTGTCAGCAAAATAAAGATGGAAATGGTTGGAGCGACATTACTACTCAGTATGTTGTCAAAGCCGGAGGCAACTCAGGATATTGTGAAGCTAAGAACTTGGGCAATCAAAGCAATTATGATTTTCGTGTTCGAGTAACTGGCGATGGTGCAGACCAGTATAGTGCCACAGTTAGAGTTGGACTGGATACAAATAGACCTGGCACACCCATCAATTATGGTAAGTTTAAAGGCAATGACTGTGAGGACGTGATTAAGTTTAGGACAGCTGATGATAATCGCACCGTCCGAGTGGATGTCTACCGAAGCGACAATGCCGAGAAGTTTACCGCCAACAAGGACTCTCGAGCAAGTCAAATACCTATCGGACCAAAGACCGATTATACTCTCACCACCTCTAAACCAGATTGCCAAAAAACCTACTTTTATGCGGTGAGAGCTTTTGATGTCAATGGCAATGGTTCAGGATTAGTGGGAGACGAGAATCTAACCAAAGTAGTAGTTGAGGGTGAGTCTGAGCAAGCTCAGACACCCACAGTCGGTGCCGTGCCGGTGAGTAACGCCTCAGGTGGCTCAACCACCAATCTCTTAACTGATCAAAGCCTGGGTGGTGCTGGTATAACTGAGTCTGTGGTGAACGACGAAGGTGAAGAGGTTAGGGCTGAGGACGAGGATGCAGATCAAACAACAAGTGAAGAGGCAGGACTTGAAGACACAACTGAAGAAACAGAGTCGGGCGCTGTCTTAGGCGAAAGCACAGGCGGTGGCTTCTTTGGCTGGCTGGGTTCACTTTGGCAAGGCTTCTGGGGCTGGCTTGCTTCGCTGTTTGGTCTGAATTAAATTAATACCAAATTGCTGTCCTGAGCTCGTCGGATGCCCCGCAGAGGTGATGGTTTCAAGGTTCCGTATTGTGAGATAATAACTTTATGAATGGTCGCTTGTTGACGTTTTTGGGCTTGCTTTTAGTTGTTGTGGGTATTTCTACTCTTCTTTTCTCCTACGGCAGTATTGCATATCAAGAACTCGTCTACTGGTGGCGAAATCAAGCGCTGTCAGCAATTATCACTCCCAGCAATCAATCTAACTCACTCGATTCTGAAAACTCCTCCCCTATTGCACCCATCGACCCCAACTTTAGCATCGTCATCCCTAAAATTGCCGCCAACGCCCCCATCATTGCTGATGTTGATCCTTATGACTCATCAGTTTATCAAAAGCAGTTAGCTAAAGGGGTAGCTCAGGCTAAGGGTAGCGGATTGCCAAATGAAAGCAAAACTATGTTTTTATTTGCTCACTCCAGTGGCGATATTCTCATGGCTCAGCGCTACAACTCAGTTTTTTACCTATTAAATAAGTTGTCAGAAGGTGACCAAATTGATATTTATTATCAAAACCAACCCCTTCCATATCAAGTTACCCATATCAAAACCGTCTCCCCCGACTCAATTGACTACCTAGCTAATGTGCCCAATACCGACCTGATTCTGATGACTTGTACTCCGCCCGGGACGACTTGGAAAAGACTATTGGTGATGGCGAAAAAGTTGGAGTCTTGATCACCAGTGTAAACAGGCATTCAACTTGATAATAGTCAAGTATTTGTCTAGTAATAGTCTACTATTTATTGACTGGCCGATCAGTGTAAATCTGAATTAAGTGATTGGTTTATCATCGATAAATCAAATTGATCGGAAGTTGAGAGTGAGCTTAATTCATGGTTGATTGCAGAGTCGGCTGGTGTTTTTTTGATGTTGAAAACAATTGTCTACATGGTGAAAGTAGTGACCAGGCTCGGTCTCTATCTATCAAGTGATTAGTTAGTCCTGCCTCCCAATATGGATGGCGTCGCCATCACCTGTCCCAGGGCATTTTCTGGCAGTTGCATGGCTAAGCTGAGGGCGTGTCCCACATTACGCAAATAACCTAGATACTTTTCTAGCTGACCCACCTGTTGAGTAACCAGATCCAATTGTGGTTGAATCTGAGGCGCAACAGTGTGATGGTTGTAATTTACTGTTTGATAACGAGAGGCAACTTGAAGATCAATTTGTGTTTTTCTCAGTTGAGCCTCCTCTGCCAGCAAATCTGTGAGCAACGCGATCGCTTTTTCGTAGAGCCAAAAAACCAGACTTTGCATGAGATTGAGGCTTTCTTGGGCTTTTCTGGCCTCTCGCTTGTCTGAAGTTATGAGTTTCTCGTGAGTTGCTCCCAGTTGATCTGCCACGGTTACAACTTGTGAGAAAACTTCTGTTTGTTCTGGTTGTAGCTTTGGCAAGCCAAATAATGCTACATGTTGTCCGCTGAGTTGTGTCGCTTGGTTTTGCCAATCTAACAAAGCTAGTTGATTTATTACTACATCGAGGACAGACTCTAATGCTTCTGGGTTGGCGGTTAACGTCACCTGTAGACATGGGGGCATAGACGACAACAAGTCCATCGCTCTATCCAACCAAGATATTTCCCTCGAGTAGGTGGGCGGGCGGTTTCGAACTTCGATGGGTGATCTCAATACTCCAGCCACTAAGGCTGCAGTTGGATTACTTGGTTCGACTCCAGTAGCCCTCCCAATAGATCTAATCCTTGCTTCAAGATGTCGGTCTGACATAATACCCCTTTCCCCCATCACTCTGACTACCATGTCAGAACGTGACGGTTACAAGGAGCAACAAACACACGAGGTGAACGGGTGTCGATGCTCGTCAACGAATACATATCTTTTTGAAGATCGGACTTTAACCGTTGCGGCACAGTGGCGGAGTTTCATCGCCTTCCACAAAAAGACAACTCAATCTTAAAATGAAATAGGGATGCGGTCAAGACCCAAGTAAGGTACCGATGATCTTTGGATAATCATTTTGCTGATGATTCAAATTGGTATGTAGTGGACGGACCCTTGCCCGTAACAATCAGGATATTATTTTTGACTAAGTCCATTAATCGTCTTTGAGCTGTTCTTTTTGATGTTTGCATGATCTCAGGTGCTTCTGAGATTCTAATAGATCCAAATCTATGTATGTACTCTAATACACGCAACTCTCCAGGAGTTAGCCTGACCAGTTTTCCATCACTCTGAGTTATTTTGTCAGCTTGAACATATTGGGCAATATTTTGTGCTGAGGAGAGAAACCCCATGGTGAAAAAATCTATAAATTCGGTCAAGTCAGCCATCATGCGGTCATCAAATGTTTTACCCCTACTGAGAGCTTGGTAATATTTATTTCGATTTTGTTGGTAATAAGAATCAAGACTTAAAGATTCTCTAAAATCATACTGAGTAGATTTCAGAAAATGTAGTGTTAGGATTCGTGTCATTCTGCCATTTCCATCTGAAAATGGATGAATCGATACAAAGATATAATGAATTAAAGCTGCTAACAAAACTGGATGATAAGCTTGCTTTTGATATTGAATAGATACCCACTTTATAAAGCTCTCAATTAAATGTGGCAGTAGTTCTGCGTCAGGGCCTTGGTATTGGACAATTTCTTTATTATCTATTTTATCTACTACATAAACACTGCCCCTTCGCCAAGTACCTATCTTTTCTTTGGGTGGCAAATCTTTCATAACTAGTTTGTGGATATGTAGAATTTGTTTTGAAGAAAAAATGCCAGCGTTTGACTTTTGATGAGCTAACCAATCTAATGCTGTTTGGTAGTTTAATACTTCGGCAATTGCATAATCAGGGGCAGTTACGACTTGACCTCTAAGTATCTTCTCAACTTGTCCCACATTCAGGGGATTGCCCTCAATTGAAGTTGAGCTATGTGCAGACTCGACCGAAGCTCGAAACCGCAGCTGAACTTCAAGCGTTGATAAGATTGATGAATGATCCACGATGGTTTTAAGTTTTTCAATTTCCGCCACCCGGCTATTTATTTCTGGTGTAATTGAAAATTTGGGTGTAAACATATGTTACAGTATAGCACAATCGTGCCAAAACCGTGCCATTAATCGTGCCAAAATTTTAAATGAGTGAACTATGTCAACATCACAAGTTCAGAAATCACCATGTGCTATATTGAAAAAAAGAGTTGCTAGATATTGAGAAAGAGATTAACAAACATGAGGAAGTCAAAAACTAACCCCAACCAATCGATTGAGTCGATATGGGGCAAGTGATGGAAGTCTTGGAGGGGGTTGCTACTTTCAGTGTACCAAATGGTGACCCCATGGGGAATCGAACCCCAGTTAACGGGATGAAAACCCGTTGTCCTAACCACTAGACGATGGGGCCAGTTGCTAGCTGGCAATAGTGTTAAGGCCAGGTGACGTTTTGATAGTGAGAGATTCTCTGGCCAGTGATGGATATGATATCAAACCTAAAGTCAGATTGCAGGTGGTGTTTTCTTAAGTAGGCTAGTGCCACTCTTTGCATAGCCTGGATCTTTTTAAAGTTGACGGCGGTAGCGGGGGAGCCAAAACGAGCCGAATGCCGGTGTTTGACCTCCACAAAAACTAATTCTTGGCGCAGAGTATCAAGTGCCACTAAATCAACTTCATAACCAAACCAAACCACATTTGTATCTTGAATCAGGTAGCCACGAGACAGTAAATACTCCCGAGCTTGCTTTTCACCAGAATCACCAAATGAGAAATTAGGTAGTAGTCGCTGTTTGAGCGACAGTTGTCTTTTCTTTAACCTTGGTAGCTTGTTTGCCAACTCTGCCACGCAAGTAGTATAGCTTGGCTCTGCGAACCTTTCCCTTACGTTTTACCTCTATTTTTTTAATAGATGGCAAATGAGTGGGAAAGATTTTCTCGACACCATAACCACCAGAGGAGATTTTTCGGACCGTAAAGGATTGACCACTGCCTCGGTTCTTAATGGCAATGACCACGCCTTCAAAAATCTGAATCCGTTTCTTATCACCCTCCATGACTTCCTGGTGAACGCGCACTGTGTCTCCACTACTGATGACTTGATCTTGGT
>JAANMU010001355.1_pt1 | contig 22632 bp, 18 predicted proteins | sample 7279701 | NCBI WGS metagenome assembly JAANMU01 (sample SAMN14094539, study PRJNA606508) | bioreactor metagenome | isolation source: A lab-scale SPAN reactor treating ammonium-rich wastewater day 57 | place: Ireland: Galway | collected 2017-03-13 | reverse complement strand
GCATTTTGCTGCGGCCTCATTGAAGCCGGTATGAGGCCAGGCGAGGCCGTCGCCCTCCAGGTCGTCTTCCGCAGCATTTTGCTGCGGCCTCATTGAAGCCGGGTGGAGCTGCCGTGGGCGGTGGTCGATTCGGCGTCTTCCGCAGCATTTTGCTGCGGCCTCATTGAAGCGCGGTTTTTAAGAGAAATGATTTCTTAAAATTACGTAAATTTAAGAATTATTTTACTTGAAATTACGCAAAATGAAGCTCGTCATCATAGCCAACCCCTTGACCGACGCAGAATCAAGACCGCGAAGATGGGCTCGGAAATAATTCCTCCAACATCGAAAGCAACTCCGCCCAAGACTTCTTGTCCGCCTCCGCGTCATAGGCCACGCCCTTCAAGCCGTGCCGCTCCGAGCCGGGCACGGTGAATCCGTGCACGGCGTCCGGATACACGACGATCCGCGCCGCGACCTTGCCTTGCTCTAGGGCGGCGCGGACCTGCTGAAGCGCCTCTGCCTTCACGAAGGGATCCTTCCCGCCGTGGAAGATCCAGATCTTGGCCTTGATCTTGTCCGGCCGCTCGGGAGGGAAGAGCGAGCCGTGGAAGCTGGCCACGGCCTTCAGGTCCGCGCCGCTGTAGGCGAGCTGCAGGACCGTCGCGCCGCCGAAGCAGTAGCCGATCGCCGCCAGCCTCGCCGGGTCCACCGTGGGCTGCGCGCGCAGGGTTTGCAGCGCCGCCTCGGCGCGGCCCAGCCATTCCTGCACGTTCGCGCGCACCTCGCCCGCCATCTTGCCCGCCTCGTCGGGATGCGCCGCGACCTTGCCGCCGCCGTACATGTCGGCGGCGAAGGCGACGTAGCCGGCCTTCGCCAGTTGGTCGGCGCGGGACCGAGCGTAGTCGTTCAAGCCCCACCACTCGTGGACTACCAGGACCCCGGGCCGCTTGCCGGCGACCGCGTCGTCCCAGGCCAAATAGCCTTGGAAAGTCTTGCCCCCGTAGACGTAATCGACCGTCCGGCTTTTCAAGGCCGCCGCTGCCCGGGGCGCGGGTAGGAACGAGACCAGGACGGCTGCGAAAAAGAGGATGTGCGCTCGGATCTTCATGTCGCCTCCTTACGAGGGCTTGTCGCCGCAGGCGCAGGACTCGCCCTTGGCCCGAATATCGGTGATGTTGCGGCGCCGGTCCAAGTGAAATTCGCAGCAGGCGCGAAGGGCCGCCTGCAGGCGCTGCTTGGCGCGGCGGTGACGGGACTTCGCGGCGGCGAGCGAGAGACCCAGGGCCGCGGCCGCCTCCTTCTGGGTGCGGCCCTCAAACTCGATCGCCACCAGGACTTCGCGGTCCTCCGGACCCAGGCTGTCCACGAAGGGGCGCAGCCAGCCGGCGACCTCCGCGTTGCGGTTGCCCTCCTCCTCCGCGTCCCCCTCCGCCTCCGGCGGGGGAGGGGGCTTGCCGCGGGCGCGATAGTAGTCCACGACGCGATGGTAGGCGCTGCGGTAGAGCCAGGGGAGCAGGCGCTCCTCGTCCCGCAACTGGTCCAGGCTCTCCTTCATCTTAAGGAAGATTTCCTGGACCAGGTCCTCGCGGTCCTCGGGATGGCGCACCCGCCGGGCGACGAAGCGCTCGATCTTCGGGTAGAGCTCAGCGACAGCAGGTTGCGGACTCATTCTTGGCCTCTCGATCTTCCAGGAAGACGAAAGTCTCCCAAGGGTTTCCATCCGGGTCCTTCACCCAGACCTTGTCTTGGAGGGCGTAGCAGCAGGTGCTGTCGCGCTCGGCGCGGGTCTTCAGCCCGGATTGCTGAAGGCGCCGCTCCTGGGCCGTGACGGCCTCCCGCGACTTCACCTGGATGCCCAGGTGGCTCAAGGCCGGGCCCTCGCCGTCCCGGCGGGTCAGGGTGAAGTTGACCGGCGGCTCTTCCAGCTCGAACTTAGCATAGCCCGGCTTCAGTTTCACGGGTTCCGCCGCGAACAGGGTCCGGTAGAAGGCCAGGCTCTCGTCGAAATGACGGGTCGTGAGGCCCATATGGATGCGTTTTTCAGTCTTGAAGGTTTTCATATTTCCTCCGCCTGGGGTGTTTTATAATGTATGACGGAACCTCTTGAAAAAGGATGCAGGATGCCCCTCGTTTCCCTCAATCCCGCCACCGACGAAGTCTTGCGCGAATACCCCGAGATGTCCGAGGCCGAGCTCGATGCGGCCGTCCAAGGCGCCGCGGCGGCCTTTCGGGTCTGGCGGGGGCGGCCCTTCGCCGAGCGGGCGCGGGCCCTCTTGGCCGTGAAAGAGGCCTTGCTGGCCCGGCGGGAGGAATTGGCGCGGCTCATGGCCCTCGAGATGGGCAAGCCCCTGGCCCAGGGCCGCGCCGAGCTCGACAAGTGCGCGGCGGGCTGCGAGTTCTACGCGGCGCAGGCCCAGGCCTTCCTTAGCCCCCAGCCGGCCCCCACCGAGGCGGCGAAGAGCTATGTCGCCTTCGAGCCCCTGGGCCCCGTGCTGGCGATCATGCCCTGGAATTTTCCCTTCTGGCAGGTCTTTCGCTTCGCGGCCCCCGCCCTGATGGCGGGCAACGCCGCGCTTTTGAAGCACGCCTCCAACGTCTCGGGCTGCGCGCTGGCGATCGAGTCGCTGTTCCGCGAGGCGGGCCTGCCCGAGGGGCTGTTTCGCAGCCTGCTGATTTCCAGCGATCGGGTGGCGGGGCTGATCGCGCGGCCGGAAATCCGGGCCGTGACCCTGACCGGCAGCGGCCGCGCCGGCGCGGAGGTTGCCGCCCAGGCGGGGCGCTTTTTGAAAAAGACGGTCCTCGAGCTGGGCGGCTCGGACCCCTACCTCGTCCTGGCCGACGCCGACCTCGAGCTCGCGGCCCGCGTTTCGGCCCAGTCGCGGCTGATCAACGCCGGACAAAGTTGCATCGCGGCCAAGCGCTTCATCGTCGTCGAGGCGGTGCGCGCCGACTTCGAGGCCCGCTTCATCGCCGCCATGCGGGAGGCGGTTGTGGGCGATCCCCTGCTTGAGGCGACGCAGGTCGGCCCGCTCGCCCGGCGCGACCTCCGCGACGAGCTGCAGCGCCAGGTGGACGCGAGCCTCGCGCAGGGGGCCAAGCTCCTGCTGGGCGGTGGCCCCGCGCCGGGTCCCGGCGCCTTCTACCCGCCTACCGTGCTGGGCGGCGTGAGGCCGGGCATGGCCGCCTTCGACGAGGAGACCTTCGGTCCGGTCGCGGCAATTGTCTCGGCCCGCGACGAGGAAGAGGCGATCGAGCTGGCCAACGCCACGAGCTTCGGGTTGGGCTCCTGCGTCTTCACCCAAGACCTCGCCCGCGGCGAGCGCATCGCGCGGGAGCGGCTGGAGGCGGGCTCCTGCTTCGTCAATGCCTTGGTTAAATCCGACAACCGCCTGCCCTTCGGCGGCGTGAAGGCCTCGGGCTACGGCCGGGAGCTCTCGGCCTTCGGGATCCGGGAGTTCGTCAACGTCAAGACGGTTTATGTGATGCCTTGAGGCGCCGCCGAAAAAAAAGGCGAGGGTCATGATCCAGGATGCGACCATGGCCCCGCGCCTTGTTGGGAGGGGAACGGTTTAAGCGTTCCTCTGAATGCCGCGACCCCTCCACAGACCCGCTATCCCAAGGCCGGTCAAAATCGAGAAAATCGCCAGATTGAGCCTTGCCGGCGCCGAGCCGCGGTCCGGACGCAACGAGCAGCCGCCGCCCTCGAAGAAAGGGTTGGGTTGCCCGCCGCCCACGCCGCCGATGCCGCCGTCGTTCGGGTTTTCCGGATTCGGTTGCACGAAGCTGTCGTCGTCGCCGTCTCCGTCCGAATCGTAGGCGCAGACCTGATCGGCAACTCCGTCTCCGTCCACGTCGAGATCCCGCTCGTCGATGCCGTTCAGCACCTCCTGCGTCGGATCCCAGAAGACGTCGGGGCATTCCTGCGCGCAGCCGGTCCCGTCGACGTCGATGAAGAAGTCGGGGCAGCCGTCGTTGTTCCCGTCCACGTTGATGCAGGCCACCGAGGACCCGTCCGGATCGAAGTAGGCGTCGCCGTAGCAGCCGTCGCCGTCCGTGTCGCAGGCCACCTCGGTGCCGCCGTCGGAGTCCGCGTCCGTGCCGCGGCAGTCCTGCGTGTTGACGTCGACCACCCGGATCTCGGGCGAATCGGCGATGGGCGTCAGGGTCCCGCCGGCGTCGCTGCGGCTGGAAAACTCGACGGTGTAGGTGCCGGTCTGGGCCGGAGCGGTGACGCCCTCATACAGGAAGGTCACCGTCCCGCCGTCCTCCAGCGAGATCAGGTGCTGCGTCGCGGTCGGGCCGCTGAAGATCGGACTGCCGGGGCCCAACAGGAAGTAGTCGAGGTTCAGGCTGGTCGCGACGCCCAGGGTCAGCGAGGGGAACTTGATCCCGTAGCTGAGGACGGCGTCGCGGCTTGCGGGCGGTGCGCTCGTCAGGTCGACGATCACCTGGGCCCATTCGCCGCCCTCCAGGAGCACTAGATCGATTTGCGAATTTTCCAAATCGTAGATCGTCGCGCCGGCAAGGTCCGCGCTTTCGGAAACGCGCAATTCGCCGTCGCCCAGATCCAGAGTGCCCGACAGAACGGCGCTCAGCTTGATGCGGAAGGAGAAGCGAGTGTAGCCCGCCCAATTCCTCGCCGCGTCGAAGTTGTACCAGACGCTCGGCGTGAAGAGGCCCAGGTTGGCGAGGAAGTTCACTTCCAGGCTGCGGGCGCCCTCGTGGAATTCCCCGGCGTCCGAGGCCACCGAAAGCAGGTTCAAGATGGGCAAACCGTCGTCGGCGTTCCAGCCGGGAGACCCCGTCAGCAAGGGCGTCGCTTCCAAGTCGTCGAGGACGTCCGCGCTGATCCCGTCGACGACGGTTACCGTGGTGTTGTTGGCGGTGGGATTGGGAAAGCCGTTCGGCACCGTCATGCGTACCGAGCCGTCGCCCATGTCTTCCGTCGCCGTGTATTGCAGTGTGAAGTCGTTTCCGCTGGAGCCGCTCTGCACCGTGTTGGGCACCGCCGTGGCGAAACCGCTGCCGTCCGTGGCATGCGCGGCGCCGGCGGCCCACAGGGTGCAAACGAGGCTCAGCAGGAAGGCGCCCGTCTTGCCCGGGCGCGGGCTGGTTTGGTTTTTCATATTCCCCTCCAATTTCCCCATCTCCGGAGGTCCAGGTCAGACCTGTACGCAGAAATGAGCAAAGAGTAGGCCAATGATTCTAATAGGTTGAAATAGAGAGGGAAATTAAATGCCGGCAGGATCCGGGCTCGGCAGGGGGGCGTCCTGGTAACAAAATGTTACAAGCTGTTGCTCCGGTCCTTGCCCTTGGCAAGACGGTGATAGCCGAGCAGTCGGGAGAGCTGGGGACGGGGGATGCCCAGGTGCTTGGCGGCTTCGCCGACCTTGCCCTCGTGCAAGGTCAGGATGCGGACGATCTCTTCCCGCTCGAAGCGGCGTTTCGCCTCGGAGAGGTTGATCTCGCCGCGGTCGAGGGCCTCGCGCAGCGGGTCGGCGGCGCGGCGCCGGCGCTCCGCCGGCGGCGGTAGGGGACGGTCGAGCAGGGCCGCCAGCTCGGGACGTTGGCGCAGGTCTTCCGGCAGAACCTTGTCGCCCGCGGAAAAGATGCAGAGGTTGTAGACGAGGTTTTCCAGCTCGCGGATATTGCCCCGCCACTCGTATTGCAGCAAGGCCCCGAGGACGCGGGGATCCACGGCCTTCTTGGCGGCGCCGTTTTGCGCCGCGAACTTTTCCAAAAAGTGGTCGACCAAGAGGGGGATGTCCTCGCGCCGCTCGCGCAGCGGCGGAATCTGGATCTCGGCCACGGCGAGCCGGTAATAGAGGTCCTCGCGGAAGCGCCCCTGACGGATATCCTCCTTCAGGTTGCGGTGCGTGGCCGCGATGACGCGCACCTCCACCTTGCGGTCGGCCACGCCCCCGACGCGGCGCAGCTCGCCCTCCTGCAGGACGCGCAGCAACTTGGCCTGCGTCGCCGCCGGCATGTCGCCGATCTCGTCCAAAAAGAGGGTGCCGCGATGCGCCTGCTCGAAGAGGCCGGGTCGGCTCTCCAAGGCGCCGGTAAAGGCCCCGCGCTCGTGACCGAACAGCTCGCTCTCGACTAAGTTTTCCGGGATCGCGCCGCAGTTGGCCGCGACGAAGGGGCCCTTCTTCAGCGGGCCGTTGAAGTGTATGGCGCGGGCCACCAGCTCTTTGCCGACCCCGCTCTCGCCCAGGATCAGCACGGGGACCCGCACCTCGGTGACGCGGTCGACTCGTTGCAGGAAGGCGCGGGTGGCGGGAGCCCGCCCGATCAAGTTTTGGTATTGGTACTTCAGCTCGAGCTCTTCCTGCGAACGCTCCAGGGCCCGTTGCGCCGCGTTCAGCTCCCGCGCGCGACTTTCGAAGAGGGACGCGTTGCGGACGGCGAGTCCGAGGATGTCGGCGAGGCCGCTCAGATAAGCGAGATCCGGCGTCGAACCGGGTTCGGCGGCGCAACGGCTGTCGAGGTAGACGGCGCCGAGCGGGCGGCCGCGATACTGGAAGGGCAGTACCATGACGGCGCGCAGATCCAGGGCCTTCACGCTGCTCGCGAGGCTGAAGCCCGCCTCGCGCTGGGCGTCGGCGGTGACCAGGGGCCGGCCTTGCGCGAGGGCCCGGCGCGTCAGGGACCAGCTGAGCGACTCCTCGCCGTCCTCGCGGCAATCCTCGGGGCGGATGTGATGGGACTGCATCACGGCGAGCCGTTCGTCCTCTTGGAGGATGACGAAGCCGCGTTCCATGCCGGTCGCCTGCAAGAGGCCTTGCAGGATCGTCCCGGTCAGCGCGCGCAGGTCGAGTTCGCCGGTGAGCTCGCGTACCCATTCCAGGATGAATTCGAGGCGCGAATCGCGGGCGGGCGTGGCGGGTGTCGCCGTCGGAGTAGGCGTCATGGCGTTATGCTCCCATAGCGGACGGTGGAGTTGTCGGAAGAAGGCGCGGTCGTCGCCGGGCAGGGCGGCCTCGGCGGTCTCCGCGAGCCTGAGGGCCCAGCGGCGCAAGGACTCGGGCCAAGGGAGGCCGAGTTTTTTCGCGCGCTCGCGGCCGCGCAGCAGGTTGTCGAGCAGGAATTCGACGTCGCCTTGGCCGCGCAGGGCCTCGGCGGCGAAGACGATCGGCTCGGCCTGAAGCGCGCCGGCTTGGAACCCGGCCAGGAGGCGGGAGAGAAATTCGACGCGCTGCTCAAGCAGGGCGTCGCCGGATTCCTCGGCCCAGGCCTTGGCCTCGCTTAAGGCCTCGGCGGCGCGGACGTCGTCGCCCTTTGCCCAGTGGATCTCGGCCAGCGCGGCGAGGCGGTCGCCGCGGTCGGAGCCGCCGAGGTTCGGCTCCGTTTCGGCCTCGAGCAGGAGGAGGGCCTCGGGGAAGTCTCCGCGCTTCTTCGCCAGGTCGGCGCGCAGCAGGCGCGCGTAGGAGATCAACTGGGGATGGGGCCGGGCGCCCAGCGCGGCCTCCGCGCTTGCGATGAGCTCGTGGGATTTCTCCAGCTGGCCGGAGAAGCGCTTCAGGCCGGCCAAGTTCAGCTCGGCCCGGGCCTTGTCGACCGACAGGCCGAGGGCCTCGTAGAGCTCGCAGGCGCGCAGGTAATCCTCCAGGGCCTCCCGCCAGTCGCCCTTCGCCTGCCGGACGTTGCCCAAGTTCATCGCGACCAAGGCCTCCAGGGCGGCGGCGCCGGCCTCCCGCGCGCCGTCGAGGGCGCGCCGGTAGGCGGCCTCCGCCTCGTCCAGGCGGCGCTCGAAGAGCAGAAGATTGCCCGCGAAATTGTTCCAGACTGCCGCCGCGGCCGGGGCGCCTTCCTCTCGAGGGCGGATCTTTTGCAGCAGTTCGAGGGCCTCCGCGCCGCGGCCGTTGTGGTAGAGCGCGGTCGCGCGGCCGAGCAAGCCGCGCGGATCCTCGGCGCAGGGATGCCTTGCGAAGTGCGCCAAGGCCTCCGCGTAGCGGCCGCGGCGGTTGAGCCCCAGGCCTTGGAACAAGGCGCGCGCCGCCTCGGGGAGATTCGGCAGCAGGGCTTCGAGTTCGTCGAGGCGCTCGGTTTTGAGCAGCAGCTCCGCCAGGGTGATCCGCTCGCGTTCGGTGAGGGATTTTTTCTCTTGAAGGAAGCGCAGGGCTTCGCGCTCGTGGGAATAAGCCCGCTCGGCCCGCAGTCGCTCCTGCGGCGCCAGCACCGAGGGCGTCGGCTCGAGGGCTTCGCGCAGGCCGAGCGCGCGGTTGAGCGCGGTCACGGCCTCGTTGGCGTCGGCGAAGCGCTGCGCCGGCTCCTTGGCCAGGAGCCGCAGCGCGATCAGGCCCAAGGCGCGCGGCAGCTCCGGGCGCCCGATGCAGGGATTGTGCGGGGCTTCCAGGGCGTGCTGTTGCAGCAGCGTCTCGAAGTCGCCGGCGAGGAAGGGATATTGGCCGCTCAACAAGCCGTAGAGGATGCAGCCGACCGCGTAGAGGTCCGTTTGAATGGTCGGGGCCTTGCCCCAAAACAGCTCGGGGGCCATGCAGCGCGGCGTGCCGCGGATGCCGGATCCGGACTGATGGCGCGGCGCGAGGAATTCGAAGTCGATCAGCACGGCGCCGCGCTGCGGGTGCAGCAGGATGTTGCCGCCGCTCAGGTCGCCGTGGGCGAAGCCGCGGAAGTGCAGCGCGGCGAGGGCGCGAAGCGACTGGGCGAGGACTTGGGCGATGCGCGAGGCCGGGAGCTTGCCGAAAAAACTTTCCAGCGGTTCGGCCTCCAGAAATTCCCGCGCATAGAGCTCGAGACCTGCCGCGCGCTCATAGTGCAGGGGTCGCGGCAGGCCCGGGTGCTCGATGCCGGAGAGAAATTCGAATTCGCGTTGAAAGACGGTTTCGGGATTTCGGCTGGCCTTGAGCAGGCAGCGACGGTTTTCGCGCCGGGCCTCCCAGGTTTCGACCCCGCGGCGCTCTTGCAGGAGTCGAGTCTCGGTCCATGGCGACGGTAGGGAGGGCATGGTAACAAAATGCTACTACAAGCTTTCGGATCTGGACAGAGTAATAATTCTAAATACTTTCAATTACTTATAAAGGTTTATCGCCGGGCCCTCGCGGCCCGCGCCGCGAGTTCGAGACACTCCGCCAAGACCTCTTGGGCGGCCTCGGGCTTGGCCAGGCCCCGCGCCGCCCGGCGCATCTTTTCCAGCGCCTCGGGGTGGTCCAGATAGAAGGCCAGGCGCTCGGCGACCCGCGCCCCTTGCAGCTCGCGATTGAGGATCATCTCGGCCGCGCCCGCAGTCACCATTTCCTCGGCGTTGTAGCGCTGGTGGTCGTCGGCGGCGAAGGGATAAGGCACCAGGATGGCGGGCAGGCCGAGATTCTGCAGCTCGGTGATGGTGCCCGCGCCCGCCCGGCACAGCATCAGGTCGGCCTTGGCGTAAAAAGGCCCGAGCTGTTGGGAAAAGGAAAAGACCTCCGCGGAGAGCCCCGCCGCGCGGTAGGCCGCGGCGACGGCGGCCTCGTCCTGGGCGCCGGTTTGGTGGACGATGTGCAGACGCTTCGCCCGCTCGGCCAGCGCGGGCGCGGCCTGGATCATCGCCTCGTTCAAGGCGTGGGCGCCCTGCGAGCCGCCGAGGACGAAGAGGCAGAAGCGCTCGCCGGGGCTGCGCTCCGCCGGCGCGGGAAAGCGGCGCGTCGGGTTGCCGGTGAGGCGCGTCTTGGCCGGGTCGAAGAACTCCCGAGCCTTCGCGAAGGCGATGAAGATGCGGTCGGCGAAGCGGGCGAGCTTGCGGTTGGTGAAGCCGGGGATGGAATTCTGCTCGATGATCGCGGTGGGGATCTTGGAAAAATGCGCGGCCAAGGTCATGGGCCCGCTGGCGTAGCCGCCGATCCCGACCACGACGTCGGGCCGGAACTCGCGCAGGATCTGTTTCGACTGGCGGTAGGCCTTCGGCAGCCGCACGAGGCTGCGCAGGCGCGCGGCCGGCCCCGATCCCTTCAAGGGCGTGGCCTCGATGGTGCGCAGGGGAAATCCGGCGCCGGGGACGATGTCCTTCTCCAGGCCGAAGGGGGTGCCGACGAAAAGGATCTCCGCCTGAGGCCGGTTTTCCCGCAGGCGCTCCGCCACGGCGATGCCGGAGAAGAGGTGCCCGCCGGTGCCGCCTCCCGCGAAGAGGATTTTGATCGGTCGCTCAGTCATTGGAGTAGTCTTTTTGCGTCTGCGAGGAGATGTTGAGCAGGATTCCCACCAATATGCATACCACCAAAAGCGAGGTGCCGCCGTGGCTGATGAAGGGCAGCGGCAGCCCCTTGGTCGGCAGCAGACCCATCACGACCGCGAAGTTGATCAGGGCCTGGGAGGTGATCATCGAGGTGATGCCCACCGCGAGGTAGCAGCCGAAGATGTCGGGCGCCCGCATCGCGATCTTGACACCGCGGACCAGCAGAAACACGAATAGCCCCAGCACGAAGAAGACGCCGATCAGCCCCAATTCCTCGCCCAACACCGAGAAGATGAAGTCGGTGTGCGCCGCCGGCAGGTAGAAGAGCTTCTGCTTGCCCTGGCCCAGCCCCGCCCCGGTGAGGCCGCCCGAGTTGAAGGCCACATAGGATTGGATGATCTGAAAGCCCTCGTCCATCTTGTGCTCCCAGGGGTCGAGGAAGGCCAGGATGCGCTTGCGCCGGTAGTCGACCGAGAAGATCAGGAAGTAGAGGGCCGGGATGGCGGCGACGATCCCCGCCGCGAGATAGGAGAAACGGGTGCCGCCGATGAAAAACATGATGAAGGAAACCATGCAGATGACGAAGGTGGTCCCCAGGTCCTTCTGCGCGAGGACCAAAAGCGAGATGAAGCCCACGATTCCCACGGCCGGCAGGAAGCCGATCTTGAAGTTCTTCATCTTCTCCTTCTTCTTGGCCATGGTGTAGGCCATGAAGACGATGACCGCCAATTTGGCGAGCTCGGAGGGCTGGAGCGTGAGGCCGCCGATGCCGATCCAGCGCTGCGCCCCGCCGGCGCGGTGGCCGACGCCGGGGATGAAGGTGATGAGCAGCAGCAGGACGGTGGCGCCCAGCATGGGATAGGCCATCTTGTAGTAGACGTGATAGTTGACGCTCTTCACCGAGAACATCAGCACCAGGCCCGCGGCCATGAAAACGATCTCCTTTTTCAGGAAGTAGTAGGAGTCCTTGTAGAGGTCCTGGGCGTAGATGGCGGAGGCGGAGTAGACCATTAGCATCCCGATCGCCATCAGAAGCAGGGCGACGACCAATAGCGGATAGTCGATGGGGCGGCGCTCGGCGCTCATTTTCCTTCCCCCTGAAGCTCGCGGACGCACTTTTTAAACTGCTCGCCGCGGTCGTGGTAATCCTTGAACATGTCGAAACTGGAGCATGCGGGGCTCAGCAGGACGACGCCTCTGGGGACGGAGAGCTCGCGGGCCTTACGCACCGCCTCGCGCATCGACCCGACCCGCACCAGCTCGGCGGAGCCTTGCAGGGCCGCGGCGATCTTGTCGGCGGCCTCGCCCAGCAGGATCACGGCGCGGGTCTTGTGCCTGACCAAGGGCTTGAGCGGCGCGTAGTCGCCGCCCTTGTCCTTGCCTCCGAGGATCAAGACCACGTCTTGGTCGAAGCTCGCCAGCGACATCACCACCGCGCCGACGTTGGTGCCCTTGGAGTCGTCGTAGTAGTTCGCGCCGTCGATCTCGGCCACCCACTCGATGCGGTGGGGGAGCCCCTGAAAGGTGTCGAGTGTGTCCTGGATCGGCGCGTCCGCGACGCCGTCGGCCTTGGCGCAGGCGACGGCGCAGGCGACGTTCTCGAGGTTGTGGAGGCCGACGAGTTTGCAGCGCTCGAGGCTGAACTCGGACTCGACCCGGCCGCCCGGGGCCCAGAGGATCTTGCCCTCGTGCAGGTAGGCGCCGCGGACCTTCTTGGCCGTGCTGAAGGGGGCGCGGCGCGCCTTGGCGCCCTCGATCGCCTCGAGGCAGTAGAGATCGTCGTCGTCGTAGACCGCGAAGTCCTCTTTCGTCTGGAAGGCGAAGATCCGCGCCTTGGCCGCCAGGTAGGCCTGGAAATTCGGGTAGCGGTCCAGGTGGTCGTCGGTGACGTTGAGCAGGGCGGCGACCTTGGGCCGGAAGGTCTCGATCGTTTCGAGTTGGTAGCTGGAGACCTCGACGACGTAGCAGGAAAAATTTTTCGGGTCGCGCACCAGGTCGAGGAAGGGTGTGCCGAGATTGCCGCCGACCCCGACGTTTTCGCCGGCCGCACGGTAGACGGCGCCGAGCAAGGAGACGGTGGTCGACTTGCCGTTGGTCCCGGTCACCGCGATCACGCGGCCCTTGGCCAGGGCGAAGGCGAGTTCCAGCTCGCCCTCGAGCTTCAGTCCGCGGGCCAATGCGGCCTGGGCGGCTGGGTGCCGGGGGTCGACGCCGGGGCTGATGAAGCAGCGGGTCACGCGCGCGAAATCCGGCAGCTTGCCGCCGAGGAACAGCTCGGCGCAGGCGCCGCCGGTCTTCTCGCGGTCGAGCGCGGCGTTGTCGTCGACGCCCCACGCGGTTTCCCCCAGCGCGGAGAAGTGGCGGGCGACGGAAAGGCCGGTTTTTCCAAGTCCCAGAACGGCGATAGGCATAATTTGTAGGGGCGAACCCGAGGTTCGCCCTCCCCCTACGATCAACGTATCTTCAGCGTCGCCAGCGACAGCAGCGACAAAATAAAGCTGATGATCCAAAATCTCACGATGACCTTCGGCTCCGGCCAGCCCTTCAGCTCGAAGTGGTGGTGGATCGGCGCCATCTTGAAGACCCTTTTCCCGGTCAGCTTAAACGAGATCACCTGCGTCATGACCGAGACGGTCTCCAGGACGAAGATGCCGCCCACCAGGATCAACAAAATCTCGGCCTTGGCGAGGATCGCGACCATTCCTAAGGCCGCGCCGATGCTCAGCGAGCCCGTATCGCCCATAAAGATTTCCGCCGGGTAAGAATTGAACCACAGAAATCCGATCAGCCCTCCCACCAGCGCCCCGCAGAAGATCGCCAGCTCGCCCGCGCCGGGCACGCTGAGGACCTGCAGGTAGTCGGCCAGGGTCTTGTTGCCCGCGACGTAGACCAGGACGGCGTAGGTCGAGAAGGCCATCACGTTGGGCACCGCGACCAGGCCGTCGAGTCCGTCGGTCAGGTTGACGGCGTTGGAGGCGCCCGTGACGACCAGGCAGATCAGGGCGACGTAGAACCATCCCAGGTCCGGCTGGACGTCCTTGAAGAAGGGGAGGACGAGCTTGGTGGAGAAATCCAGGTAGGAGAGCAGCGTCACGCCGGCGACCGCGGCGATCAAGACCTGCAGGGGGAACTTGAGCCGGGCTTTCAGTCCCAGGTTCACCTTTTGGATCTGCTTCTTGTAGTCGTCGTAGAAGCCGATCGCGCCGTAGGAGAGCAGCACGAACATCGTCAGCCACAGGTAGGCGTTCCCCAGGTTGCCCCACAGGAAGACGGAGACCGTCGTGCAGAACAGGATCAAGAGCCCGCCCATCGTCGGCGTGCCCTTTTTGTTGAAGTGCGTCTTGGGCCCCTCGTCGCGGATGAACTGTCCGACTTGGTTGCGGCGCAGGTAGGCGATAAAGCGCTTGCCGAGCAGCAGGTAGAGGATCAGCGCGGTCATCAGCGCCCCGAAGGTGCGGAAGGTGATGTACTTGAAGAGGTTGAAGGCGATGAATTCCGTCCGCAGGGGATAGAGCAGGTAATAGAGCATGCTTAGTAACGCTCCTTCAGGTACGAGACGATTTTTTCGAGGTGCATCCCCCGCGAGCCCTTGACCAGGATCCAGCGAACCTCGGGGGCCACGTCGGAGAGGGCCGCGATGGCGCCCTGGGTGTCGGGGAAGGAGCGCAGCCGCTGGGCCGGCATGCCCTGGGCCCGGGCGCCCTTGAGGATCTCCTCGGCGTGCGGCCCGACCGCGACCAGCCAATCCGTCTTCTCGCGAGCGGCGCTCTCGCCGACCATGCGGTGCCCGGCGCGGGTCGCCTCGCCCAGCTCGAGCATGTCGCCGAGGATGGCCAGGCTCTGCGCCCCGCCTTTCAGACGCGCCAGCGCATGCAACGCCGCGACCGTGGAGCTGGGATTGGCGTTGTAGCAATCGTCGATCACGCGGCGTCCGGATTTCAGCTCGAGGACTTGGCCGCGCGAGGGCGCGGGGGCCAGGGCCTCCAGGCCGCGCTTCGCCTCGGTGAGCGGGATTTCCAGCAGGCGCCCGACCGCGAGGGCGGCGAGGACGTTGGACAGGTGGTGCGGCCCTGGGATGCGCAACGCGAGCTCGGCGGTCTCGTCGTCGACGGTCACCGTCAGGCGGAGCGGGCGCTCCGCGTCGGCCGCGCCCTCCAGCACCTCGCCCCAAACGGGGTCGCCCGGCTTGCCGTAAAAGGTCTTCTTCGCCCTGGTGGGCAGGGCCGCGACGCGCTCGTCGAGGCGGTTGACCAGCGCCGTCGCTTCCGGTGCCAGGCCGGCGAACAGCTCGCCCTCGGCGCGCTGCACGCCGTCGATGTCGCCGAGCTTTTCCAGGTGTTCGAGTCCGATGTTGGTCACGAGCCCCGCGGTGGGCTCGATGATCTCGGTCAAACGGGCCAGCTCGCCGAAGTCGTTCATCCCGGCCTCGACGACGGCGGCCCGGTGGCCGGCGTCGAGCCGGAACAGGGTCTTGGGCACGCCGATCAGGTTGTTGAAATTGCCCTCGGTGGCCAGGACCCGGAGGCGGTTTTCGAGCACGGCCTTCGTCAATTCTTTGGTGGTGGTCTTGCCGTTGCTGCCGGCGACGGCGACGACGGGAATGGAAAAGCGCCGCCGCCACGCCCGGGCCAGGTCGCCCAGGGCCCGCAGCGTGTCCTTCACCAGGATGGCCTGGGCGCGGGAGGGGAGGCTCTCGAGGCCGGCGCGGTGGAACTGGTCGGCGACCACGCAGGCGGCCCCGGCGTCGATGGCCTGCGCCGCGAAGTCGTGCCCGTCGCGCTCGCCCACCAGGCAGAAGAAGATCTCGCCGGATTTAAGCGCGCGCGTGTCGGTGCAGACGCCGCGAAATTCGGCCTCGGGATGGCTGCCGTGGAAGGAACCGCCCATCGCCTCGGCGGCCCATTGGAGGGTTTCTTGAATCACGGAGTAATTTTTTTCAACGCCTCTCTCGCGGTCTCGCGGTCGTCGAAATGCACCTTCTCGGTGCCCAGGATCTGGTAGTCCTCGTGGCCCTTGCCCGCGATCAGGACGACCTCGCCCGGCTTGGCCATCGCGATCGCCTTTTCGATGGCCGCCTTGCGGTCGGGCTCGACGAAGGCGTCGCGCCCCGGCGTCATCCCGCCTTCCTCGACGCCGGGCAGGATCTCGCCGATGATCTTTTGCGGGTCCTCGGTGCGCGGGTTGTCGCTGGTCACGACCGCGACGTTGGAGAGCCGCGCGACCTCGCGTCCCATGATCGGACGCTTGGCGCGGTCGCGGTCGCCGCCGCAGCCGAAGACCGTGAGGATCTTGGGCGGATTGAGGTTTTGCAGGGCGCCGAGGACGTTCTTGAGCGCGTCCGGCGTGTGGGCGTAGTCGACGAAGACGTGAATGCCCTTGTCGTTCTCGATGCGCTCGAGGCGGCCCGGGACGCCGTCGAAGGCGGCGACGGCGCGGGCGATCGTTTCCAGGGGGATCTCCAGCGCGGCCGCGGCCGCGGCGGCAGCGAGAATGTTGGAGAGGTTGAAGGCGCCGATCAGCGGGGAGCGGAATTCGGCCACCCCCTGCGGGGTCGCGATCACGGCCTGCGTGCCGCTCAAGTCGGAGCGCCACTCGCGGGCGTAGAAATCCCACTTGCTCTGCGCCATGGTCGAATAGGTCCAGACGGGGACTTCCTTGACCGCGTCGATCAATTTCATGCCGTAGCGGTCGTCCGCGTTGAGCACGGCGCGCTTCGGCCCCTTGCCGCGCGGCAGCAGCTGCAGGAAAAGCCGCTTCTTCGACTCGAAATAAAGCTCCATGCTCTTGTGGTAATCGAGGTGCTCGGGCGTCAGGTTGGTGAAGACTCCGACGTCGAAGAAGACGTCCTCGACGCGGCGCATGTCGACCGCGTGCGAGCTGACCTCCATCGCGACGGCGTCCACGCCGGCCGTCTTCATCTCGCGGAACAGGCGCTGGATCTCGATGGATTCGGGCGTGGTATGGGCGTTGGGCAGGTTGATCCCGTTATAACGGCAGCCGATAGTGCCGAGGATGCCTGGGGTCTTGCCCGCTGCCTGGAAGATCGCGCCCAGTAGGTAGGTGATGGTGGTCTTGCCGTTGGTGCCGGTCACGCCGACCACCGGGATCTCCTTCGTGGGGTCGCCGTGCCAGCGCGCCGCCAGGCGGCTCAAGCTGGCGCGGCTGTTCTGCACCTTGAAGACCGGGACCTTCTTGGCGACGGGCACCTCGCGCTCGACGACCAAGGCCGCGGCGCCGCGCTCGAGCGCGTTGTCGATGAAATGGTGGCCGTCGATCTTGGTGCCGTGGATGGCGACGAAGAGGAAGCCCGGCTTCACCTCGCCCGAATGGCTGCTCAAGCCCGCGATTTCGACGTCGGCGAAATGCCGCTTCTCGAGGAAGGGGAGATCTTGGATGAGTTGCGAAAGTTTCATGTTCAAATCGGCGGCTCGCAGTCCAGGACGATTTCCGCCCCCGCCTCCGCCGCGCCCCCGGCCTCGGGCTCTTGGCGGTTGCAAATGCCGCTGCCCCGGACCTTCACCTTGAAATTCTTCGACTGGGCCTTGCGCAGGGCCTCGCGCACCGACAGCCCGGTCAAGTCGGGCACGGCCTGGTCGGCCTCGGCCGCCGTCGCGTCTCCGGAGAGCGCCTCGACCGGCGGCTTCTCCATCGCCGCCGCGACCCGTTCCTCGCGCTCTTCCTTGGGGACCTTGCCGGGGGCCTTCGCCCCCTTGGGCTTCTCGACCTTCCCCTGGGCCACCGCCTCCCGCGCGACGCCGTCCGGGGGGGTCTTCAGGTACGCCAGGCTCTGTCCCATGATCTCGCGGAAGGGCGGGGCGCTGACCAGACCCCCATAGTAGTCTCCCTTGGGTTCGTCAATAGACACCAGGACGACCAATTTCGGGTCGCGGGCGGGGGCGAATCCCACGAAGGAGGCCAGGTATTTGTTCTTGGCATAGCCCTTGCCCCCGGGCGCGACCTTCTGCGCCGTGCCGGTCTTGCCGGCGACCTGGTATTCCTCGAGCCGGGCGGCGGTGCCGGTGCCGCCTTTTTGCACGACGGTCTCCAGCATCCGGGCGATGTGCTTGGCGGTGTCCTCGCGGATCACCCGGCGCAGGATTTGAGGGCCGAAGCTCTGGACGACGTTGTTCTTGGAGTCGCGGATCTCCTTGATGAGGTAGGGCTTCATCAGGAAGCCGCCGTTCGCGATCGCCGCATAGGCGGCGGCGATCTGCAGCGGCGTCGTGGAGATGCCCTGGCCGAAGGCCATGGTGCCCAGTTGCAGGGTGCCCAAATTGTTCAGCGAGGCCATGATGCCGCCGACCTCGCCGGGGATCTCGATGCCGGTCCTCTGGCCGAAGCCGAAGTCGCGGACCATCTCGTAGAAGCGCTTTTTGCCGACCAGCTGCGCCAGCTTGTAGCTGCAGATGTTGCTGGAGAATTTGATGATGTCGTTCAAGTTGAGCGGGCCGTGGCCGTGGGTGTCGTTGATGGTGAACTTGCCGACCTGCATCGCGCCGTTCTCGCAGTGCAGGGTCTTGTTCAGGTCGAAGGCGCCGGTCTCCAGCGCGATGGCCGCGGTGACGGCCTTGAAGGTGGAGCCGGGCTCGTAGGTGTCGGTGACGGCGCGGTTGCGCCAATGCGAGGGCTCGTACTTGTAGTACTCGTTGGGGTCGAAGCTGGGCTGCACGGCCATCCCCAATACCGCGCCGCTCTCGACGTCCATCACGACGGCGACGCCGCCCACGGCCTTGGCCTTCTCGACGGCGGTCTTCAGTTCGCGCTCCGCAAGGTATTGGATGGTCTTGTCGAGGGTGAGGACGATGCCGTTGGGATGCTCCAGGCCCATCAGGGCGAAGGGCGAATAGGATCGTCCCTTGGCGTCCTGCTCGATCAGCTTGGGCGGGTCCTGACTTTTGAGCACCTCGTCCTGGGCCATCTCGAGGCCCGAGAGGGCCTGCGCGTCGTAACCGACCGCGCCCAAGACGTTGGCGGCGAGGGAGCCGTTGGGATAGAAGCGCTTGTATTCCGGCAGCGTGCCCAGTCCCCCCAGCTTGAGTCCCTTGAGCTTCGCGCTCTCCTCCTCGCCGAGCCGACGCTTGATCCAGACGAATTTCTTTTTCTTGTCGTCGATTTTTTCGAGGAGCTTCGACTCGTCCATGCCAACGACGGGCGCCAGGGCCTTCGCGAAGGCCTTGGGGTCCTCGATCATGTGGGGCGAGGCGTAGACGCTGTCCACCTGCAGGTCGATGGCGAGGGTGTCGCCGTTTTGGTCCATGATGGTGCCGCGTTTCGGCGCCACCACCACTTTGCGGCTGTATTGATTTTTGACCAGGCTGGTGAGCTTCTTGTTGTCGGTCAGGTGCAGCTCGAAGGCGCGGGCGGCGATCAGGGCGAAGGCAAGGAAGAAAAAGAGGCTGACCGCCGCGATCCTGATCCTGATTTTCTTATGCGAGAAACTTTGCTTGAGCGGGCTTTGGATCATGACGGCTTAAGGCATCGGGTCGAGCATCACCGCGGGAACCTTATCCTTGCTTTGATAGGTGGAGGCCGCGGCGCCCCTCGGCTTGACGGCGCTTTTCTCGCGGGTCGATTCTTTGGATACGATCTTCGCGACCAAGACCTCGGAGCCTTCCCGCCTCGCGACGCGGGTGTCCTGCGGGGCCGGCTTCGCCGAGCTTTTTGCGGCGGAAGCCTTGGTCTCGGGCTTGGCGCCCTCGGGCCGCGCCGGCTCGGATTTCTTGGCCAAGGTCGCGGGTTTTTTCGCGGCGGCGGGCTTCGGCGCGGCCTTGTCCGTCTTGGCGGCCACCTTCGTCCCTTCCGGAGCCTTCGCCTTCGGCTCGGCGGGCTTCTTTTCGGCCGCCGGAGACTTTTTCTCGGTCGAGGCGGGGGCGAGCGCTGCGGTCTTCGTCGCGGATTTGGGTTTCGCCTGGGGAGCCGCGGCGGCGAGGGCCTTGGCCGGCGCGGGCTTTTTGGCTGGTTCCTTCGCTTCCGGGTTTTTAAAATCGGGCGCGGCGCCCGCGACCTGCGTCAGGGTATTCGGCTCCCATCGGGAGAGGTAGAAGACCTGCTGCGTCTTCGGAAGCTCCAGACCCAAGGCCTCCTTCGCCTCGGCCTCGATGCGGGTCGGCGACTTGAGGCGCGCGATTTCGAGGCTGAGGCGCTTGTTTTCCTCGATCAGCTGTTCCTTGCGCTGCAACTCCTGGCCGATCTTGTAGCCCAGGTTGACGGCCTGGATGTGGGTGCCGATGTAGAAGATGGCGCAGGCGCTGGCCAGGACGACGAGGGAGACGAAGGCGAACAGAAAGACGCGCCGGGACTTGTCGAGCGGCGAGAAGGTCGGCTGCCGGCGCACGCTCTTGGCATGATGAAGAATGGAAGTGGCACCACGGGCCATGGCTGTCGCTACTCCAGCCTCCGCACCGCGCGTAGCTTGGCGCTGCGAGCGCGGGGGTTGATCGAAACTTCTTCGGCGCCCGGCCGGAGAGGCTTCTTGGTCAGGATCTGAAAGTTTTCAAAGGAGCGGAAGGCCCATTTGACGATGCGGTCCTCCAACGAGTGGAAGGAGATCACCGCCAAGACCCCTCCGACCTTGAGGAAATCGGGGGGCTTGCTCAAAAACTTGCGGAGCAGGTCGAGTTCGCGGTTGACGGCGATGCGCAGCGCCTGGAAGACGCGGGTCGCGGGGTGGATTTTTTGTGCCTTGGAAAAAGGTACGGCGCGGGAAACTATTTGGCACAGCTCGCGGGTCGTCCGAATCGGATTTTCCTCGCGGCTGCGGACGATAAGTCGGGCGATCCGCCTCGCGAAACGTTCTTCCCCATATTCGCGAAAGATCGCCTCCAACTCTTTTTCGGGGAGGTCGTCTAAAAGCTCCCGCGCCGTCACCTCTTCTTCCAGGTCCATCCGCATATCCAGTGCGGAATCTTGCAAAAAACCGAAGCCTCGCTCCGGATCGTCCAGCTGCAGGCTGCTGACGCCCAGGTCGAGGACCATGCCGTGGACTTCCGCCCAGCCGAGCTCGTTCAGAAACTCTCCGACGCGGTCGTAGGTGCCGTGCCGGAATTGAGCCCTGGATCCGAAGCCCGCCAGGCGGCGTTCGGCCAGCGACAGGGCCCTTTGGTCGCGATCGATGCCGAGAAGGCGGCCTTCAGGTGCCGACTTCTCGAGGATCGCGGCCGCGTGCCCGCCGAGGCCCAGGGTGCCGTCGACGTAATCGTGGTCCGCTCCAACTTGTAAAAGATCCAAAACTTCGCCAAGCATCACCGGCCGGTGGAGCGCCTCGGGGGGCGTCTCAGTGCCAGGTTCGGTGTCGTTCTTGGGGCCCATTGAAACTCATCACCGCGTCGTAGACCGAATCGTAAGCCTCCACGGCCTGGTCGAGGCCGGTGAAGCGGAAGATGTTGCGCGTGTAGCTGTTGAGCGAGGCGCACTTCAGGTCGCCGCTCAGGCTGCGCAGGCGCGCGGCGCGCTCCAGCAGGCGCGAGATCGTCTTGTAGTTGACGTGCTCGACTTTTTGAAAATTAAGCACCACTTTCACCTTTTTCGAGCTGGTCAGCTTGCGAAGCACGGCTTCCAGCTCCTGCATCTCGAAGTGGGAAACCTCGCCGCTCAAATGGACGACGGCGACGTCGTCGAAAGTCGTCATTTCAAACATTTGGTTACAGTCCCAAGTTCGCCAGGTCTTCGGAGGAGCCGTCGATCTTCTCTTGCGCGATGGTGAAGACTTGGCTCCATTTTTCCTTCGACCAGATCTCGATCCGTTTGGTCATCCCCACGAAGAGGATGTCTTTTTTCAGGCCCGCGTAGTCGCGCAAGGTGGGCGGAATCACGATGCGTCCTTGCTTGTCGAGAGGGCATTCGACCGCGCCGCTCACGAAGACCCGCTGCAGGGCCTTGACCTCGGATTTGAACTGGGGCAGGGCCGCGATCTTTTCCTCGATCGCGGTCCATTCCGGAACCGGGTACGCCCACAGGCAGTTGTCAAAGGTCGTCAGGATAAGTCGGTTGTCGTCGCTGGCGCTTAGGACCTCTCGGAACTTCGCCGGCAGCGAAGTCCGCCCCTTGTCGTCGATGGTGTATTCGAAGCGCCCGCGAAACATGGCTGCCATTACAATCCCAGATCCGGGCACCCGTCAACCACTTTAAACCACATTAGGCCACGTTTTGGGCTATTTAAACCACCGGTCCCGAAAATGTCAATAGGGCAAGTGAAAAAAATAGCTGAAAAAACGAGAGATTATCCACAGGAGCTCGGGTGGTTTCGAGATGCTCTGTACATTTTTTGCACCTGGCCTTTTTGCCTCGGGGAAGTTAAGGCCGAAGCATGGACCCTGTCTTCGACGCCATCGTGATCGGCGCGGGCTTTGCCGGCGCGGCGACGGCCTATCACCTCTCGCGTTTGGGCGAGTTTCGAATCTTGATTCTCGAGCGCGAGGCCCAACCGGGGCGCCACGCCTCCGGAAAGAACGCCGCGCTCCTGCGCCAGGCGGTGAGCGACGCCGAGGTCGGCGCGATGGTGCAGGAGACGCTGCGCGCGCTCGAGGCGCCGCCGGAGGATTGGGAGCAGAAAAATCTCTTTCGTCGCACCGGCTCGGTGCTGCTCGGGGAAAACCGCGTCCTGAGCGGGTTTGCGGGACTGTTGCGAAAGCTCGGCGCGGCCTTCGAGCTGCACGACCGAAATTCCTTTCCAGAAAAACTCGACGCGGGGTTTCGCGCCGAGCTGCGCGCGGCGGGCTACGAGGCGCTGCTCTTCACCTCGCGCGACGGCGTCGTGGACGTCGCCGCCTTGCTCGCCAACTACCTCGACGCCGCGCGCTCGCGCGGCGCGACGTTGCATTGCGGGGCGGAGGTGCGCGGACTCACCCGCGAGGCGGAGGCCTGGCGGGTGAGGACCGGCGCGGGCGAATTCCGCGCCCGCCTGGTGATCAACGCCGCGGGTCCCTGGGCCGGCGGGCTCGGCGTCGCGGCGGGACTGCCCGACCGGGGCTTCGCTCACTTTCGCCGGCACCTGTTCCTCGCCGACGCGGCGGCCGCGCCGCACCTGGACCGGCCTTACCTCTGGGACACGGCCCACGAGTTCTACTTCCGCCCGGACCCGCAGGGGCTCTTGCTTTGCGCCGGAGACGAGGAACCGCACCCGGCGGGCGAGCCGGCGGTGGATCCGCGCGTCGAGGCGCGGCTCTTCGAGAAATTGCGGGCGCATTTCCCCGCCTTGGCTCCGCCGGAGATCCGCCGGGCCTGGGCCTGTCTGCGAAGTTTTCTCCCGGGGAGCCCGTTTTTGATCGAGGCGGAGGCCGGGACTCCGGGCTTTCTTTGGGTGGCCGGGCTGGGCGGCCACGGGATGGGGAGCAGCTTCGGAGCCGGACGCCGCGCGGCCGAGCGGGCGGTCGCCTTTTTTGATAGGCAAAAATCCTGAAAACGTTGTAAATCCGCCCCATCGTTTTCCACCGGGCTCCTCATGAAAGGGGGATTTATGGGCAAGAAAAAGAAACGCA
>JAANMU010001349.1_pt1 | contig 22666 bp, 25 predicted proteins | sample 7279701 | NCBI WGS metagenome assembly JAANMU01 (sample SAMN14094539, study PRJNA606508) | bioreactor metagenome | isolation source: A lab-scale SPAN reactor treating ammonium-rich wastewater day 57 | place: Ireland: Galway | collected 2017-03-13 | reverse complement strand
CGACCCGCGCCCGAACGGAAGATCGCCTGACCGCCCTCGAGCGGCTTCTCCACCGACCAGCCCAGCCTCGAGGCCAGCCAGCCGGCCATATAGAGAGGGGCGGACTCGGCTCGCTCGGGTCCGGGCACGAAGCCGATCTCCAGCCGGGAGACTTTCTTGAGATGCTCGCCCGAGCCGGGACGGTCATACAGACTGGCCAGCAGGTTGCGCCAGCGGGCCTGCCGGGTCCATTCCAGGTCCGAGAAGGCCAGTTCCTGATGATAGGGGTCGCGCACCTGGCGGTTGAGCTCGGCGAGCAGGTCTGACCCGTGGGAGGTGTCCACCACGACGCGGTCGGCCTGGTCGGCCAGCCGCTCCCAGAGGGGGTGCGCAAAGCCCGGTTTGCCCCGCCACCACAGGAACACCGGCTGGTCGCCATGGTAGAGGGGGGCCAGCAGGCTGGGGAGTTGCCGGTCCGTCTCACCTGGCAGATAGAGCGTCAGTTGCTCCTGGTAGACCTGGCACCCGTTGCAGTTGACTGTGTACCAGCCGACCTTCTCGCCGGTCGCTCCCGGGTCGAGCACCACCGCGAAAACCCTGGCCGGATAATGCGAGCAGAGCGACTTGAGGTCCTCGCCCAGGCCGGCCAGCTCTTCCGGGCCCGCCATGACAGCCACCAGGTTCAGGGTGGACAGGCGCATCCGATCGCGGTCCCCCTGGATGATGGCCTCATCCCAGAGACGCGAGAGCTCCTGGCGAGTCTTGCTCACGTCCACGGGATGCACCTCGCCCACCAGAACCCGAGCCACATCCTGTGGTTGCATCAGAGCTTCCTCCAGAAGCGGCCCTGGTCTTCCATCCAGGTCTCCGCCTCGCGTGGGCCGCTGGAGCCGGCTTCGTAGCCAGGCACCACCCCTGAGGCGGGGTCGGACCAGCGGGCCAGGATGGGGTCGAAGGCGGCCCAGCAGGCCTCGATGGAGTCGGCCCGCGTGAACAGCGTGGGATCGCCCACCAGGCAATCGTGGATCAATCGCTCGTAGGCCAGCGGCGAGGGCCGGGCGAACGAGGTGCCGTACTGAAAGTCCATGTTGACCCAGCGGATCTGGGTCGTCAGGCCGGGCATCTTGGTGCCAAAGCGCAGCGAGATGCCTTCGTCGGGGTCGATGCGCAAGAGCAGCACGTTGGGCTCGAGCTCGCCGCTGCCGTTGTCGAAGATGCGATGGGGCACCTTCTTGAAGGTCAGGGCCACCTCGGTCATCTTGCGGGCCAACCGCTTGCCGGTGCGAAGGTAAAAGGGCACATCGTGCCAGCGCCAGTTGTCCACGAAGATACGGGCCGCGGCGTAGGTCTCGGTGCGAGAATCGGCCGGGATCTTGGGCTCCTCGAAGAACCCGGGAACCTTCTGACCCTCGATGAAGCCCGGGCCATACTGGCCCCGCACGGCATTCTGATCAACTTCCAAAGGGGTGTAGTGGCGCAGGGCCCGACAGACCTTGCCCTTCTCGTCGCGAATGTCGTCAGCTCCATTGGAGATGGGGCACTCCATGGCGACCAGGGCCAGGATCTGCATCAGGTGGTTCTGCAGCATGTCGCGCAGAGCTCCGGACTGGTTGTAGTAGCCGGCCCGCTCTCCCACGCCCAGCGTCTCGGCGGCCGTGATCTGAACGTTGTCGATGTAGCGACGGTTCCAGAGCGGCTCGAAGATGCCGTTGGCAAAGCGCAGGGTCAGGATGTTCTGCACCGTCTCCTTGCCCAGGTAGTGGTCGATGCGGTAGATCTGGCTCTCGTCAAAGACGCGCTGCAACTCGCGATTGAGCTTGCGCGCCGAGTCGAGATCATGCCCGAAGGGCTTCTCCACGATCAGGCGCACCCACGAGCCACCCTTCCCCGGACGATCAAGACCGGCTGCCCCCAGTTGATCGGAGATGACCGAAAAGGCTTCGGGCGGCACCGCCAGGTAGAACAGCCGATTGCCGCTGGTGCCCAGAGTCTCGTCCAGCTCGTCCAGGCTAGCCTTCAGCCCCTGATAGGTCGCCGGCTGATCATACTCCCCGGCCAGGTAGGAGAAGTTCTTGACCAGGTTGTGCCAGTTGGTGTGCGACTCCACCCCCGAGGGCGTCACCCGGGCGCGGAAGTCGTCGTCGCTCAGCTTTGTGCGCGAGACACCCACCACGGCAAAGTTGGCCGGCAACAGGTTGGCCTCGGCCAGCTCGTAGAGCGCCGGCACCAGCTTGCGGCTGGTCAGGTCGCCCGAGGCGCCAAAGATGACCATGACGCAGGGGTCCGAGGCGCGCGTCTGCTCCAGCCCTTCGCGCAGGGGGTTGTCGAGGATGGCCGGGCTCATCAGGAGTGCTGCAGCTGGTGGACGTTCTTCTCTACCGCCCCCAGAAGCTCGGTGAACGAGTCGGCGAACTTCTTCACCCCTTCTACCTCGAGGGTGTTGAGGCAGATGTCGTCCAGGTCCACCCCCACGGCCGCCAGCTCCGAGAGAGCGGCCTCATACTTCTTCAGGTTCTCGGCCGTCAGCGTCGTTTCCACCACCCCGTGGTCGCGCCAGGCGTCCACTGTGTCGAGGGGCATGGTGTTGACGCAATGAGGCCCGATCAGCTCGCGCACGTACAGGGTATCCGAGTAGGCCTTGTTCTTGGTCGAGGTGGAGGCCCACAGGGGACGCTGCACGCGGGCCCCGGCGGCAGCCAGCTTCTCCCAGCGGGGACCGCTGAAGGCCTTCTGGAAGTGGGCGTAGGCGCGATGGGCGTTGGCCACGGCGATCTGGCCGTGCAGCGGGGCGATGCGACCCGCCAGCTCGGGCTTCTCCTGGGCCAGCTTGTCCAGGCGCTTGTCCGCCTCGCTGTCGACCCGGCTGACGAAGAAGCTGGCCACCGAGGCGGTCCGATCCAGGCTCTTGCCCTCGGCCAGACGCTTCTCAAGGGCCCGCAGGTAGGCTTCCATCACCTCGTCGTAGCGCTGGACGGCAAAGAGCAAGGTCACGTTGACGTTGACCCCTTCCGTGAGCAGGGCCTCGGCCACCGGTAATCCCTCTCTGGTGCCGGGCACCTTGATCATCAGGTTGGGGCGGTTCACCCGCCCGTGCAGCTCGCGGGCCTGGGCCAGGCTTTTCTCGGTCTCATGGGCATAACCCGGGTGCAGCTCGAGGCTGACGAAGCCGTCCTGACCCGCGGTCTTGTCATAGAGCGGGCGGAACTTGTCGCAGGCCGCCTGAACGTCGGCGATCATCAGCTCCCAGGCGATCTCCTCGGTGCTCTTGCCCTGTCGGGCCAGCTCCAGGCTCTGCTGGTCGTAGTCTTTCCCTTTGCTGATGGCGCCCTGGAAGATGGTCGGGTTGGAGGTCTGGCCCCGCACGCCGTCCTCGTCGATCATCTTCTGAAGCGAGCCAGATTGCAGCATGGCGCGGCTGAGCGAGTCGTACCAGACGCTCACGCCTCCTTTGTCGAACAGTTCTTGCAGCGGATTTGCCATCTTCGTTTGCCCCTTTCTTAGAGCGGATCCTCATACATGCCCCAGCGCGCCCGGGTGGAGAGCGCTTCCTCGACCACCTTCTGGGCGGTGAACCCGAACTTCTCCATGTTGGTCTTGGAGGGCGCCGAAGCGCCGTAGGTGGTCATGCAAACCTGGCCGCCCCTGCGGCCGACCCAGCGCTCCCAGCCCATCCCGGCGGCGGCCTCGACAGCAACGCGCGGCTTGACTTTGGGCGGGAAGATCTGCTCTTTGTATTCCTCGGGCTGCTGCTCGAAGAACTCCCAACAGGGCATGCTGACCACCCGGGTGGGGATGCCCTGCTCCTGCAGAAGCTTTCGCGCTTCCAGGCAGACCGAGACCTCGGTGCCCGAGGCCACCAGGATGAGCTCCGGCTCGCCATGCTGGGTGCCGTCGCCCCAGGCGATCTCAGCTTCGGCCAGGACGTAAGCCCCCTTGTGCAACTCCTCGGCGGCCCCGAGATTGGTGCGGTCGAAAGTGGGCACGGCCTGCCGGCTCAGCACCAGCAGCACCGGCCCGGTATGGTGCAACATGGCCGCCTTCCAGGCCTCGCGTGTCTCGTTGGCGTCGCAGGGACGGATGACGCTGCAGTTGATCATGGCCCGCAGGGCCGGCAACTGCTCAATGGACTGGTGGGTGGGGCCGTCTTCGCCCAGCCCGATGCTGTCGTGGGTGAAGACCAGGATGTTGGGGATGTGCGACAGGGCCGCCAGACGCAACGCCGGGCGCAGGTAGTCGGAGAAGATGAAGAAGGTGGCCCCGAACGCGAAAACGCCCTTGTGGGCCACCATGCCGTTGATCATGGCGGCCATGGCGTGCTCGCGGATGCCGAAATGGAAGTTGCGTCCCGACGGGGTCTCGGGCTGGAAGGCGCTCTTGTCCATCAGCGTCTTGGTGGAGGGGGCCAGGTCGGCCGAGCCGCCGATCAGGTTAGGAACGGCTTTGGCCAGGGCCGTCAGCACCTTGCCGCCCGACTCACGCGTAGCCATGCCCTTGGGGTCGGGAGGAAACTCGGGCAGGCCCTTATCCCATCCCTCGGGCAGCTCGCGCCGCATCCACTGGTCGTATTCTCTGGCCAGGTCGGGATACTGCTGGCGATAGCGGGCGAACATCTCGCTCCACTCCTGCTCGGCCTTCTGGCCACGGGCCTTGATGGCCGCGGTCATCTCGGCCACGTCGGAGGGGATGTAGAACTCCTGATCGGTTGGCAGGCCCAGGATCTTCTTGGTGGCCGCCACTTCCTCGGGGCCCAGGGGGGCGCCGTGGGACTCGGCCGTGTCCTGGGCGTGAGGGGCGGGATAGGCGATGTGGGTGCGCACCGAGATGAGCGAGGGGCGCGGGTCCTTCTGGGCCCGCGCGATGGCCTGCTCGAGCTCCTCGATGTCATTGGGGCTGGCCAGGCGCTGCACGTGCCAGCCGTAGGCCTCGAAGCGCTGGTCCACGTTCTCGGTGAAGGCCAGCTGCGTGTCGCCTTCGATGGTGATGTGGTTGTCGTCGTAAAAGTAGATCAGCTTGCCCAGCTTCAGGTGGCCGGCCAGCGAGGCGGCCTCCTGGCAGACGCCCTCCATCAGGTCGCCGTCGGAGCAGAGGGCGTAGACGTAGTGGTCCACCACCGGGAAGCCCTCGCGGTTGAATCTGGCTGCCAGAAATGCCTCGGCGCAAGCAAAGCCCACCCCGTTGGCAAAGCCCTGGCCCAGCGGGCCGGTGGTGATCTCGATGCCGGGCGTGTAGTGGGCGGGCGGCTTGTCGCCCTCGAGGTGATAGAAAAACTCGGGATGTCCGGGCGTGATGCTGCCCCACTGGCGAAACTTCATCAGGTCGTCGCGGCTGATGGCGTAACCGCAAAGGTGCAGCAGGCTGTACTGGAGGATGCAGGCGTGCCCGGCCGACAGAATGAACCGGTCCCGGTTGTGCCAGTGCGGATTGGCCGGATTGTGGCGCATCGTCTTGCTGTACAGGGTCCAGCCGATGGGAGCGCAGGCCATAGCGGTGCCGGGATGGCCGGCGTTGGCTTTCTGAGGTCCATCCATGGCCAGCCCACGCAGAACGTTTACGGCCAGGGCATCGAGAGTGGAAACATCGGTGGTCACGCCAGAAATCCCCTTTCAAGGTGGCAGAATGCCCTGCACGTTACGGGATCAGAGTCGAACATTCCTCTCGTGCTCAGGGAAGGACGCAGAAGCCCAGAGCGGCCGCGTTCTGGCGCACGCGCTCGTCGAGCGCGGCCAGAGCAAGGTTCGGCACGTCGAGTCTTAGCTCCAGGGCGGCGGCCAGGTGGAGAGCATCCAGCGCGCGCACCGGCTCGACGGGGAACCCCTGGCCAGCTCGCTGCCAGGCAAGCTCACCCAGAGTAAACCCGGCCCAACCGGTGGCCCAGCTCTCGAAACGGCTCCAGAGGGAATCGAACTCAACCTGAGAAACGCCGCCCACGGCCAGGAGACGGCGCAGGCAGCGGGCCGACTCAAGTCGAGTCAGCTCGCTGACCAGAACGGGTCCGTGTTCGTCAACAGCCTGGCGGACGCGAGGCCCCTCGCTCTCGCCGAGCAGCAGAGCCAGGGCGGCACTGGACTCGAGATACAGACTCACTCCCCCCGAACCCAGTCCAGAGCCTCTCGCAGGGCGCCCGGGGCCAGGCCCGCGGGCCGATCAAGCAGCTCAAGGGTTGGCCGTCCTGGCTGGCCCAGCCGGATCCTTCCGCTGGCCACGGACTGCCAGAACCGAAGCGGCATACCCTCAAAACCCTCAGGAACAGGGTCGGGAACCAGGCCGGGGGGGCGCAACTCGGCCACCACGCGGCCCCGATCGGTCACGATCACGACCTCGCCTTCAGCCACTCGACGAAGATACTCACTGAGCCTGTTCTTGAGCTCACGCACGCCGACGGTTGCCATGTAGCCATCATAGCCACATTACCTGATCCGGTCAACTCGCCTGGCGGTAGGGGGACATCTGGCTCAGAGCGGCCACCTGGCGGCGCACGTCCTGGCGCTCGCGCTCGAGATAACGGGCCACCACCTCGTGGAAGGCCGGATCGCGGAAATGGCTGGCACCGTAAGTGAGCACAGGAAGATAGCCGCGGGGCAGTTTGTGGGAGCCCTGCACCCCGGCCTCGACCCGCGCCAGGCCTGCCGCGATGGCAAAGTCGATGGCCTGGTAGTAGCACAGCTCAAAGTGCAGGAAGGGGATGTCTTGTGCAGCCCCCCAGTTGCGTCCATAGAGCGCCTCGCGACCCCTCACGTTGAAGGCCCCGGCCACCGGCCGATGGCCCTGATAGGCCAGAAAGAGCACCACCTTCTCGGCCATGCGCTCGGTCAGAAGCGAGAAGAACTCCCGCGTCAGCGGCGGGCTGCCCCACTTGCGGTCGTAGGTGCTGGTGTAGAGCGGGAAAAACTCGTCCCAGTGGGTCTCCTTGAGGTCGCTGCCGGTCAGACAGGCGAGCTCGAGGCCGCTCAGGGCGTCGCGCCGCTCGCGGCGGATGGTCTTGCGCTTGTCCGAGCGCAGAGTGGCCAGAAATTCTTCAAACGAAGCGTAGCCCCGGTTGGGCCAGTGGAACTGCAGCCCCAATCGCTGCACGAAGCCTTCTCGGGCAAGCTCCTCGGACTCTTCCTGGCTGCAGAAGGTGAGGTGGACGCTCGAGCAGCGCAGCTTCTCGGTGAGGGCCTTCAACATCGCCCCCAGCGGGCGCCGAGGCCCCCGGGTCAAAAGGCGTGGACCCGGGATCGGGGAAAGGGGCACCGCCACCTGCAGCTTGGGATAGTAACGCCCCCCGGCCCGCCCATAAGCCTCGGCCCAGTTCCAATCGAACATGAACTCCCCGTAGGAGTGGGTCTTGAGGTACAGCGGAACGGCCGCCTCCCCCACCAGAACCGGCAGCGGCGCCCAGCCCGTTCCCGGGTGGGCCGAGCCGCTGTCCTCCAGCAGCTTGAGAAAAGCGTGCGTGAGGAACGGGTTTCCGTGGTCGAGACAGCCGTCCCAGCGCTGCGGCGCGACATCGCCGAAGCTGGAGTGAAGCTCGATTGTCAGAGCGTCTTCTTGATAGCGACGACTTTGTATTTCATCACCCCGCCGGGGGCCTTGACCTCGATCAGCTCGCCCTTCTTCTTGCCCACCAGGGCAGCGCCAACGGGGGACTCGTTGGAGAGCTTGCCGCGCACCGGGTCGGCCTCGTTGGATCCGACCAGGGTGAACTCCCACTTCTCGTTGGAGCCGGCATCCTTCACCTCGACGGTGGAGCCGAGGCTGACCTCGTTGGTCTGGATCTCGGTCTTATCGATGATGCGCGCCCGGCGCAGCAGGTTCTCGAGCTGGATGATCTCGCCTTCGACGAAAGCCTGGTCCGACTTGGCCGTCTCATACTCGGCGTTCTCGCTGATGTCGCCGAACTCTTTGGCCTGGCGGATGCGCTCGGCAATCTGCGTGCGCACCACGGTGCGCAGGTGCTCGAGCTTCTCTTGATACATACGGTAGCCTTCTTCGGTTACCGGAATGGTTTCTTCTACAGCCACGATGGCCTCCCGTTCTGTTTGCGCGCCGCTTCGAAGGGCACGACCTCCGACAATACTCTGCCCGCGCTCAGATTCCTTCTGAAACATTGCATACGTTCTTGACAGCCCGAGCCGCGATCCCGAAGCCGGGCCGTCGACGAGCTGCGAGGCCCAACTCAGGGAATAGTCGAGCGATACCGGACTCTGCCCTCAAGAACGGGCCCGTGGTTCTCGCCGGCTTGCTTGAAGTCAGCCGCAAAGTGGAGCACGGTGCCGTTCTCGACCTCACATTCAAGCACTGTGAAGCTGCCTGTGAGAGCGTTGTGACCGCGACCCTGGCCCGAGCAGCTCAGCCCTGGACGATCGTCGTTGAAGGGGAAACGGACGGCATCTTTGTAGGTCCCCGGCCTGGGGGTTTCCTGGCCCGGAACCATGAAATCGAGGTGCCAGTAGTCGTCTGGGCGGGACCCCGCAAAGCGCAGCTCCACCACCTCTGGGCGTGGAACCACCGCCGTAATCTTGTAACCGGGCTCGGTGCACCGAATCGAGCGACCCTGCCCGATGAACTCCCCGGCCGGAGACTCGAGTTTGAGAAAGGTGCTTTCGTTGCGGGGCTGCGAGAGGTGGACAGCAATCGCAACGAGCATGACCACGATTCCCAGCTCTACGGTCCTGCGCATGAATGGGGGGATTCGGGAGCGAGCTCCGCCCGACCTCCACAGTTTTGAGCTCATTGGGATGAGTCCGACAGCCGCTCCCGCCAACCGCCAGCGGTTGGCGTCAACTCGCCGCGCTCCATCCGGAGCTGAAACTGCTGGCGGGCATCGCGCCAGGTGCCGTCGTCGAAGATCGGACGCCCCTGATGGAGGGCATCCCACAGCATCAGCCCGCCGGGCCCTGCCAGCTCGGCAGGAGTGCACCCGAAGGGCTCGAGAGCCGGCACGTCCTCCCATTCGTCGAGCAGAAGGTCGATCCGGTGAGAGCGAGGCATCCCACAGAAGGCCTCCGAGACGACCAGGAAGTCAATGTCGCTGTGACGCCAGTGGTCGTTGCGGGCCCGTGACCCGAATACCACGGCGGCGCGTACCGGAAGCTTGCGCTCCAACGCTTGGAGGTAACGCTTCAGCTGAGGTTCGACTTCGCGAACTCCATCACGGACAAGGCCCACGCAAAAAGCTCCTCGGCGGTCTTCTCGTCATAGAAGTTCTCCGGCGGCCCGCCCACTCCATTCGGGTAGCGAGAATCGATGTAGCTGCGATCCAGGCGCCGAACCCGATGAAAGAGCTCGTCGGAGATCTCCAGGCCTGATTCGCGGAGCTTGACGAGAAGCTCGACCCCGGAATGCGTGCGCTCGGACTCGCCACGCTCGACGAAGATCGCCTTCAGGGCCTTCTCAGCGGCTTGCTGGCAGTGAAACGAGGCCGAGTCGCAATACCCCCTATCGATCAGCGTGCGGGCGACATCCAGGTCACGCTGTGAAGTTTGCAGCCACCACTGGGTTTGCTCGCGCATCAGCGCCTGTTCGACGAGCAGACAGGTCGTTCCGCCCCCACCCGGAAACCGGTCGCAATCTCCGATCATGGTTTGGCAACTTCATGCGCAAATCCGCAATAAATCTAGCGAAATCGCTCCAAATTCTGCCCGAACGTTCGGCGGGTGGCCCGCTACGTGCTCGAGGCCGACTTCGGCGACCACGTCGAGCGCCTGATTCCGGCCTTCCCGGCCGAGCCCGGCGAGCGCGACCGCTTCATCTACCGCACCCCGCCGCTCGAGATGGAGCGGCCGGTGTCCATCCACCAGCAACGACGGCCCGGACGAAGGGGTCTACCTGGACAACATCAAGGTCACAGGAGCGCGCCCCGAGCCGAGCTGATCACAGCCCGACAAGTCGCATGAACTCGTTGCGCGAGGAGGCATTGTTGCGGAAGGTGCCCAGCATGGCGCTGGTGACCGTGGAGGAGCCCTGTTTCTCCACCCCGCGCATCATCATGCACATGTGGTGAGCGTCAATGATGACGGCCACGCCGTGGGGCTTGAGCGTCTCCCACAGGCACTGGGCCACCTGGTGGGTCAGCCGCTCCTGCACCTGCAGGCGGCGCGAGAAAACCTCCACCAGCCGGGCCAGCTTGGAGAGCCCCACCACCCGGTTGTTGGGGATGTAGCCCACATGCGCCTTGCCGAAAAAGGGCAGGAAGTGGTGCTCGCACATGCTGTAGAGCTCGATGTTCTTGACCAGCACGATCTCCTCGGAGGGCTCGTCGAAAATGGCGCCCTTGAGGATGGCCTCGGGATCCATCTCGTAGCCGCTGGTGAGGTAGGCATAGGCTTTGGCCATGCGCTCGGGGGTCTTCACCAGGCCCTGGCGGGTGGGATCCTCCCCCACCAGCTCGAGCAGCCGCCGGCAGTTGCCTTCCAACTCGTCCTGAGCACTGTCGGGACGGGGCGGAAACTCATCCAGCTGGTGTATCATGCTCTCGGGCCTCCTCAATTTGCTCGACCAGAGTCGGGATGCGCACCGTCACCGCGCCGTGCACCCGCGCCTGGCAGGCCAGCCGCCAGCGGGCTGCCAGTCGCACGTCGGGCAGACGGTGCTGCTCCTTATCGTTGACCGGCGTCAGGTGCTCCTCCCCGACTTGCACCTGGACCCTGCAGGTGGTGCAGTTGGCCTGGCCGCCGCACACGTGGCGTAGCTTGACCTGGCCCTGCTCGGCAGCGTCCAGCACCCTGCCCCCCGCGCGCACGCGTCCGACCTTGCCCGCGGGCAGAAAGGTGACCTCGCACCAGCTCACGGGGGGCTCTTCCTCGCCGAGTTGGGTATCCCTCGAACCTTGCCCGAAGGCTGATAATCTGATATTCTGAGAATCTGATGCGCAGGGTTACGGCAACCGAGGCTGGGCGGCAGTTTTCCGAGTTGCTCAATCAGGTTCGCTATCGAGGGGAGAGCTTCGTGATCACCCGCAATGGCGAGGATGTCGGTCTTCTTGCCCCGGTGCCCGGAAAGCTCACGCTGGGCGAACTGGTCGAGCTCGTCGGCGCCAACCGGGTCGGAGGCGGCTTCGCGGAAGAGCTCGAGACGATCCAGCGAGAGCAAGGCCTGGCGGAGGACCCCTGGGCCTGCTGATCGATACCAGTGTCATGATCGAGCTCGAGCGCAGCGGAGCGCACCTGCCCGAACTGGCCGGGGAGCCGGTAGCCCTGGCAGCCATCACCGCTTCAGAGCTGCTGCACGGGGTGCACCGAGCGGAGACTGCCAGCCGGCGCGAGCGTCGCCGAGCGTTCGTGGAGTCAATTCTGGCGCGCATCCCCGTTCTGGCCTTCGACCTCGAAGTTGCCCGCCTGCATGCTCAGCTCTGGGCGGATTTGCGCAGCCGCGGGGAGCAGATCGGCGCGCACGACCTGATGATCGCAGCCACGGCGCTCCACTACGAGCTACGCCTGCTCACGCGCAATCAGAGAGAATTCAACCGGGTCACAGGCCTGGAGCTGGCCGGACTGTAGCCAGGAGAACCCCCACCAGGCCGAGAATCGGCAGGCCCGATGGCCAGACGCAAGCCACCCGACCTTTACCGCTGCACCGACGAAGAGCTGCAGGCTTTCTGGCAGGACCAGGATCCTTCCCAGGTCGAGAGCCTGAGCGACCACCTGTTGGCCGAGTCTCTGCCGCGCTACAACGCGCGCAGCTACGACTTCGCCTTCCCCGCGGCCCGGCTGGCCGAGCTGCGCCAGGCAGCCGGGCTCACGCTGGAGCAAGTGGCCGAGCGTTTGGGGGTGAATCCGCAGCTGCTGGTCGCCTGGGAGGGCGACCAGCTCAAGATCCCGGGCAGCCTCTACCTCATCTACCAGCGACTGAGCGGCTGAACTCGCGCTCTTCCACCCGGCCGTCCTCGTGGCCGATGATCAGGTGGTCGATAAGCTCGAGGAAGAGCCCCGTCTCCACCACCCCGGAAATCGCCTTCAGGCGGGCGTGAAACTCCTCGGGAGCGCGCATGGAGACGGCCGGATAAGCGCAGTCGGCCACCAGGTTGCCTCCGTCGCTGGTGAATCCAGGCCTTAGCGTGGGCTCGACTCCGGCCTGGCGCAGTCGGGCCAGGGTGGTCTCCACCCCGAAGGGGATCAGCTCCACCGGAAGAGGGCGCGTCAGCTCTTGCACCAGCTTGCCGGGATCGACCAGGATGACCTCGACTTCGGAGGCGAGGGCCACCAGCTTCTCGCGCAGCAGCGCCCCGCCGCCCCCTTTGATGATGCGGCCGACGGGGTCGATCTGATCGGCCCCGTCCACGGTCAGATCCACACGGGTGAAGCTCTCGAGCAGAGGAATGCCCCATGCGCGGGCCTGGCGCGCGATAGCCTCGGAGGTGGGCACGCCCTGAATGGAGAGCCCCTCTCGCACCCTCGCAGCCAGGAGCTCGAGGAACTTGATGGCGGTGGTGCCCGTGCCCAGGCCCACCATCTGGCCAGGTTGCACCAGCTCGACCGCGCGTCGGGCTGCGGCCCACTTGGCGGCATCAGGATTGCTCACGGGAAGCTCCCTCAGGAAAGCCGTAACGCCCGATCAGGGGCACGAAGCGGCATTCCACCAGATTTTCATGGCGCAGAAAGTCAGCCCGCTCGCGGGTGACCCGCACCAGCTTGTCCACCTCGCCTTCGCCCACCGGGATCACCAGCCTGCCTCCCACGGCCAGTTGCTCGAGCAGAGGCGGGGGAATGCGGGGAGCCGCGGCTGTCACCAGGATACCGTCGAAGGGCGCCGCCTCGGGCCAGCCCAGGCTGCCGTCGCCCACCCGGAAGTGCACCGGGCCCAGTCCCAATTGGGTCACACGCTGGCGGGCCTGGGCCGATAGCTCGGCGATGCGCTCGATGGTGTAGACCTCGCGGGACAGCAGGGTGAGCACGGCGCACTGATAGCCCGACCCGGTCCCAATCTCGAGCACCTTCTCGTCGCCCTTCAGCTCGAGCGCCGCCGTCATGGCGGCCACCATCCAGGGCTGCGAGATGGTCTGGCCGCAGTCGATGGGCAGAGCGGCGTCGTCGTAGGCCCGATGGCGCTGGCGAGGGACGAAGAAGTGGCGGGGAAGGCGCTCCATGGCCTGGAGCACGGCTTCGGAGGTGATGCCGCGCTGGCGTAGCTGCTCCACCACCATGCGGTGGCTTTCAGCCAGCCAGCCCGACTCGCTCACTGCTCGACCGGCGTCCGGCGTCGGCGACCACGGCGTCGACGTTTTCGACCGCCCTCACCCTGCGGTTGGGGGCCCGGCGAGGAGGCGAGCGAGCCAGGGGAGCCACCCTCGGCCCCCTCGATGCGGCCCTTCCACCAGTCCAGCTCGGCCTCGTTGCCCGAGGCCGTGGCCCACAGCTCAAAGAGCAAGAAACTGTCGGCGAAGTAGGACTTCTGGTAGAAGCCGCGGGGCAGCCCCTTGCGTCGGCGCGTGGGCAGGAGCTTGCGCTGCGCAACCAGCAACTGCTGGACGCGCTCGGAGTCACGGCGCGACAGCCCCAGTACCTCGGCCAGGTCTTCCACCGTGGTGCGAACCATCTCGGTGGGGTCCTCCAGAATGACCAGGCCGCGCCTGAGCACCAGCGGGTAGGCCCACACCGAGAAAAGGATGGCCCGCTCGATCTCCCAGCCTTTGGCCACCCGCTGGTCGATGGCGTCGAACATGCGAAAAACCAGGTGGGCGTCCTGATCGTCTGCGATATGACCGGCCTCGGCCTCGGCCAGGTAAGCAGCCAGGTGCGGCTCGACGTGAGCGAGCAAACCGGATTCGCTGAGGTATTCCAGGCTGCTCGCGGCCGCGCCGCACTCGAGCAGACGGGCCAGCTCCTCGTGCACGCGCGGCTTGGCGGCGCTCTCGAGGTGATGAAGGTGGGCCACCAGCGCCTTCCAGGTTGCTTTCTCCACCTTGAAGCCCAGCTTGGCCACGAACTTGATGGCCCGGATCATGCGCACCGGATCTTCCTGGAAGCGCACATTGGGGTCGCCGATGGTACGGATGATCCCCTTGCGCACATCCTCCACGCCCCCCACGTAGTCATGCAGCGAAAAATCCGAAATGTCGTAGAACAGGCCGTTGACCGTAAAATCGCGTCGCCGAGCGTCTTCCTCGGGAGTCCCGAAGGTGTTGTCGTGGGTGACCAGCAGGTCGCCCTCGCCCCGCCCCTCGGCCTCGCGGCGGAAGGTGGAGACCTCCACGATCTTGCCGCTGTTGAAGTGGATGTGGGCCAGACGAAAACGCCGCCCGATCAGGCGGCAGTTGCGAAAGAGGCGCTTGAGCTGCGAGGGACGAGCCGAGGTGGCCACGTCGAAGTCCTTGGGACGGCGTCCCAACAATAGGTCACGCACGCTGCCGCCCACCAGGTAGGCGGTGTGCCCCGACCGATAGAGGCGGTAGAGAACCTTGAGAGCGTCCTCGTCGATAAACTTGCGCGAGATTGGGTGCTCGGCACGGGGGATCACCCGGACAGCCATGGGTGGGCTTTCTCAGGGCCTGGCCGAATCCCCTTCAAGTTCCCTTGCCAGGGTTTGCCCCAGGTCGAGCGAAAGAGGTCGTCATGGGCAAGAAAATGCTGCTAGGATTGTTGATCTGGGCCGTGCTTGGCATGGCCGCCCGGGCCGAGCGCCCCCGGCCGGTCGTGGGTGAGGTGGGGAGCCATACGGCCGTGGAGGGGGAGAATCTGCTCGACATCGCCGAACGCAACAGCCTGGCCATCGATCACCTGTGCTTTGCCAACGAATGGCCTGCGTCGGCCACCAAGATCTACCCCGGCACCCCGGTGGTGCTGCCTCTGGCCCGTATCCTGCCCTCCAACCCGCCCCGGGACGGCCTGGTCATCAATCTCCCCGAGCGCGGCCTTTATTTTTTCAAGGCTGGACGGTTCCGCCAGTTCTACCCGATCTCGATCGGCCTGGCCAAGGACTACAAGACTCCGGTCACCTACGCCACCATTGTTGAGAAAGTCAAGTATCCCACCTGGTATCCCCCCAAGTGGGCCAAAGACCGCCGCCCGGTCGGTCCCGGTCCCAAGAACCCGCTGGGCGACCGCTGGCTGGGCCTGAGCATTCCCCGCTACGGCATTCACGGGACCAACAAGAACTTGAACATCGGACTGTCCACCACCCACGGCTGCATGAGGATGTATCCCGAGGCCATCCGCAAGCTTTACGACCAGGTCAGCGTGGGAATGCCGGTGCGGGTGGAGTATGAGACGGCCAAAGTGGGCCAAGGCGCCGACGGACAGCTCTACCTGGTGACCTTTCCCGATGTCTACAAGCGCTCGGACCCGGTTCAGGCTGCCCGTAACGCCCTCAAGCGGATGGGACTGGAGAGCGCCTGGTCGCCGACTCTGGAGGCCGAGGCGGGCAAGTGCCTGGGTTTGCCCATTTCCCTCGAGTCGGGAGTGGCCGTGAAACCGCCCAGAGAACAGGCCCCCGACCAGGACTGACGATCAAGACTGACGGGAGCCAGGGTGAAAAGCGTACTCGCTCTTCATCGTGGGCCCAGGTGTCGCCGCCGGAAGTAGCGATTGGGGATCCCATGGGACCCCAGATCGACTATACTGAAAGAACCTTCCGGGGGTACTTGCGTGGCCAAACGAATTGACGGTCCCGGGAACAGTGAGAATGCACCTGGGCGCAACAAAAAGTCTGACTTTGACTCGGTCAGCTTTGTTAGCTCCTTTCGGCCCACGACCACCTCCACCGCCATCGACATTCCCAGCCGCTTCTTCGACGACACGCAGGAGATGTTGACCCTGCAAGAGGCTCTCGACTCCAACGGCGAGATTTTCGACGCCTGGAAGCAGATGTCGGGTGAGGAGCCAGCCACCCAGACCCAGACGACCACGACCCAGACGACCCAGACCACGACCACCACCAACGCGAACGGGGAGACCCAGACCACTCAAACGACCCAGACCACGCAAACGACGCAGACGACCCAGACCGCTCAGTCGAACGGCAGCAGCGCGACTCCGGCGCAGACTTCCCAGACCCCTCAGCCGCAGACGCAAACCACCGAGTCGTCGACTCAAACTCAAACGACCCAGACGACCCAGACGAGCCAGCCCCCCGCGCAACCGAACCAGGGGGCGAGCCCCGCTCAGCCGCAGACTCCGCAGACCACGACCCAGACAACCACCCAGACCACCCAATCGACCCAGACGAGCCAGCAAGCAAGCGCGACTCCTGCACCCCCTCCTCCGCCGCCTCCAGCCCCGCCGCCTCCGGCCCCTCCAACACCACCCCCGACCCAGCCGCAGAGCCAACCCCAGTCCCAGCAGCAGCAGTCCCCCCAACAGGCCCAGGCTCAGGGTCAGATTCAGGGTCAGAATCAGTCCCCGGCCCAGAATCGGGCCCAATCGGCCCAACCTCCGGATGCAACTCAGGTTCAGCAGGCGCCGGCCCAGGGCTCGACTCAGACACCCGCGCAGGGCCCGGCTCAAGCGCAGAAAACCCAGGCACCCGCCCAGAGCACGGCTCAGGAGCCACAGCCGCAGGCCCAGGCGCCGGCCCAGACGCAAAAACCGCAGGTCCAGGCACCCGCCCAGAACACGGCTCAGGGGCAACAGCCGCAGGCCCAGGCACCGGCCCAGACACAAAAACCGCAGGTCCAGGCACCCGCCCAGAACACGGCTCAGGGGCAACAGCCGCAGGGCGCGCCTCAGGCGCAGCGGCCCCAGACTCAGGCCCCCGCACAGAACCCCGCTCAGGCACAGCCGCCCCAGGCCCCCGCGCAGGGGTCTGCGCCGGCACAGCCGCCCGCACCCGCCCGGGGCACGATGCAGCAGCCTCAGCCCCAGGCCCCCCCCCAGACCATGGTGCAATCCCAGACACCCTCGCAAGGATCGTCGTCTCAGACGCAAAGGCCCCAGGCGCCGGCTCAGCCCCAGCAACCGCAAGCCCAGATAGTCCCGCCGCCCGGGCAAGCCCCGACTCCAACTCAAGGCGCCGCCCAGATGCCGGCCCAACAGCACTCACCCACGGCCCCGACGCAAACCCCGGCTCAGCCCCAGGCAGAGCCCAGGCCCCAGGGCCCCGCTGCTCCGTCCACCCAAGCGCAAACCCAGGCCCAGCCCCCGGTAAGAGAGCACCACCAGGCTCCGTCTCGCCCGGCGACGCCCGCCCAGCCCGTCCGGCCGCAGGCCCCGGAGCAGCAGCCCGCGGCTTCTCAGCCGCGCCAGAATCCAGCTCCTCCCCAGGTCGCTCAGGCCAGAATGCAGCCCGAAAGCGCACCTCATCCCGCGCCGGCAGCCCGGCGTGACCCCGAGCCCGCTCCGGCACGACGCGAGCAACCGGCGGCTCGCTCGGAGGAGCCGCGCCGGGAGTCCCCACCCGCCCGCCCCAATGAGGTGGTCCTCCTGCGCCGGGAAGCGACCCAGCCCCAGCCCGACAAGCCCCGGCCCGTGCCTCCCAGGCCGGAGCCCGCTGGAAGACAACCCGAGCCAGCCCCACCGGCCGAAACGACCAGGCGCCTGCCTCAGCCAGCGCAGAGGGCCGAACAGGCAGGTCCCTCGGAACGTTCCGCTCCGCGCGAGGCTCCCCGACTTGCGCGCGAGGAGCGAGCCCCTGCCCCCCCTCGCCCTCTCGAGCGCGCACCGGTTCCGACGCGCGCGGCTGAACGCGCGGAGCAAACTCAGGTCCACCGACCGCCGGCGCCCCCCGCCGAGGCCGAGCCCGAAAACAAGCTCCTGACCCGCTATCTCCTCAAGAGCGCCGCCGAAGCGCGCGAAGAGCTCAAGGCCATGCAGAATCCACCCAAACCGCAGCCCACCGAGCGGCAGAAGGGAGGCGGAGGCGGCGGACAGCAGTCAGGTGGTCAGGAAGCTCCTTTCGGAGGGGCCGAGGACCCGGTCGAGGCGGTGCTCGACCCCCACACGGGCTTGCCCTTACCGCTGATCCGGCCCGGACTTCGGCCCATCGTGACGAAACTCGAGCAACTCTTCGCCCGGGCCGGGCTGCAGTATGTTCCCGACACTGAGGACACGCCCGAGTTCTGGCGTTCTTTCTGGGTTTCGGCCATCTGGCTCGGGCGCCACCAGAAGCTCCGTCTCGATGAGCGCATGGCTTACTTCGGGGGGGCTCTCTTCGACGGTCTGTCCGGTTGGCGGCGCCGTCGCGAGCAAAGCGAGGAGAGCGTGGTCAACCGACTGCTGGCCATGCTCGCCGAGGAGGGCGGTTTTCTCTCCGAGCACTCGCTGCGGGTCATGACGCTGTCCGACGCGGTTTGCGACGAAATGAAGCTGGCTGATGCCGAGGTGAGGGAAAAGGTGCGCGCTGGCGCGCTGCTGCGCGATCTCGGCATGGCGGGAGAATTGACCCCTTTCATGGAGCAGCAGGTCCAGGCTCTGCGCGACTCGGGCGACCTCCACATGGCAGGGCGGTTGGCCGATATCGGCGCGCTGCGAGTTCGAGCTGAGATTCGCGAAAAACCAGGGCCTCTGAACACCTTCGAGCGGGCCGAGATGATGCGGCATCCGGAATACAGTGAGGAGATTCTGCTTTCCTTCCCGGCTTTTCGCCACCTGGGTCCGGTTGTCCGGTCCCATCACGAGCGCTGGGACGGGAAAGGCTACCCGGATGGTCTGATGGGACGCAGAATTCCGCTGGCCTCGCGGATCATCGCGGTGGCCGACGTCTTCGACGCTCTGACCAGCGACCGTCCCTGGAGGCCTGCTCAGAGTTTCGAGCGGGCCCTCCAGGTCATCCGGGACGGAGCCGGCACTCAGTTCGATCCCGAGGTCGCTATGGCGTTTGTCCGTTGCGCGCAGAGGTTGCGCTCACAGGGTTACCTCTAAAGTGAAGTGCTGAAGGTTTTGCAGTAACTGGCGCCGACAAACGTCTATGGAGGTGCCTGCCTAGGATAGGCAAGCGATTGCGCGAGTATCTCAGCCCCTTCAAAGTGAAGCCAGACGACGATGAGGCAACTCGCAACAGCAAAAATCTCAAAAACTGGGGCGTTCGCCTGACAGCCGGCGCCGTTGCGGGCCTGCTGGCCATGAACTTCGCCGGGCCGGCCATCGTGCTGGGCTCGGCCGGAGCCGGCATGGTGACCGGCTGGAAGCTGGGCGGACGCTAGAGGTCCAACAGCCCCCCTGTTCGTGTCGGAGGAAACCCCTTGCCCACCACGAGAGATTGTAGACGACTAGACCTCTAAGGCGCCGCGCGTTGAACACTTCAGGAATTGGCGCGGCGCCGTTCAACAGATTGTCTACACTCCCGCGCGTTCTAATTCTGAACAGGTCAACGCGCGGGAGTGTAGCACAAATGGATGACCGAGCCCCAGACGCACCAGGCATTTCTTCTCGCCACACCCCGACAAGATTGAAGCATCCTCCACCTCGGGAGGAGAAGGCCCCGGCGCAGGGCGAAGGGCGGGTGCGGAAAAAGCACACTTGTTCGAAAAAGGACTCGTCCGAACACCGGGCGAATAACCTGGAAATTTTTGAAATTCTGGTCAGGAGGTTATTCAAGCATGAAGTCCGCCCTGCGGTTCGCAGTCGCCCTCGGGTTGGGGGTGGCGCTGTTCTCCCCGAGCACCTCGTGGGCCCAAGAGCCCTCCCAGCCGCTGGCCGGCCCTGATGTGGTCGACCGCGAGATCGAACGGGGCGAGACCGTGGGTCAGCCGCCGGTGCAGCCGCGCCCGGTGGTGGTGCCTCCGCCGCCGCCCCCGGTCATCAAGACCGAGGTGTATCAGAAGCCCGACTGCAAGACGATGACCGGACGCCCCTGCTGGGCCACCCGCGATATCAGCGGCACCGGCTACTCGGTGATGCGCCCCGTCAACCGTTACATGGACAACGGCCGCATCGTTTTGTCGGCCCCCAACGACGACTGGGTTCGCAACAACCAGCCCGGCGGCGACCTGAACCTGTTCTCCGAGCAGCGCAGCGCCCGCATGTTCGTGTGGGCCGACCAGATTCAGAGCGGCATGTCGCCTCAGCGCGCCATCAACAACTTCATCAGCGGAACCAAAGCCGCGGTGTGCGGCGAGTGGAAGGGTCCCGAGCCGTTCAACGTGGCCGGTATCCCCGTCTACAAGGGCTGGGGCTATGACGTGTTCGGTAACTACTACTTCGAGGTCTACAGCTGGCAGCGCTACGGAATGCAGTACACGCTGGCCACCCGCACTCCTTACACCAACCGTTGGGATGTGGGCTTGAACTCGGACGTGGCCTACTTCATCACCCACGCTCACCCCTCGACCAGCTCGGTGCTGGCTTCGCTGAAGCGGAAGAGGTAAGCCCTGCCAACATATTCTGGCACCCTCCGGCAGTGGGGGGCCCTGCTCTTCCTGATGGGAATGACCGGGTCTCTCGCTGCCGGCCCGTTATCTGAGCGAATATTGTTCGTGAGTAACCCGACCGGCAAGGACCGCATCTACGTGATGCGTTCGGACGGGCGCGATCTCGAGCGCCTGATCGACCTGCCCGCCGACACCTCCGAGCCCTCCCTCTCGTTGGCCGCTGGCGCGGTAGCTTTCGAAAGCGACCTGCACGGCAACGAGGAAATCTACCGGGTCAGCCTCGACGGCGACAACTTGCAGCGCCTGACCGACTCGCTCGCGGCAGACCGCCATCCGAGCTGGTCGCCGGACGGAAAGCGCATCGTCTTCTCCAGCTCGCGCTGGGGCCAGCCCGAGCTGGCCCTGGTGGGGGCTGAAGGGGGCGAGGTTACCCGGCTCACCTTCGACCAGATGGTCAATGTGCGTCCGGTCTGGTCCCCCACCGGCGACTGGATTGCCTACGTGTCCTATCGGGGGGGGTCGGCCGATATCTGGGCCCGCCAGGTCGAGACAGGTGAGAGCCGGCGCCTGACCTATAACAGCATTCAAGATTCCACCCCGGCCTGGTCGCCCGACGGGCGCAGGCTGGTGTACAAGTCTCGCCGCTACTGGGGGCACTGCCTGTCAATCGTGAGCCTGGACGAGCCCGATGAGCGCATCGACTTTGCCGAAGACCACTCCAAGGTGCGCGATCCGGTGTTCAGCCCCGATGGGCATTTCATCCTGTTTGCCACACCCGAGGGCATGTTCCGCAGCGAGCTGAAAGACGGACTGCCCCAGCCGGCCGTGCCCCAGGCCGTGCCGGTCCCGCGTTTTGAGCCGCTGGACGAGTTCCGCGAGCTGGAATGGGGACGCTGCCCACTGCCCTGGTAGGTGTAAGTCAGATTCAGAACGCGCGGGACTCTAGACAATCTTTGGAACGGCGCAGCGACGACAGGAGCGGTCGACAGATCCTGAAGCGTTCAATGCGCGGCGCCTTAGAGTGCCAGCATGGCCTCGCGCAGGCGCTCGGTGGCGGCCTGCACCTGGGCTTTGATGCTCTCTCCCGGCCGGGGCGGCCCGAACTCAAGAGCCGGTCCGAAGCGGATCGACTTGGGGTGAAAGCGGATGAATTTCTTTCCCAGCGGCAGGAAGCCGTCGGTGCCGCGCATGCGGGCGGGAACCACCGGGCAACGCTCGCGCAGAGCCAGCATGGCCACCCCCGGATAGAGGGGCAACAGCTCCCCGTCGGTGCTGATGCGGCCCTCGGGATAGACCACCAGCCCCTGGTCGTTCTTCAGCAGAGCTCGGGCGTGGGCGATGGCCTGCTGGTCCCACTCCCCACGGCGCACCGGAAAGGACTGCAGAAAGCGGATGGTGGGCCCCACCCAACCCATCTGGTGCAGCTCTTCGGCGGCCATGTAGAAGAGGGGGCGCGGGCTGGCCACCAGCATGGCCAGCGGATCGGCCAGGCTCAGGTGGTTGCAGGCCACCAGCACCCGCCCCGAGCGGGGCAGGTTCTCCACGCCCCGGATGCTGTAACCGCCGAAGCCGTGGTAGATGAGCCCCACCCCGAAGCGGATCAAGGGCAGCCAGAGGCGAGCGTAGAGCGGGTCAGGCGTGAGGCGCATGGCAGCCGGTTGCTTCTGGCCAGGCCGGGAGGGCCCTGCCGCGCGAGTCAGAACCAGTCTCCATGCTCGAGCTGCTGCCCCCTGTCGATTTGCGCCATCCCGGCCCGAGCCTGACCCAAGGCCTGACCGAGCTCGGAGCCCACCAGGCCCGGGTGCTCAAGTCGCGCCAACCCTTGCGAGCCGAGCTCGAGGGCTTCACGGCCTGGCCGCTGGTACCGGGCCCATCGGCTTACTACTACCTCGTCCATGCTCCTCGCCCGCCGGCCGAGCCGGTGCTGGAGGTGGTGCGCGAGCAGCACCTCCAGATCGTGGCCCTCTACCGAGAAGCCATGGCGCTCGGGTCGAACGGAGCGGCCTTCGAGGAGCTGCTCAGCCGCCACATGGATACCGAAGAGCGCACCCTCTACCCTCTCTACCTGAAAATCCTGCAAGAGGAGCGGTTAATCCGCGAGCTGGGCTACGAGCACCTGGGCCTGAGGCGAGGCTTGCCCGAGTTTCGGCCCTTCCTGGAGAAGATGGCCGCTGGCGAAACCAGCAAGCGGGACAAGGACGGGTTTGACATCCGCTTCTTCCATCTGTTCGAGCACCACATGGAGCGTGAGGAAGAATCGCTCTTGCCCGTGCTCGAGCTTCTTTGCCAGGAAGAGGCGGCCGAGGCCGCTCGCGAGTTTACTTCGGCTTCTTGAGAATGTTCGCTTCGACATCGTCGAAGGGAGCGGGGATCACGTGGACGGCAAACAGCTCGCCCACCCGACGGGCGGCGGCGGCGCCGGCATCGGTGGCCGCCTGAACGTCGCCCACCGAGCCGCGACAGAGC
>JAANMU010001340.1_pt1 | contig 22797 bp, 24 predicted proteins | sample 7279701 | NCBI WGS metagenome assembly JAANMU01 (sample SAMN14094539, study PRJNA606508) | bioreactor metagenome | isolation source: A lab-scale SPAN reactor treating ammonium-rich wastewater day 57 | place: Ireland: Galway | collected 2017-03-13 | reverse complement strand
CGAAACTGGTCGCGCAGTTCCAGCACCGTGCGCGGATACTCGTTCATTGGTCTGCATACTACCACTTGGGGTCACTTGAGAATAGTGCATATCCCTATTCGTTATTCACGCCTCGCCTCCTTGCTGGACGGCCGCGGCGCTCGCGGGGAGAGTCCGCGCGCGCCGGAGTGAGAGGGTGCCCCAGTTGAATTGGTTGCCATCGCTACAAGCACTGGGCTGGCTTGCGGGTGCTTTTGTCTTCGCTGTATCCATGGCCCCAGTATCGGGCGCTTTAGACGAGTTACAACATGTTCTTTTACAACGTGTTGCAACTGTATTCGCGGCCTAGTTTCGCCAACTATTTGCGCGTGAAAGAGGGCCGAAATTGTTATGGAGGAAAAATCTGCGAAAAGTTTTCGCGTCTGCGGGCTGTTGATCGGATGTGTGCGTGACTGCAATTCCGACCTTCGCGAAAATGAAACCGAGTGGGAAGGAAACCGCGCCAGCAGTTGGGTATCCAACTAAAGAAACTTCAGCAGGATTCCATCGGCAGCTGGGTCTGTTTCACCTATTCGATTTATCTGCGGACCGTTCACAGTCCACTCGGTGAAAGTCAGTTCAACGGGTGTGGGGTGGGAACGAGCTCGATCTGTATTCTCAACCCACTCGACTCCAAGTTCGAATGTGCGGTGCTGTGTGCCAATACGCTGAAGAAGCTTTCGGAACTCCTCTGCTTTGCCATCGTCGCGCAAATGATGCATGGTCATGGCGTGGTAAACGACGATGGCGGCATCGCGGGGCAGTTCGGGTTCAAGCCGAGGCAGCACATCAAGAACGCAACCATGTTCGATGTGTGGCTTTTTTCTTGTGAGCATCTCAAGCCCATGCCGTAGTCGCAATAGGCCATCAGCATCACCGGGCGCAGTAAGGGCGATCAACCAACGAACATCTTCTGGATTACTAGCAGAAAGAAGACTGCTCTCGATACCGCATAGAGAGCAGGCATCTGGCAAGATTCCATGCAAAGGCACCTTCGGTGCGCCTTCGATGCGACAGGAAAGTTCATCGTTTGCGTCGGCGCCCGTGATCTGACCGAATCCGGCGTATGAATAACGAAAGTGAGGCCAAAGCAAACCAAGACCGATTGAACTTCCGACTTCGACAAATGCCAGCGGTTGTGGGCAACGCCGTGCAACTTCGAGAAAGAGCGGTGCGAATAGCGCGAGCCGACCCAGCTTGTTGATCTGGACTTCTCGCGTCTGAACGGTCTGCATAATCTCGCGAGACCTGCGTTGAACAAACTCCCAGAATACGGTTCCCGCTCCGGCCCAGTCTGTTTTGGGATCGTATGCTGGGGACGACGGAAAAAAGAATGCCAGCAACTCGGCTGGATTTTCGAGCACCACATAATGAACCGCCGCAAAGAAATGATTCTTGCGGGTGCTTGGCTTCAGGTGCCCACACGCTTGCAGAACAAAAGTCCAAAAGGCATCCGGTTCAGGTAGCCCATTGAGGATTTCGCGATAAAGTCGGTAGTGGTCTCGGGATGGTTCCCGGGGTGCCGTCCAATCAAAAAACTCCTGCCGAAAAGGTTTGCCGGGGTCGCTCACTTCATCTTGCGCGTCTTTTGTGAGAAGCGCTCGGTTGCGTCTATGAAGCAGGCTCTATTTTTCTGTTCTACTTCCTCCCTGCTGCTAGGGGCTTGGGCGCGCTTCTTAAGTGACGAGGAATTTACGAATTCATTATTCCTTTGTTGCTGCCACGACTTTAGCTCCGGCAGCGTGCTATAGATTGCGTGCTGTTCCCACTCAGTCCAGATCTTGAGTTGTGCGTCTACATCCAGAGGCAATGGCTTCGTAAATTTGGATTCCAGACAAACTGCCTGCTGAATTCCAGCCAAGAGGAGAGCTCGTGTGAGTTGCATTTCGACGAGCGGTGCCGAGGAAGGTGAACGATCAAATGTAATGGGAAAACCTCCGTGTGCGACGATTTTTCCGCCGACTTTAACCGGTGCGAGCATTCCGTAACGCTTGCGCTGGTCTTCATAGTCTTCCTTTTCTTTTTTCTCCATATTCCGCAGGAGGGTAGCGAATTCAATGTCTCCCGACGAAATGCTTATCAAGAGCTGTCCGGCCTTGCCGTGAGCCCTTGCAACATCACCATAATCTTCGCCTGAGCAGCCATAAACCAAGTCAGTTTTTGCAAACAACTCAGCAGCGCTGTCGCACCATCCTTTTGTGGACGCCGGGTTTTCGGGTTTGCGGTTGCGGTCAAAGCAAAACAGATCTAATTCAACTTGGCCGGCATCGTGAATGTCAGGTCTGTGCTTGATGTAACCGGCCAGATACTTCGCCAGATTTCCAAACCCGATTACCCCCACCTTCTTCACTTGAAGCGCTTCCGGGTAATACTGGGCGATTTTTTTTACGGCGGCGCGGGCGACAAACTCTGGTTCAACGAAGCTTTTCACAGCGCTGCAAGCCACAAGGACCACTGGGAACTTGCCATCCGCCAAGAATGCGGATGCTATGCCGCGGGACGTCTGCTCTATGCCGCAGTATCGTCGTCTGTCTTTTGAATTGGCAGCCGACTTGATAAGCGCTCCCCCATCATCCAAAAGTAAAACTGGCCGGTTGTCTGATCTTTTGATTTGGGCAAGTGCTTTGGCAAGAAATAAGTCTACCTGTGTATTAAACCAATCGTCAAAAGCTCCCGGCTCACTAGAATTCCCGTCATTCGCCACCTCAAATTTTCCACCCGGCAACCAAGTTCCCTCATTCGGAATTGTTACGGTTATTCCAAGCTTACTGAGACGGTGAGCAACACGCTGGTTCGACGAGTAGGGTTTTCCCAAGAGCCAGACGTTCTTTGCCTCGACCAGATTACGTTCAATGACCTCTTTGAGCAGGCAAATTGTTTCCTCCATCAAATGCTGCACACCAAACAACGCCGCGGCTGATTTGCCATTGAGCAGCTTGTCCACGGCAGTGAATAGTGGCAAGCGAGGTGAAGTATCCTGAATATTAACTGGACCACAAAGAAAGCACGGCACTTTATTTCTGATTCCCTCCAAGTCCTCCTCGCTGTTCCATTCTTTTAAGATCGCTGCGTTTTTGAAGTAACCCAAATCGCCGTTTAACAGTTCGTCTCTAATCGCCGGCCAGTAGGGTTTGATTTTATTCAAAACGGCTTTGAAACTATCATGTTTATTGCCGCTTGATTTCCCGGATGGATCGTAATTCGGCCAGAACGGAAATGTAAGCTCCGCGTTGGCATCAAACAGAAATTGCGGGATATAGACTTCCGGCTCAACCTTCGCGGCCTCTTCTAGCTGGCTTCGCCAATTCGAATATCGTTTTGGATCAAACGTGAGCTTGGAATAGAAGGTGTCGAAAAAGTCGCCGAAAGGACCAAAGTCAACCGATTTAGGGTCGGCGATAAAAACAGATTTGGCGGAATCAGGGTTTTTCTCCTTCGCTCCCACAACAATCTTTCTGAACCCCGGTCGCCCTTCCGTAAGCAACAGTGGGAGCGTTTTCAATTCGCGGGCAATGGCAGAGCGAAATTTTTCAGACACTTTCGTTGACCCATGATCCGTCTGCCCTCCCAAGATTTCCATGATTTCATCAGTTGAGTATCCGGAAATGCTCTGCTGACGAAGATGGGCAGACTGACGCCATGCGCCTCGCCAAATGGTCTGTTTAACTTCATCAGAAACATTTGCAAGGAACTCGGAGCCGATCGCAACAAGGAGAACCTTGGAACTCCAATCTTTTATCTTCTCGCCCAAAAAGGCGTGGAGAAAGAAAAGCGGGGTTTGAGTTGGTGAGAAAACCTGGTTGCACCAATCTGCCATACTTTGATTTTTCTCTGTAATTTCATACATTGCATTTTCAAACTTATCGCGCCCTTTGATATTGGGTTCCAGCGCTGAATTGGCGAAGAAGAACGTCCGCAGGCCGGAGAACACTGTGTAATCCTGAAGCAACTCAGTTTGGCACATCAGATCCGCCGTCTCAAATGTGCCAAAGAGCGCCCCCTTCTGGAGGATCGTCATGGGGCGGTGGTATCTTCGCTTCAAGTCAGACTTGAACGTCTCAACAACACTGACCTCAAGCGTCTTATCCAGCACAATCCCCAAAAAAGTCGTGCCTGGCGGCAGCACTTTTTGGTTTTCCGTCAACCAATGCCGATTGGCGTATATCTCATCGGAGTAGGCATATTGCGCTTCTTTCAGTTCGAGCCATCGTTCGCCAGCGTGGACTCTCAAACCGCGGAGCAGTGCTATCGCAGCGTTCGCCGCCGGTGCATCCCTCAGAGCTTCCATCATACTAGTGATGAGGGTCTCGTCGGTTATTTTTTTGCGGCTAAAATATGCAGTTGATGACTTTCCCACGATCTTAGGTATTGATCAATTGTGGCAAATCCACTTCTTCATCCGAGTATGAGCAAGCGAATTCTTGGTTGTGGGAAATAAGGATAATGCCGTAACCCGCCTTTGCAAGCTTGCGGAGCGATTGGCCGAGAGCGATGCGGGCAGTCTCGTCCTGCCCCAGTGTCGGTTCATCAAAAATGAGCCAAGGGGCTGAAGTGTGGAAGATTAAAGTGAGAGCCAGCCTTTTCCGAAGCACGAAAGGCAAATCGAACGGATGTTGGCCCAGAAATCCTTCCAGTCCGGCGAATCGCGCCGCCGCCATCGCGGCAGGTGTCGGCAACGATTGCAGTTCGTCGCGCACGGTGGATTCAAAAAGCTGTGAATCGGGAGATTGAAAATGCAGGCGTGCCAGCGTGCCTGGATGGGCGTACGAATCAAACGGTCTGCCATTCAGCAGGATCTCGCCGTGGCTCGGTCGAAGAACGCCAGTCAACAAACGGGCCAACGTGGATTTCCCACTTCCATTCGGCCCGGCAAGTCTGTAGATGCGCCCCGGCTCCAGACGCAAATTGAGTTTGCGAAAAACCGGGGCGCCATGAGGATACCAAAATGCAAGATTTTGGAGGACGACCGAGGCCGGCTCGCGCACTTGCGGCGGGTCGAACCGACTGGCATCCAAGGGGGGCGGCGACGCCAGCCGCACTAGGTCCGGGAATGTTGAAGCCGGCAGATGTTTGAACTTGAAAGCTCCATTTTCAGGAAGCCAACCGTTGTGGGTCAGAATAATCTGCGGCGGCTTTGGCACCGAACCGGCAGAGCAAAACAGATTCAGAATCCCCCGGGAATTGTTTGAGTCGAGTTGCTCGAGGGCACCGTCCATCGCGAGGAGTTTCGGTTCCAAAGCGAGCTTACAGAGAATGACCAGCAGGCTCTGCTCTCCGCCGGACAACGTGAATGGATCGCGGTCGGCGAATAACGCCAATCCCCATTCTTTCATCAGGTTCCAATAGTGGTCTTTTCGTTCGCACCGCCCAAGATGAAGCAGAATCTCCTCGTTGACTGTAGGAACGAGCCCGGAAATCGCGTTGTGAAGTTCGGGGGGGATGTAAATCGCCGATCCAGGCCGATCCGCATATCGTTCACAGGCGTCATGAAGAATTGCAGACCGGCCCGAGAAGTTGTTTCCGGTCAACCACACCAAACGCTCGATTTCGCCGTTGGCCAAAGCTTCGAGTGACACGTTGCTGCGTGCAGTTGCGGTTACACGGTCCATAATGCAAGGCCTGTCCAAGTGATGGCGGCGGAAAGCCAACTTGCGTTAACCCACCAGCCGGACTTCGCGTGCGTGATAGTTTCGGACGCCTCCGCAAGTCGGTTGGGAAGACACTCAGCCTCCCATCTGGTAGCACGATCCAAGCTGTGTCCCAAAGCGCTGACGAACAACGTGCGTACAGTCCACGGAATCTGTCGCACGCGAGTCCACAAATGACGGTCTGACATCAACCCTCGCGCGCAACGTGCGGCCACAACTTGTTCCGAACGGCGGGCAAAGTCCGGCCACAGATTGAATATTGAAACGATTGTAGCTGTCGCGCGAGGCGAGAGGCCGAGACTTTTCAGGAAACTGGCGAGGCGCAATCCTGCCAGCGACAAAACCGCAGCCTGAAACAACGCGGCAAGCGAGGCCACCCGGAGTGATACGATTGCGGCGAACTTAACACCATCGGCTGCACCGGACCCATTGCCGGTTTGGGGGCTTCCCCGGACTAAAAATCCCCACACGAGAAACAGCCCCAAGGAAAGCGGGAGCCAAACCCTCACCAAGAAACGCGCGAACGAACCAATTTTGCCCTGGGCCACAAGTGTTCCGGTGCAAAATACCAGAAGGATGGCGAGCGCGTAGAAACTTGGACTCGCCACCACTCCGACCAAGGCGATTCCTGTTGCGAAAGCACGAGCACGAGGGCTTGGTTCAAAATGGACGGCGAACCTCATTTGTTTGTGTTCGCTTTCAAATACCCCAAGGGCTCCAAGCGCTCCCGAAGCCGGAGAGGTAGAGTGCGAATGATCCAAAACGCCAAGAGGCATTGAATCGTCTTGTCCACGGGTTCGCATGAAATTCCGGTGAGAATGACGGATTCGACGATCTTTTTCCCCGAGGCCAAAAGAAACGCCGTGATGAAGCCGGAACCTGATCCAGTGATCCCGCCGAAAAGTTTAATGATGACTGGGGCGCTCACAATGGCCGCCGCAATGCCGACACAAATTCCCGTGATTATGGTCCGTGGGATGGAACGGAACCATCCTCGGGAAGCAAAGAGCCCGGCCACGAGTGCGATAGTGGCCTGTGTGGCTGAAAAATACGGCATGACCGGGTTTACAATCATGCCGCCGATGAGGAATGAAAGCACACCCGTCACGGCGCCCCATCGAATTCCGATGAGGATTGTTATGAGAATGGTTCCTACGGCATCAACAAACACAGGCAATTTCAAGACATGCACGACAGTGCCAATGCCGAGGTTCAGCAGAACGCCAAGCGGTATGAGGGCCAGTGCTGCTGTGGAAGCAGGCAGGGGCCGGACTTGCGTGGACGAAGAAGTGATCTCATTCATGGTTTAACAGTGCGCTTGAGTGCCCTGGCGCACAAGGATTTGAGGAAGCCACGCAAGGCAAAAAAGCCGCGAAAAAGTTTCGCCGATTGTTCTATCGTTAATTCTGACTGGTACAAATTGCTGCCTACGCCGTGAGTTACGCCCAAGGGGGTGCGAGGTTTGGATCGTCAAGGGAGGCCAAGTGGGGGCTTCCAAATACTGGACTTCAATTGTGTGATGAATTCTGGAATTGATATGGTATGGCTGCAAACAAGAGCTCAGAGAAGAATCCCGCAGCGGTTGCCTTGGGGCGGCTGGGGGGATTGAAGGGTGGGAAGGCGCGGGCGAAGACGCTCACCGCGGCGGCGCGCAAGCGGATCGCGAAGCGGGCGACCATTCAGCCGGGTTGACCAGATTCAAGGTCGTAGAGCATGTGCCAGATGCGGTCCATTTCACCGCGCTCCACGAGTTGCAACGGCGTCGAGCCGTCGAACGCCGGATTCGGGGACTTGAGCCAGTGACCGATCTGGGCGGGCTGCATCACTCGCGCGAGGCCGTCCAGCAACCTATCCATTTCCACCAGTGCCTTTTCCTGTTTGGGCGAGGGCGGCACGCCTTCACTCCATTTGGCGACCGAGCGCGGGGAGAAACCGGTCAATCGCACGACGATGGGTTGCGGCATTTTGAACGTGGCCCGGTAGTGCTGAAGCAAACCGGCGTAATCCTTCGCCCCCCGGTGGCTGAACCGGAAGCCGGAGAGCGCCGGGTGCGCGATTTTGAATTTTTTGGCAACGACTGGCATAACTTTCTGCCTGCACAATAACCTGCATTATTGCAGGTGTCAACCCTTTGATCGCGCGGCCAATTTTTCCAGCTTCGCGCCTTCCACGATCTCCAGATGGTCGGCGGCGCACACACCGGGAAAAATCGCCACGGTGACGCTCCGAGGCACGGCGGCGGAACGGGCCAGCAAACCGCTGCCGCCCGCGGCGACGACGGCGCGCCCGATCGCTTGTGAGAAACTCTCCTTCCCCGCGGCCAGCAACTTGCGCCAGTCTTCCGCCGCAAGTTCTGTCAGGCTCACGCCCATCGCCCGACGGATTTCCGGATTCGTCAGGTCCAGCACGCGGGTCAGTTGGACCTGGATGGCGACCAACAAGCGCGGGCTTTTGGTTTCCACACCATAGTAACGGTCGTTGGCTTTACATTCCTGCAACGCCGTGGCGTCCGTGGTGCTGCCGTAAAGGGTGGCGAGGCCCGGCAAATTCCAACGCCCGCCGCGCCACTGCGCGCCTTCGCCGCTCAACACATCCCTGGGTGCGGGATAATCCACGGTGTGGAAACGGAATAGAGTGCCCGCCCACGGAACAAACCATTCAGGATGTGCCCGGAACAGGTCGCGCAATTCCGCGAAACGGGGATGGCGATGGATGCTGGCGCTCATGCGTTGCCGAGGATGCTAACCGGTTTCAGGGTTGGTGAGCAATCAAATGGGCCACCGGACCTTGACGACTGGCCGACGAACTGAAGGACGACACTAAGCTGCGCGAAGTTAATCTGTGATCACCGCCGCCGCGCGCTACCGGCCTTTACCATCTGGCGATTCTCTACCCGAACCGCGCCCAACTGGCAAATGCCGTTCACCGCCTACTCGCATCGGACATCCAACTCGATGGCGCTTCTGATTACGGCGTGAGCGAAGCTGTTTATTTACCTGCGCGACCTGGACGGAATGGCCTCGGACTTTACTTTATCCCCGCCGTGGGGACAGGCGTGGGGATAGGGTTAGTGACCATTTCCAACGACAGATTTCATTCTAAAATGGGTTCGAGGATGGTCAACTAGAACGCGCCACGATCACAATCGGCCCGACGCTTCGTCCGCTCGCGCCCGAACGGCGTGCCGGCTCCAGCGGATTAACCGCATTGGCGTTCCCAGCAGGGTGGCATACGGGACATCACCGTATTCGAAGCGCCGCTCGGTGATGAAACTTTGCCGCGGCTGAAGCATCGTCGCATCAAGCGATGCGGATATTTGAATTTAAGATAACCTGCCCCCACAAAGTATAAGTTGCATGTAACCGATGCCGTGTGGTAAACGTCTTACACGTTCGATGAGAAACTGCATCAACATATCAGCCACGAGTTGGCCGACAATGTCGGTCGCGAAAGCGACACGTCATAGCCGGTTAAGCCAAGGTTGTGTGTTTAGCCTTGGGCTATCCAGGTCATATCGCGGGCAAAGCCCCGAAGTGAATTTGGATAACTTGGAGGTAAGCAGGTAACGAATCGAAAGAGGATTTCTACACCCTGCTTACCCCGTGTAAGCAGGGTTTTTTATTTCCCTGAAACTGACGGTGAAATGGCGGCAACGAAAGGTGAACAGTCTGTGAACGATAACATAATGACGTCTCGATGATGTCAGACAGTGCCAAACGAATTCAGGTGCCGGAATGCCGAGGCATTCCACCGGTGGGGTCTGCCCATCGCGAGCGGAGACGCGCGCCGGGATGGTTTGAAACACATTTACATTTTAAGGGCTTCGGAGGAGGTGTGCCCCTAAACACCGAAACAGCCGCCGTGAATCCGCGGGTTGGGGTCGAATAGACCACCAAGAGGTGTTTGTTCTTTATTGAAATGGCACGGGCCGGGAGCGCGATTGCTCCCGGCCCTTTCAATTTCCGCGGTTGTGATTTAACAGCCAGAATGGCTCCTCGCCAGGGAGCACGTCCGGGTGCGATTCCCGACAACCGCACCAATTTCCCACAGGCCGCGCGCCAGCTTGCGCAACAGAGTCTCCAAAACTCAGTTGGCTCGGGGCAGCACCGAGGCGGCCTGCCAAATCAATTCATGGGGCCGTGGCTGAAAAGTGAAGCGCCTGCCTTGCAAGCAGTGCCAAGCGGGAGCGTTACCCGCCGGACTCCACCATTTCAAGAACGCGCGGCAATCGATCCTCGTCTCATTTCGCGCTTCTCATTCGATTGCCACCAACTGCCGCTGTTGACGTCCAGGCAAGTCAACCAACCGCCATTGACAGCGCCGGTATCGATGCACAGTGCAAAACCGAGATCCAAAATTTGACCGGATCGTTGAGGCGAGTGGCCGCAGATGATGCGCTTGCCCGATTTGTGAGGTTTTAGGCGATCCAAGGATTCCCAGTACAGCAGCCAATCGGATTGTTCATCCATGTCCGCTTCACCGTCCAGACATGCGTGGACGAAAATGTGGTTCTCTGTTTCAAAGTATGGCGCTGTGCGCTCGAAAAACTTCCAATGAGAATCCGGAATGATTGTGGCCCAGTCCTGCTTGTAATTTGCGCCGTAGGAGATGAGGGCTTCGAAGCCTCCGTAGCTCTGCCAGAGATTCGTTTTGAGCGCGTCTTCGCGAGCGTCAAGGATCATGACCTCATGGTTACCGCGCAGAAAAACCGGTGCGCATTTGCCGCTCAGTTGCAGAAGTGATTCAACCACCTCGCGCGATGCTGGTCCACGATCAATATAATCGCCGAGGAAAATAATCCGGTCCTCGGCTCGTGGCGCGACCTTTTCCAAGAGCGTCGTCAGTGCCGCATGACAACCATGAATATCTCCGACGGCCAGTGTGCGCATATCTTTCGCTAAGAGCATAGGCGCCGAGAGGTCCTCATTCCAGATTTACTGCGGGGAACTCGACTAAAGCACAGAGCGAAGCCTCATAAACTTCGTCAGGCAGGTGTGATTCCTGCCCCCGCTACCATATATATATGGGAAGTGATCCAGCCCGCGGTCTGTAAACCCGCCGTCTAAAAACAGTGCTGGAAGATGACGACTGGAGCATTACCAGCACTTCCCACCATTTCTGGATCCGTAGCTCAATCAGAGGAGCAACCCGTTGTCTGCGGGAAGGCTGAGGGTGCAAGTCCCTTCGGGTCCGCCATTTTCTCGGAATGTAGCTCAGTCTTTAGAGCGCCCGGATTGGGACCGGGAGGCCGCGGGTGGAAATCCTGCCGTTCCGACCATTTCGAATTGCTGCCGTGGTCGAACACATCAGGCATCCGCCTTCTAAGCGGAACGATGCAGGTGGAAATCCTGCCGGCAGCGCCATTGCCAGGTAGTGTCAAAGTAGCACGGCGGCCTGTTAAGCCGTTCGGTGTTGGTGCGAGTCCAACTCTGGCAGCCAATTTTTCAGGGTGTAATGTCAGCAGCAGACGGCCTCGTTCGGAACGAGGAGGACGCAGGTGCAACTCCTGCCACCCTGACCATTTTACGGAAGGCAGGCAGATATAAGCTGGCTGCACCTGTCTCGAAAACAGGATCGGCGTTGCCGAGGTCGGAGCATTACCGACGCCTTCCGCCATTTTGCTGTGGATCGCAAGACAAGACCGGCGGCTCTCCTGCACATGATTCAACAGTCATGCGGGATGCGATTTGCACCATAAACAAGTGAACCGCTTTTCACTAACTTCCCGAGGCAGTGACAAATTAACGGCGACTGCTTGGTAGCCGACCGTTCCAAGAGGAAACGATATGAATACTGTACAGATTGAATCGAAGTTCGCCGCGATGGGCGCACGATTTCGGACACGCATTGTTCCGGCAAACAGGCGCTCCGGCAGCTACGCCATGGATATTCGCAGCGACTCGCGCGGCGAATTCTTTGAACACCGCGTGCCGCAGAATCTCCGCGACAAGCTCGATGCTAATGTTCTGCAAGCGCGCCCTCGCGAGCGTCACCTGCTACTCATGGTGCGGCGTACACAATCGGAGGAGCAACCTGACCGCTTCTTGTGCGGGCACGACGAGCGCGATTGGTTTGTGGCAGCAGTGCCGGGCCGTGTGTCCACTGTGAACGACGCGATGGAATCCCTGAAACCCGCCGAGGTACAGGCGGCCCAAGCCCAATCCGGATTGCCTCCACGCGAATGCAACCGGCGAAAGAATCGGGCCTTCCGCCGTCAGGGCGAGTGGTTCTTCGTGCCGGCCGCGGGATTGCGGCCTGACCCAAAACTCATTCTGCGGAATGAACCTATTCGTCGCGGGCGCGGCAAGCCCCACCTCGTCGAGGAGTTATATCGCGAGGGCGGCACGCTGGTTTATGTGTGCTTTCGTCATCCGAACGGTTTGACCGAAGCCGAGTATCGCGAACTGTTGAGCGCTGATCCTGCGCGAGCCAAGTGGGGCTGGCGTCGCATGCACCGGGATGCGGCGGTGTATGCGCGAGGCGCAATCCGTCACCCGGACCACCGCACCATCTGGCTGCCCTTCTGGCATCGCGTCTTGATGAATACCGAGACCCGCTCCCGCACGATGCAACAAGTGGCATTTCTGGATTAACACCAATCGCCATCCGTCCCGTAGCTCAATAGCAGAGCGCCCGGTTGATAACCGGAAGACCGCGGAGCATTACCGCGCGGGGCGACCATTTTTTATCTCAATCTTAACGAAAGGACTCACATGAAAATCGCCAAGGCACTCAAACTGAAAAACCAACTGGCGGGCGAAGTCGCCCAGTTGAAGGATCTGCTCACGAAGCAGAACTCCCGCTCCAGCAAACAGAAATTCGACTACGACAACCGCGAAGTGTTGACGCGCCTGCGCACCAAGCTCGCCGAGTTGGTCAAGGTGAAGGCGGCAGTTGCCGCCGCCAACGCGGAAATCTACGACAAGATTTTCCGCCTTGCGGAACTTAAGGGCCTCGTCACGACGCTGACCGGTCTCGACACCAAGGCCGGTGTGTTCCACGAAGGCCGCGGGTTTGCCGAATCGGCCTACGAAGTCGAATACGTCGCCCAGCTCGGCAAGGTGGACGTGGATAAACTTGTGGCCGAGCTGAACGCCGAAATCCAGTCGCTGCAAGATGCGCTGGACGAGTTCAACTTCAACCGCAGCGTGAATCTCTGATTCCGCCGGCGGTCTTGATTTAGGTGCGCGGTGGCGACGGAAAGCCGCCGGCGAAAATGCTGTCAAAACTAGGACGCTCTAAACGTTCCTGGATTGGACTGAAAATCCAATTACCACGCTGATGTTGATGTCGAGTTGTCAAACCACATCGGTCAGCCTGTGCAAAACTCAAGCCGCAGCCCGCAAGGCTCAAGCTTCATAGACAGCCTTTCGCGGTGGCCGACCCAAGCTGCCGCGCACCCCAATTTCCACTGGATGGTGTAGTCAGTCTGCACGCTGGTCTGAAAAGCCGGAGGTGTCGGTGCAATCCCGACTCCAGTGGCCAACTTCCAAAAACCCAACCCGCTTTGGCGGGCCCAAAAGGAACCATGAACACACTGACTGAAACTCAGGTGCGCCTTTTCGCCTCGCCCAAAAGCTGGATTGAAGGTGAAGCGGTGCGCCAGCTCTATGCCACTGCAAAGCTCGACGGCGTACGACTCGCAGCCGGTTTCCCGGATTTGCATCCGGGCAAAGGCTCGCCGGTCGGTGCGGCCTTCGTGACGGAGGATGTGATTTATCCGCACCTCATCGGTGGCGACATCGGCTGCGGTATGGGGTTGTTCAAGACGGACCTCGTCCGTCGCGATGCCAAGCTCGACCGTTGGGCCGCCCTGCGCTTCGATCTCGAACACCCGTGGGACGAGTTCGCGGACGGCTTCCTGGCTGAACATAATCTGGAGTCCACGGAGTTCGACTCGGCGCTCGGCACCATCGGTGGCGGCAATCACTTCGCCGAGGTGCAGACCGTCGAGCAGGTGCTCGACGTGGCCGCGTTCAAGAAACTTGGACTCGGCAAGCTGCAACTCGTGGTGCTCGTCCACAGCGGTTCGCGTGGCCTGGGTGAATCCATCCTGCGGGCCCACGTAGATCAGCACTTCGGCAACGGAGTCGAAGCGGATTCGTTTGCGGCGGAGGAATATCTTCGCGGTCACGACTTTGCCGTGCGCTGGGCCAAGGCGAACCGCGAGCTGATTGCCCGCCGTTTCGTGGTGACGATGGGTGCCGAAGCGGAATTCCTCTGGGATGGTTGCCACAACAGCATCACGCGTCGTGAAAGCGATAGCGGAGTTGAGTGGCTTCACCGCAAGGGTGCCGTTGAGTCGGAGGGTGATTACGTCGTCATCCCTGGATCGCGCGGTTCGTTGAGCTACATCGTGAAGCCGACGGGCGACAGTGAGAGTCATGCTTGGTCGCTGGCCCACGGTGCGGGCCGCAAGTGGGCACGCAGCGAAGCTCGGCTCCGTATGCGTGAACGCTTCGGGATGCACCAGTTGGTGCAGACGCCGCTGGGTGGCCGCGTGGTTTGCGAAGAGCGCGATTTGCTCTACGAAGAAGCACCCGCAGCCTACAAAAACATTGAGGCCGTGATCGCCGACCTCATTGCCGCCGGACTTGTGTCCGTGATCGCGACGTTGCGACCGCTCCTTACCTACAAGACGCGCAAGCTTCGCCGCTGATGCGTCCTTACCGCCATGGAGGAATTGAGTCCACCGAGTTAATGCCTGCCCGCGAGCAGCGACTCAGTGTTCTCATCCTCTCCGGCGAAGAATTTTCTGTCCGTGAATGCAAAGCAGTTCGAGCAGCCGGTCTTTCAAGCCGGGCCTAATCGGTGCGAGTCCGATCACGGATGCCATTTTGTCCGCGTAGCTCAGTTAGATCAGAGCGCCACCATGCGAAGGTGGAGGTCGCACGTGCGAGTCGTGCCGTGGACGCCACTTTCAAAGCCCCTGTGCCTCCAGCAGCAACAGAGCGGGTTTCGTAAACCCGTATTCGTCGGTGCGAGTCCGACCAGGGGCTCCAATTCAAATCAGGATCGTGGTGTAAAAGCAGCACTTCGCGTTGTGAACGCGACGGTCCGGGTGCAAATCCCGGCTTCCTGACCATATCAGTTTTAGATGGGCCGAAGTTGATCGGTTATCCTCCACCTAAGGAGGGCGTACCGTCCGTGGCGAAAGCCTTGGCGATCCGGGTTCGATTCCCGGCATGGAGTGCCTCCGTTCGATCACGCCACTTGCCCATTTGATTCTGCGGAACGCGAACAGCGATCATCCGCAAACAAACCGCGTCCGCGATGCAGCCGCTGCTGCTTCTCGGATTTTCCCTTAGTTCAACTGCGATAGAACGCCCGGATGCGTCCGGGAAACGTGGGTTCGATTCCCATCGGGAGCGTTAATTTCGACGGGCCGTTGAGTCTGGGTTATCGGTGAAGCGGGAAACCGCGAGCGGGTTCGAACCCTGCACCATCGGGCAACTGATGGATTCCCAGCTCGGTTTTTGTCCGTCGGTCATTTTAGCGGGCCGTAGATTGTGGGTTATCATAACCAGGCAGCAGCGGTTCAACTCCACTCCGTCGTTTCCCTGGCGGGCGTGACCAGTTCACGCCAACGGATTGAGCGGCGGTAGTGTAACAGCAGCACATCTGGCAACTCCACGGTCGATCTCTTGCCCGCGCTCAATTGATGGGCCGAAGTTGTGGATTATCGCCTGTTGTCGGTTCGAGTCCGATCCCCGAAAGCATTCGGGGTAGCTCAATGGTAGAGCAGCCTCCGCAAGGAGTTTTCCACGGCGTCCCTTGCCCATCGGCCTTTTCAGCGGGCCGAAGACAATGGGTTCTCGTGAAATGCAAAATGGCGGTTCGAATCCGTCCGCCGCCAGCATGTGGCGGCGTAGCTCAACGGTAGAGCCTGCAAAAAAGCCCAAGGTCACTCCTTGCCCGCAGGATCAGGCTGTCGCGCGGAAACATTTACTGAAGACTTTCGCGTATGGCCCGATGGAAGGCCGGATCTCAGTTGCCTTGCGATTCCAAACCAGAAAGACCCGGCGCGAAAGGCGGTCGAGAATAGGAAAGCGGATCATCTGAATCCGTTCCGCATGCAGGGATGAGGCAGCGAGCGTGGGCATCACGGCGGCCACCTTCAAGTTTTGCACGGCGGCGGCCAATTGTGGATAGGAACTCAAACGCAAACGGACGTCGAGTTTCAGTTCATGTTGCTGCGCCAAATCCTCGAGCGCCTGGCGAACTGAATCGCTCCCCAGCAATAACGCCAGAGGCACGCGTCCGATCAATTCGACAGAATCTTTCCGTCGCTTGCCAGAAACCAACTCGCTGGGAACGAACAGTGCATATTCGAGTTGGCCCAGTGGGGCTGACTCCAACTGGCGATCCGAATTGGTCCGGGTGACGACGCCAAAATCGAGCGTGCCGTCGGCCAGTTGCTTGAGGATTTCGTCCGTTCGTAAATTTTGGAAACTAACCGTGACTTGTGGATGCTCGGCCACGAGTTGAGCCAACCGCGGCAGCAACATCCATTGGATCAGACTTTCGCCAGCGCCAATACTCAGCTCGATCGGGCGGTTTGCGCAGTGGCGGCGAAATTCCTGCAACGATCCGAAAGTGTGGCTGATGACGCGGTGCAGTTGCTCTCCAGCCGGCGTCAATTTCATCGGGCCGCGTCCGCGCTTGATCAACTCGACGCCGAAATAGCGCTCCAATTCTTTCAACTGGCGGCTGAACTGGCTTTGCCGGTTCGAATCATCTCCCGCCGCAGCGGAGATGCCGCCGGCAGCAACGATGTCCGCGAACGATTTCAACCGTTCCAGCGAAAGTCCCGACATGGCGAAGAGATCCTCAAACATGATTTCGCAGTCATGGTGCATGTGATCTGCACCATAAACAAGCCGCCAACGGCGAGCGATGCTGCGGCTGTCCTGATCGCAAGCAAGCGTGAACGCGATGAACATTTTCAAAGTTGAGCAGCCGGGTGGCCCGGAATCGGTGGCGCATCTGGCGAAACCGCCTTAGCGCGGAGTGGGGATTGTTGCCGAAAGGCAATAGACTCCACGTTCGCCCTTGTCCGGGCGCGATGATGGTGGCGCGAGTCGCCAGAGCGAGTTCCCGGGCCGATGGATGTGGGTTACCTGATCATATTACTGCTCAAAAAGGTCTGTGTGACCGGAGCCGGTTGATTCCGGCAAACAAAAATATTGGGCCGCCGCCGTAGTGCGGCGGCCCTTGATCATTCTCAGTTCCTGCGGGCCGAAGAACTTGGGTTATCACTCGAAATGACCAATCCCACGTTCACCAACTTGCCCGCAGTGCAATCAAACAAAAGTGCCGGGAGTTGGCGGCGCGCATAACGAAAGGGAGGCCAACATGGCTATCAACTACGCAAAGCTCTTCAACCGACGCGTGACACCGCAATCGCAGCCGATTCCGGGTTCGACGCAAGTCGCCAACTCGGCGGGCGGCTACGCCTGGCCGGTGGATGACTGGACGCGACTCGACCGTTTCATGATCCTCGGCGCCGAAGGCGGCACGTATTACATCGGCGAACGCGAACTCGTGAAGCAGAACCACGACGCGCTGGTTCGCTGCATCAAGGCGGACGGTGTTCGTGTCGTGAACCGCATCGTTGAAATCAGCGACAGCGGCCGTGCGCCGAAGAACGATCCAGCCATCTTTGCGATGGCGCTGGTAGCAACGCACGGCCATGCCGAAGCCAAGGCGCTGGCCTTCCAGAACCTCGGCAAGGTCTGCCGAATCGGCACGCACCTGTTCCACTTCGCGGAATACGTAAACGCAATGCGTGGCTGGGGTCGCGGTCTGCGCAACGCCGTCGGTCGCTGGTATGTCAGCCGCGGGGCTGACGACCTCGCACACCAAGCCGTGAAGTATCAGCAGCGCGATGGTTGGTCGCACGGCGACTTGCTCCGCCTTGCTCACCCGGTCGCTCCGTCCCCGCAGTACGATGCGGTTTTCCGCTGGATGCTCGCGGGTGCGGATGCGCTGGGTGAACGCGAAGTGAAGCGCAAGGTTCGTGGTGAAGATCGTGTCGCAAAGTATGCCGCCGTCGGCGAACTGCCGAAGTTCATCGAAGCCTTCGAGCAGGCGAAGAAGGCAGGGAGCAAGGACGAGATCGTCAAGCTGATCACCGAGCATGATCTGCCGCGTGAAGCAATCCCGACGCAGTGGCTCAACGAAGTCGCAGTGTGGGAAGCGTTGCTCCAGCGCATGCCGATGACGGCGATGATTCGCAACCTCGGCAAGATGACCAGCATCGGTCTCGTGCAGCCGTTCAGCGATGCGGCCAAGTTGATTGTCCGCAAGCTGGGCGACGAGACGGTGCTCAAGCGTGCCCGCATCCACCCGTTGGCGGTGTTGATCGCCGAAAAGGTGTATGCGCAGGGCAAGGGTGAGAAAGGTTCGCTCACTTGGAGGCCGGTGCCGAAGATCGTTGATGCGCTGGACGCGGCGTTCTATGCCACGTTCCAGAACGTCGAGCCGTGCGGCAAGCCGGTGCTCCTGGCACTGGACGTCAGCGGTTCGATGGGTGGCGGTTCGGTGGCAGGTTCGTGCCTGACTCCGCGTGAAGCCAGCGCGGCGATTGCGCTGGTGACGGCGGCAACCGAGGAGGAATACCACATCATGGGTTTCTCCGACCGGTTCATTCCGCTGAACATCTCGCCCCGCATGCGTCTGGATGAAGTGGTTAAGCGCATCAGCAACCTGCCGTTCGAGGCCACGGACTGCGCCTTGCCGATGATCTGGGCTCGCGAAAATGAGCAGAACGTGTCGGCGTTCATCACCTACACAGACAGCGAAACGTGGGCGGGCAACATCCACCCGTCGCAAGCACTCCGTCAGTATCGCGCAGAGTTTGTAGGTGATGCGAAGGCAGTCGTTGTGGGCATGACCTCCAACGGCTTCACCCTCGCCGACCCAAACGACCGCGGCATGCTCGACGTGGTGGGCTTCGACACGACCGTGCCGGCCGTGATCGCGGACTTTGTTCGCGGATAGCAACGGTTCAAGGATGCCAAGAGGCAAACAACAACGCGGGCGGCGGCGAAAGCTTCCGCCCGCACTTTAATTTCATATCCCGTTGGCCGAGCAGTTCAGGCGGCGGTTTGCAGAACCGCAAAGACTGGTGCGATTCCAGTACGGGATTCCATTTCCGGGCATAGGTGTTGAGAGACACACGCCGGTCTTCCAAACCGGAATAGTCGGCGCACTTCCGACATGCCCGTCCATTTCCCAAGTGAATCGGGTGCGTCGGCAGAGACCCCGCACGGTCGAAGTAATGGCCGGACACCCGATTCGGTGCGCTTGGGATTTTTTTTCCGCGACGCGAAATCCCGGTGTCGATCAGAGCTTCACAGATCTGGCCGCGGTGGTTCAACTCCGCCTTCGCGTTCGCTTGGGTTGCAAACTTTGAAAGTGAAGTCCCGGCTCTTAACCGGCGAGAACTCGGTGCGAATCCGAGGCAACCCACCATTTCCGCATCCGTGGTGAAATTTATTATCATGCTCCGCTTCGAACGGAGAGTTTGCAGGTGGGAGTCCTGCCGGATGCACCAAGTTTTATCGGCGCGTTAGCCCAACAGAAGAGGCATCCCGCTCAGAACGGGAAGGTTGAAGGTGCAAATCCTTCACGCGCTACCAATTTGCCCACGTAGTCCAACGCAGAGACGGCGCACTTAAAACGCGCACAGTGTCGGTGCGAGTCCGACCGTGGGCACCAACCGCGTGTAGTCCAATCAGAAGAGACGTTCCGCTCAAGACGGAAAGGTTGCAGGTGCAAGTCCTGCCACGCGGACCAATTTGGAATGTCCACCGGTCAAGCGCGCCGGGCCTGTTTGCTAAACAGTGCGTGCCTTCGGGCAAGTGGTGCGAGTCCACGGCATTCCGCCATTCATGCGCGCGTAGCTCAAAGAGAGCCGGCGGCCTTATACCCCGCATCGCACTAGATCAGTGCCGGGTTCCGGAGCGTTACCGGACGCGCGTACCATTTCGATTCTTTGTCCCCATAGCTCAAAACACAGAGCAGGCGCGTCCTAAGCGTCAGGTTGCTGGTGAGAGTCCGGCTGGGGACACCAGTTTTTGCGGGTGTGGTTCAACAGCAGAATGCGGCCGTGCCAAGGCCGAGACAACGGTGCGACTCCGTTCACCCGCTCCAATTTTCGGGGGCGTAGCTCATCAGCAGAGCGCTCGTTTGACATGCGAGAGGTAAAGCGGGCAGCACGCTTCGCTCCCACCATTTCTGTGGATGCGGTTCGTCAGTCCAGGCCAACGATCCTATGTTCCCGGGCAGCGGAAAGTCCCTTTTGTCTTGAGAATAAACTCAAACTTCCTTTTCAGGTCCATGTTCCCGAACGCGTGATTAAGGGTCCTGTGGCAAACCACCTCATTGTCCTCTGCGCTAGGACCGCCACGAGACTTGGGATTTAGGTGTTCGATGCTCGCGTCATCTTCACTCAACGGCATTCCGCAAAAGAAGCAATTCCCGCCTTGAAGGTAGAGCGTTTTCCTCAACTTCGTCAGTGTCTTTGGCGACTTTGGTTGCGAGCGGGACGGCAGCTTGAGATTCGGCTTGGCGTCAAGTGGGGCAATGATTGATTTGGCCCGCTTCTGCGACACCCGTTTGTCAGCCCTTGCTTTCCTGATTTTTTCACGCTGGGTCGGGGTGAAATCACATTCTGACAACTTGCCTGGAAACACTTTACCCAAAGGTCCGCCGGCGCGTATGCGATCCACATATACATCAACCGCCGCATCGGTAACTGGGGTCTTCATGTTTGCCAGCACACTTTCATTCAAAGCGACCTTGTTTGGAAAGTGTAAATCAGATCGCCGTGGAGTTTGTGAGACCGAAATCAGCGATTTGTCCCTGTGGTGTAGTCCAGACAACATGCCTGCCTCTCATGCAGGAGATTACCGGAGCGAAGCCGGTCAGGGACGCCAAATTCATCGCCCTCGAAGCATTGTCAGCGATGCGCTTCCTCGGTACGGAAGTGAGCCTGGTGCAATTCCGGGTGAGGGCTCCATTTCGCAGTTGAGCCAGCGCTCAAGTGGGTTTCATAAGCCCGCTGTGTCCGGGGCAGCACCGGAGACTGCGACCATTTCCGCCTCCATGCAGCAGCCTGCGGATTTCTTTTGTAAAGAATTCCTGCCGGAGCATCACCGGCTGGAGGCTCCATCCCCTTTGCTCGCGTAGCCCAACGCAGAGGCACAACGTCGAGAACGTCGCCAGTGCAGGTGCAAGTCCTGCCGCGAGCACCAATTTAAGGAGTCGAAGCCACAGCAGACCGGCACCCGGCTTTTACCCGGATATGGTGAGGTTGCAACTACCTCCGGCTCCACCAATTCATTGCCTCGTGGTGTAACAGTAGCATACCGGGTTTTGACCCCGACGGTCTTGGTGCGAATCCAGGCGAGGCAGCCAATCATTTACGCTCGGTAGTGAAATAGCATCACGTCTGGCCTACACCCAGAAATCGAGGGGGCAGATCCTTCCCGGGCGACCACATTCCATTGCCCCGTTGCATAATCAGCAGTGCGCCGGTCTCTGAAACCGGAGGTCTGGGTGCGATTCCCGGCGGGGCATCCACTCCAGCCAGTTCAATGAAGAACAAACACCTCATGCGTCGTAGCTGCGTTCGTGAGAACGCGGCTGAATTTACGGCTTGCTGAAAGAGATTTGCCGCGCTCTCACGAGACGCAGCTACGAGAGAACAAATATGAGCGACATACTGAACAAGACGATCGTGCTGGTGCTCAACCGCAACTGGCAGGCGATCAACATTCGCACGCCGCAGGACGCATTCTGCCAGATGGCCACGAACGTGGCCACCGCGCTGGACATCGAAGGCGAGAGCCACATTCGTCCCGTCACCTGGGACGAGTGGATCACGTTGCCGGTGCGCGAGGGCGACTACGCCGTGCGCACCGCGCGCGGTGCGATCCGCGTGCCGACCGTTATCGTGGCGGTGAACTTTTCCAAGGTGCCGAAGAGTCGCCCAAAGCTCTGCTCCAAGACGATTCGGGAGCGCGACGGCAATCGCTGCCAATACACGGGCAAGTTGCTGAAGCCGGACGAAGGCAGTCTCGACCACGTCCTGCCCCGCTCGCGCGGTGGTGCGGACACATGGGAAAACCTCGTGTGGTCGAGCAAGGACGTGAACACCCGCAAGGGCAACCGTCTACCGCACGAAGCAGGCCTCAAGCTGCTCACCGTCCCACGTGCGCCGAAGGAACTGCCGGTGACGGCGCTGCTCCGCAACGCCCACGGCGTCGCAGAGTGGAAACTGTTCCTGAATGAATGAAACCTTGGGAGAGCGGGCGTCTAAGCTCGCTCTCCCAAATCCTGAAAGGTGAATGAAAACAGCCCTGAAATAGACCTCGATTTCTGATAATCAATTCCCTGCATGGACATACCTCAACAACTCCTCAAAAAATATGGGCCAGCATTTGACTTCGGCTTGTTTGCTCCAACATCTGCCGATGTCGAAGTTGCTGTCGCTGGTTTTCCTGCATTCCATACCCAGGCGGGTGTTTATGTTGGACCGGATGCGAAGGCATGGATATGGCTTTCCCCGATCAGCGCACACCCCAGTCTGCTGCAACAGTTCCTTACAGCACAAGTGGGTGAGATTGTCGTAAAAGGCACGCTGGCCGATGGGCGAAGCCTCTCGGTTCAACGATGCGCAACCGCACACGTAAATACGAACGGCGCAGGTGGCTTCATTTCATTCAAAGGCGGCAACATGACTGCAAACCTGACCGGACCTACAACGGTGGTGGCCACGTTGTTGGTTTTGTCTCCCCTTGTTGTTCAAAACACAGCGAACGAGCATCTGGCCGACGTTAAGGTTCGCTACACTCTGATCAACGCTTTGTTTTGCGGCGAGCAAGACACCGTTAAGCACGAAGGCGGCACGAAGAGCAGTCGGCGGGACAGATTCACTGTTCAGTCCGCGAAATACACCTGGGAGATTGCTTGGCTTGCACATTTCAACAAAGAGCAAGTGGACGATTTGAAGTCTGGCCTGATACAATCTCTGCCAACAGCGACAATGGAGACTCCATTGGATTCGGTCGCAAATCCAAAAGAATCTGATGATGAAGCGGAAGCCATCACACGTTTGCTCACC
>JAANMU010001339.1_pt1 | contig 22803 bp, 17 predicted proteins | sample 7279701 | NCBI WGS metagenome assembly JAANMU01 (sample SAMN14094539, study PRJNA606508) | bioreactor metagenome | isolation source: A lab-scale SPAN reactor treating ammonium-rich wastewater day 57 | place: Ireland: Galway | collected 2017-03-13 | reverse complement strand
TGCCATATTTCTTGATCAGCACCTTGACTTTTTCGGTGGGTTGAGCCCCCACCGAGAGCCAATAGTCCACACGCTCCCGATCGAGCACCACTCGGGCGTCGGTCTCGGGCACCATGGGATCGTAGTGTCCCAGTTCTTCCAGAGCCCGACCGTCGCGCGGAGCGCGAGCGTCCATGGCACAAATGCGATAGAAGGGCCGATGGGTTCGCCCTAGTTTCTTCATCCGAATCCGGACAGCCAACGTAATCTCCTCACGCTAAAGCAGTTGTCTATATGGCTCCACCCCAGCTTTTGTGCACCATACCCCGCCGGGTGGGGCATGGTTGAGGGGGCGGGAAAAACAGCGAAACTTACTGTGGCAACCGTGTCGCCCAAAACGCATAATCTTCCATCAAATAGGGGTGGTTTGTCAACGGTCTTCCTCCACCAACCGAACAAGAAATCTGCTGTAGCGGAAAGGGTTGCCATCCGTCCCAGGTTTGCTGGCATTGCGCCGCGCATCCAACTACCATGAGCGGTCGAACCCTCCCCCCCTACTTGGCCCATCCCCGGTGGAGTTTTGTTCCGATGCGCACGGCCACTATTCCGCCATTAACATTACTGTTGCTCGCAACGGCCGCTACCTTGGCGGACAATTGGCCTCAATACAAAGGACCACTAAGAAACGATATTTCGGCGGAAAAAGGGCTTGCCGAAGAATGGCCCCAGGGCGGACCCAAGTTGCTGTGGACGTTCGCCAATGCCGGAGAGGGCTTGTCGGGACCGGCGATTGTCGATGGGCGTCTATACACCCTGGGTGGTCGGGGAGAGTCCGAATACCTGATCGCGCTGGACGTCGAGTTGCCCAAAGATGGCTCCGTTACCGAACTTTGGGCAGCCGAAGTGGGCCCCCTGTTCACCTGGGAGGGCAACCGTTGGAGTTCTGGCCCCAGCGCCACGCCCACCGTCGACGGAGATCGGATTTATGCGCTAGGCGGCAACGGCCATTTGGTTTGTTTCGAGTTGGCCACCGGTAAGGAACGCTGGCGGATCGACCTTCCGCGCGACATGGCCGCCGAAGTGAACCCTATTGGTGGCGGCCCTCGGAAGTTGGGCTGGGGCTTCACCTGGTCTCCGCTGGTCGATGGCGACACCCTGGTGTGCGTGCCTGGCGGTCCCCAGGGGACCTTGGCGGCGGTGAGCAAACTCACTGGCGAGGTTCTTTGGAGAAGCACCGAACTCACCGATCAAGCGGCGTACACCTCGGCTGTGGTCGCCAACTGTGGCGGCGTGAAGCAATACGTCGTCCTCTCCAATAAAGGGGTAGCGGGCATTCGCGCCTCCGATGGCAAGCTATTGTGGAACCACGCCCGCGGACCTCGGGGTTACACCACCGAAGTCATCAATACCCCAATCGTTCACGAAGACCTGGTGTATGTAACCGTCGGCGCGGGGCAGGGCTGCGAATTGATTCGCGTGAAAAAGAGCGAAGACACCTTCCAAACCGAATCGGTATACGACAACAAAAACCTCGTCAACCACCACGGTAACGTCATCCTTTTCGATGGGCATGTTTACGGTTTCTCGCAGGGCTCGGGCTGGACCTGCCAGAACTTCACCACCGGCGAGGTGGTCTGGAACGAACGCCGTCAGTTTCGAGGCGGCTCCATGATTTACGCCGACGGGCGATTCATCCTGTTTGGTGAAGACCGGGGCGATGTGGCCATGATCGACGCCAGCACCGAAGGTTGGAACGAACGCGGACGTTTTCAGATTCCGCAGACCTCGCAATTGCGAAAACAAAGCGGCAAGATCTGGACCCCGCCGGTCATTGCGAACGGCAAGCTTTACCTGCGCGATCAAGAATTGCTGTTTTGCTACGACCTGAAGTAACGTCTTCGCGCGCGAAGCACCAGGCATTGCATGCCCAACATTCAATTTGCCGGCGTAAATAAGTGCCCGTAGCGGAGCGGTTCGCCAAATTCCCAGGGCCGGTAGCAGTTGCAAAAATCGATTCGCTCGGCCAGCGTGGGATGGGTGCCGCGAAAGAATTGGAAGAGCGATCCGCGCCGCGGAACCGAAAGGTTCTCCTGCTGCAAACGCACAAAGCCCTCGGCCCCATCGCGGTTCCACTGCGTTAGTTCCAGGGCAAACCGGTCGGCTTCGCGTTCGTGGTAGCGGCTCAGGGCCAACACGGGTGGAGAGAACAACAGATAGCATGCCTGAAAACAAAGCACCAGCAGCGGGAACGACGCCGGATCGCTCAGCCGCGCAAAACCCCAACGGTGTGACCACCTGGCTACTGCCGCCTGGGCGACCCGATCGATGACGAAAAACGCCAACATCAGAATCGAGAAAATGGCGGCAATGGTCTTCCAGACGTGCCCTAGCACGTAATGTCCCATCTCGTGGGCGACGACGAACAATACTTGCCGCTCGCTTAGTCGGTCCATCAGCGTGTCCCAAAGCACGATCCGCTTGGTGTCGCCAAAGCCGACCACGTAGGCATTCACGGCCTTGGTGTCCACGCTCTTGTTGACCTCGAATACCCGGCTCTCCTCGATGCCTGCCTGCGAGGCCAACTCCAAGATCTTGGCATCGAGTTCACGGTCAGACAGCGGCTGAAAATCGTTGAACAGCGGTTGCACCCAGATCGGCAGCACCAATGCGACAAAAAACATGATCGGCAGCGACAGCAATCCGGCATAGAGCCACCATCGCCGAGGACTCCGGGCAATCAGCCAATACAGGCCTCCGGCGACGAAAGCGACCGCGATCGACTCCACCACCAGCGTCTTGCCGACGTTTCCCAGCCACTTGGCGAGCGTTTGATTCGACATGCCGTAGGCGTGCTGGCGCACAAAGCCCAAGTAATATGCCAACGGTAGTTCCATCGTAAACGTCAGCAGCAACAGCAAAACGCCGCAGATTATCGCCGTGGGAATAGGACGACGGCCGATCCGCTGCGCCACGTTGCGCAGCCTCGCGGCAAGTCCCGTAAACAGGATCAATACCGGAATGGTCAGCGTCCAGAGCCATCGCACCGCCCAAAGGACATTGCCGCTTTCGTAATACTGCACGGCCAGTGGCGACGGCTCGGGCACCATGACGATGCCCGTTTCCATCCCACCTTCATCCGTAAAATTGCTCGCAGCGGTGGCAGAATCGCTCAGGCGTAAGAGGTGTGACTCCGCAGAAATCGCGGGCGCGTCCGCGTCGCCGCCCCAGGCCGTCTCGGCGCAAGATACCGCCAACAGCACCCAAAGCAGGGCGACGCAGAACGTGGTTGATCCGGTACCCTGCCGGCAACTCGGTTGGGATGCCCAAGGTTTCACATGGTTGACTGTGGAATGCTCCTTCATGCGATCATTATTGAGCCACGGACAGGCTGCGAAAAGACCAGAACATCATTCGCAGTCCGGCGATGCCCCCCCCCAATAGGAACGCAGGCCCCTTCGCGGCGAAGGGGCCTGCGCAATTTTGCCGCCGCGTGAGGCGACCTCTTAGCCGGAAATCCAAATGAGCCGTCGCCGCAGGGGCAAAACGCCATGCGATCGTTACGCGATCCCGGTGCCCTGCAATCGGGACAACAGCTATTTGCGATTTGCCAACTCGGCTTCGGCTTGTTTCATCACATCGGCAATGGCCACAGCCTTGCCGCCTTGGCGTTGGCTCTCATCCGCAGCGGCCATGAACGCCACCAGGTTGATGGTTTCTTCGGCGCTCACTGGCGGTTTACCCGTGCGGAAGAAAACGGCGATCTCTTCCAGCAGCGGTTGGTAGCCGCCGTAGCTTCCCAAGGGGGCAATGCTTTTGGAACCAAAGACCAATCCGCCATATCCCGACTTACCCTCGCGAATACCCCGGAAAGTACCGATTCGGCCGTCCTTCCATACACCAGTCACGGAATGGGTGCCCGGCGTTTTCACGCAAGTTACCGATTCACAGCCAGATCCCATGATCGTGAACAGCGTTTCCACGCCGTGGATTCCGTACCAAAAGAGATCGGGATGGGTGCCGTCGAGGGAGCAAGGGCTGTACGTCAGGCAGCCCACAATATCGCCAACCTCTGCATTGTTTTTCAGATTAACAATGTCGGGGCTGAACCGCAGCGACGAGCTGGAAAACACCGGCACTTTATGTTCCTCGGCCAGGCGATAGATGGCGATCGCGTCGGCTAGCGAGGCAGCCACCGGTTTGTCGATGAACACCGGCTTGCCGGCGGCAATGACCGGACGAACCTGTTCTAGGTGAGGACGGCCATCCACGCTTTCCAGGAGCACCACATCCACGCGTTTGAGCAACTCGTCGATCGAGTCGACAATTTCGACGCCCATGCCGGCGACGGTCTTGGTGAAGCCTTCTATCCGGTTGGCGCTGGCGGGCAAGTCGGGGCTGCCTCCGGGATATGCCGCGACCACGGTCAGATTGGCCAATTCGCCGGTCGCTTTGGGATCGTTGATGGCCTTGGTGAATGCCACCACATGCGACGTATCCAAACCGATGATTCCGGCCTTCAACGGTTTATCCTGCGCTTGGGTTGGTGCGCTCAGGAGTGCGGCCCAGAGCAGGCATCCAGCGAACATGGTAGGAAGTCGTGACATCGTGGAATTCTCCTGAAGGGGCAAAGATCGTGGACGCGGAAACAACGGAGGCAAGCTTGCATGAAAAAACCGCCGCCGCCGGCCATGATAGTCGAGCTACCAGGCCGGCGACAGCGGTTGGTTGAATCAAAAAGTGGAACTGGCGAAGGCAAATGGTGGCCGGTTTTTGCCGGCTGCGCCACCCCTCGAAAGGCCGAGGCGGTGCATCGGGCAGGCACGGCGCCACTCGCCCGCGGTTGTTAAATCAGTTCCTGGATGACTTCACGGTGATCGAGCAGGTACTGGGGTCGCCCATTGGGATCGATCAGGGTGGTCTCCAGGTCGATTCCCAACTGCCGGTAAACCGTGGCGAAAACCTGCTGCAGGTGGACGGGCCGGTCTTGAGCAACTTCGCCAAGCCGGTTGGTGGAACCGATCACCTGTCCATTTCGCAGGCCACCGCCACCCAAGAAGAAGAACGAACCACGCGGCCAGTGGTCGCGGCCGGCGCCGCTGTTCACTCGTGGGGTCCGGCCAAACTCGCCCGACATCATCACCACGGTCTCGTCGAGCATGCCGCGGGCATCGAGGTCCTCGAGTAGGGCAGTCAGCCCGATATCGAGAGCCGGAAGCTGTTCTCGCATGCTCTGGAAGTTGTTGCCGTGCGTATCCCAACCGCCCCAAGAGAGAGTCACGCAACGCACGCCGGCATCGATCAAACGGCGGGCCAGCAGGAAGCGGTTGTTGCTGGAGTAGCGGCCGCCTTGCTTGATGCCGTAGCGTTCGATAAGCCGGGGGTCTTCGCGATCGATGTCCAAGGCGTTCGCCAACTCGCCCGAGGTAATGACCGTCATGGCTCGTTCGTTGAACGCGTCCATGGAAGCCATCATGCCGCCGCGATCAACATCGCGACGGATGCCGTCCAACTCGGAGAGAAGTTTTGCGCGGCTGTTGAGCCGATCCTGGCTGATCCCGCCCGAAAGACGCAGGTTGGCCCGACCGGGACCATCGGGTCGATAGGGGGAATAAATGCCGCCCAAAAAGCCCTGCCGGCCGAAGCTGTCGAGGCCGACAAACGTTGGCGAGGTGCCGTTCACGGTGCCTTGCAAACGCGACATGATCGCGCCCAAACCGGGCCGGCCGCCAATGGTATTTAGCGACTGTTCCGACCATCCGGAGTCGGACTGCGATTGATGGTGTTCGTCCCGCAGGCCGGTGATCGAACGAATAAGCGAATACTTATCGGCCGTTTGGGCCAACTTGGGCATCAACTCGCAAATTTCCATGCCCGGCACATTCGTGGCAATGGGGTTGAACTCCCCACGAAATTCCCGAGGTGCGTTCGGCTTGAGGTCGAACGTATCCATGTGGGTGGGGCCACCCGGCAAGTAAATGTTGATGACGTTCTTGGCCTTGCCGGCATTGGGGCTTGCGGATTCGGCCCGCAGAATGTCGGCCATGGTCAGGCCACTGGCCAACGCACCAATCTTGAGAAAATTGCGTCGGGAAACTCCATCACAAAACCGCTGACGTTCACCAACGAGGGTCAACATTGCTGGGGGGTCCTGTGCTATTGGGGGGAAGGTGTACCTCGCTCGGTGCCAGCTTCGCCCCGCACGCCTATGGGGAAGGTAATGGTTCTGGGAAATCGGGTATGCGTTACTAATTGTCTGACGATTCGCAAAAGTTACACTCAGTTCCCACGAATTTACTCCGCCGGCGAGGAATGAATCAATCTTTTCCCATGAATTCGGTCCAAGTTTTTGAACCGAACCATCGGTTTGAGTGTTGTTGTGCCGTCGCTTGCCTTACGAATGGGAGCTGACAAGCGAATCTTACGACGTAAGTTATTATTTATCTAATATTTATTCGCGGGTCGCTGCTGCCGGATCGGTTACTGCTCCCAGTCCGTCGATTCCTTAAGTCGTTGCGCCACGGCTTGCAACCGGGCGTCATCTGACAACCATTCAATCAGCCGGTAACGTCCAATGCCATGTCGCGCCAGCAAGCGTGAGAGCTCTTCGGTATGACGCCGGAACATGCTGCTCTCCGCCCGATTGTTGCCAACCCCCCAGATTACCATCACGCCCAGCACAACCAATGGATAAGCCCACCAGCCGTGGGCCCCCAAGTTGGGTACAAATTCATAAATTCCGACGATTGCCAATACCGCCGCCAGTATCGAAGTGAACCCCCACAAGCAGCCCGTTGTGGAGAGAATTCGCTGATTCAAGGCCAGCAAAAACCCATATAGTTCGGGATAGTCCTGGCGCAAGGTTGGATAAACGTCGACTTGGAAGCCGTCGTCAGCCCGTCGCACATAACAAACTTCGCCGTTCCTTAAACCTCGGGTGATGCTTTGGGCCAGCAGGTCAACAGCCTGCTCGTCACACTCTTGCGATCCCTCTTCTTCGGGGTCAAATTCGTTTTCTCCTGAGAACTGGCGTTGGGAGCCCATGCCTGACTCGTTCTCCATGGTAGTCCTTGCGAAAACCGCACGGCTCGTGGTCGCCGTCCGCAAATACGGTTCATCAACGTTGGGTTAGCGTGCCGGTTGGCAAATCAAAAGTGCGGCTGCCCTGAGATCTGAGGTTCCTTTCCGCCCATCAATTACCACGCCATTTTCTGAAGCCAAAACGCCGGGTACGAAGGACGCATCGCAGACGCAATAGGGGCAAACAAATCCCGCAGTCCCGCGTAGCTTAGAATGGCTGTGCATGTGCCACAAGGCACTGATTTCCAGCAACCAGGTTCAAGAGGAAAGTCCCCGCCAACTTTCCGCCGCAACGGTTCCCGGCCAACTTCGCAGAAGTTCTTCCTCCGAAGTTTCGCAGGCAAGTGCTTTTCAACCGTGCGCCAGCATCCCGCGGCAGCTAGGTTCGTTCGAACTACTTTCCGGTCGCGGGAGGCGAGGCGATGGCGTCGCCTACCACTTTGGTCCATAGTTGGTAGCCCTCTTTGCTGAGATGAAGTCCGTCGCTTACAAAGAGTTCGGCGCGGGGCATGCCGTCTGCACCCAGCATGGGCGCGTCGACATCGATATAACCCAAGAGTGGATTCTTCGCTGCTTCGTTCCGAATCAGGGCGTTGGCTTCGCGAACTTGGTCGATGAGCGACCACCGTCTCAGGCTAGGCTTGATGGCGATGTAGTAAATTTTGGTCTTGGGCAGTTTGGCATGCACCTTGGCCACAAACGCCTGATAGTCCGCAAACACTCGTTGCGGCGTTTTGCCGGCATTGAGATCGTTGTCGCCGGCATAAACGACCACTGTCGAAGGTTGGTAGGGGATCACGATCCGATCGGCAAAATGGACGGAATCGCTGAGTTGCGAACCGCCAAATCCTCGTTTGATTACCGGCAAGTTCGGAAAGCTCTCGGCAAGTTCCCAACGCACAATGCTCGAACTTCCAACGAATACGATTCCGTTTTGGGGAGGTTGCGACTCCCGGTCGGCGGCCTCAAACGCGGCAATGTTCTTTTCCCAGCGGCTGGCGGGGAATTTGTCGTCGAGTTGCTCGTCGGTCAGGGGGTCGGCCGCGACCAAGGGCAACCCGCCCAGGAGCATTGTGGCGAGCCAAAACCGGCAGGCGAAGTAAATTGTGCCACGTTGCAGCATCGTGTGATCTCCTTAGGCGGACAATTTCAGTAAATTAGGAGCGTGAAACGGCGTCCGACGTCGCGGCCCCCAACCACGCATCGTTTGCCTGAACCAATCGTCGAGAAAACGCGTTCCCTTGGCTCGCGAGCGGTATCTTCACGCCAGCGTCGTCAATGCTGGAGAGCGTTTTCGACACCGATCCCCAAGAATAACCGCCCCGGCAGCGAAACCAAAGCGGCTAGCAGGGGTTTTGATTGGAAGGCAGGAGGTGTGACTTCGTCGGTTTGGCCGGCAATTCGCCCGATCAGCGCCCCGCGCAACGGGGTGATCCAGCGGTTGCCAGCGGATATCCTTCGTGTCGGATGTTAAGGTTGAACTGCCTTGGCCATGCCGCGATATCGCGACAGGCAAACGCGGTCGGCTTGGTTCGACCTGCTGTCCAACTTGTGTTTTGATAAGCAATTCAACGGGCAATCCGATCCCTGGTATTTCATCACCAAGCAAATTGGGAGTTCCACAGATGCAGATTCGAGTTTGGACCATACCGTTGATTGCGTTGTTGGCGACTCCGCTATGGGGGCAAGAAGAAGGCCGGCCCGACCCGGCCGCCCTTTTTGACCGCTTGGACGCCAATAAAGATGGCCTGATATCCGAAGACGAAGTTCCGCAGGAGAGCCGCCGCATGCTGCAGCGATTGCTCCGCACCAGCGACAAGAACAACGACGGCAAACTTTCCAAGGAAGAATTCGCAGCCGGCCTGGCCGAGCGGCCACAAACCCAGCCCGAACCGGGACAACCGGGCACGCGTCGCCCAGGCGCCCCGCGTCCTGGGGCGGTCCAATTCGATCGCGAGGAAATTTTCAAGCGCATGGATCGCAATGGCGACGGCAAGATCACCGAAGACGAATTGCCCCAGCAGGAGTTCTTGCAACGGATGGTCAAAGCAGCCGATACCAATCGGGATGGCGTGGTGACCAAGGAAGAATATTTGTCGTTCCGACCGATGCCGGGCACGCCCGCTCGCCCGTCCACAGCGGAAACTCCAGGCGGTGCGGACAGCGCATTGCTCCGCGCTTTGGATACAGACGGTGACGGAGTGCTCTCGGCAGAAGAAATCAGCGGCGCCGGGAGCGCGTTGAAAAAGCTGGATCGTAACGGCGATGGCAAAATCACCCGCGATGAATTGGCTGGTCCCGGCCGTCGGCCCACTGTAGCCGAGCCCGCCGCCACGCGTCCCGCAGCAACCACTTTGCCCGATCGATTCAAGGAACTCGACAAGAACAACGATGGCAAAATCAGCAAGGAAGAGGCGCCGGAACGGCTCCGCGAGTTCTTCGATCGGGTAGATACCAACGGCAATGGCTTCCTGGAACCAGAAGAATTGCAGCGGCTTGCAGGGCCCCGGCCGATGGCAGGCAACCCGGCCGATATGTTGAAAGAACTCGACAAGAATGGCGACGGCAAGCTCAGCAAGGAAGAGTTGCCGGAAAGAATGCGGGAATTCTTCGAGCGTCTCGATGCCGATAACAGCGGCTTTGTAGAACTCGAAGAACTTCGCCGGATCGGTCAAGGCCGACCGAACCCGAATCGAGATTGATTTTCCTTGCCGCAATGGCAAGCAGTAATCACGTCACGGCCACCGGAGCAGCCCTTGCTTTCCCGGTGGCCGTTTCGCATTCTGCACAGGGAGATTTTGCACGCGTTTCGGGCGATATCATCGTCAGGGAGATCGTATCAGGTGGTCCAACTCGATTCCATTTACGCTGCGGCCGAACGCATCTCGACTTACACGCACCGCACCCCGATTACTACCTCACAGTATTTCGATCGCCAGACCGGAGCGCGAATCTTCTTCAAATGTGAGAATTTGCAGAAGGTGGGCGCATTCAAGTTTCGCGGCGCATGCAATGCCGTCTTTTCGCTCTCCGACGAGGTCGCCAGCCGCGGCGTGGCCACCCATTCGTCGGGCAATCACGCCCAGGCACTGGCGCTAGCGGCAAACATGCGGCGTATTCCAGCCTGGATCGTCATGCCGCGCAATTCGCCCGCCGTCAAGCGCGCGGCCGTGGAAGAATACGGGGGTCGCGTGGTGTTGTGCGAGCCCACGGTTGCCGACCGCGAGGCAACCGCCGCCTCGGTCGTGGAAGCAACCGGAGCCACTTTCATCCATCCCTACAACGATCCACGAATCATTGCGGGGCAGGGAACGGCGGCCTTGGAGTTATTGGCGGATGTCGACTCTCTCGACGTGGTTCTGGCCCCTGTTGGCGGTGGCGGCCTGATTAGCGGGACGGCCCTGGCCGTGGCAGGCGTATCGCCGCGCACCGAGGTGATTGCCGTGGAGCCGGCAGGCGCCGACGATGCCTATCGTTCGCTGGCGGCAGGCAAAATTCTGCCGATGGTTAACCCGCAGACCATTGCCGACGGCCTGCGAACCTCGCTCGGCGAGCTGACGTTCGCCATTATTCAAGAGCATGTGCGAGAGATCATCACCGTGGCCGATGACGAAATTCTGTTGGCCATGCGCACGTTCTGGCAACGCACGAAATTGTTGATCGAACCTTCGTCGGCGGTGCCGGTCGCGGCATTGCTTTGCCGCAAATTGCCCACGGCCGGGCGAAAAATCGGCGTGATTCTCAGCGGTGGAAACGTCGATCCATCCGCGTTTCCCGCATAGGTTTCCCCTCGCCATGATTTGACCTGGCCGGCAATTCGATTGGCGACGCTGCCAACGCTCCCGTCGAACGATCATGCTTTGCCGATGGTACGTTTGGGCTGCATAACTTGCGGATTCCAGCGCTGCTTCACGCAAGCTCAACTGCGTAAGTGCATTGCCCGGTTGTCATCGGGGCGCTGGCATGTTAGGAACACCTGCTGGTTTGCCTGATCTCTGTGCAACATTTCCGGTGTCGGAATAACAACAACCCGTTACTGCGTCACCACTGGTGGTTGACTCTCCAATTTCGATGGATCCGCGGCGTAGCGCTGCGTTTGAGGAATTTCAAGATGCTCCATGCCGTGATTATGGCTGGCGGCAGCGGCACCCGGTTTTGGCCCGAAAGTCGCAAAGACCGTCCCAAACAGTTGCTCAACCTGACGGGCGAGCGATCGATGATCCAACTCACCGTCGATCGATTGGGTTCGCTGGTTACGGCTGCAACCACGTTGATTGTGACCAACGAGCGATTGGTGGAGCCGATCGCCCAGCAATTGCCGACCTTGCCCAAACAAGCCATCGTGGGTGAGCCCTGCAAACGCGATACGGCCCCGTGTATTGGATTGGCGGCGCTGTTGGTAAGTCACAACGATCCCGAAGCGATCATGGTCGTGCTGCCTGCCGACCACGTAATCCAGCCCGATTCGCAGTTTCAAGCAGCAATTCGCCACGCCGAACAGCTTGTGGCCGATGCGCCGGGGCGAATTGTCACGTTCGGTATTCGTCCGACCTATCCAGCCGAGATTTACGGCTACATCGAGGCCGGCGAACCGCTGGCAGCAACGCCCGGCAGTGCAACCGCAAACGCCGCAACGTCGGCCGTATTTCGCGTGTCGCAATTTCGCGAGAAGCCCGATGCCGCAACGGCGCAAACGTTTTTGAAACAGGGCAACTTTTTTTGGAACTCGGGCATTTTTGTCTGGAAAGCAGCCACGATATTAGAGGCGCTGCAAACGCACCAGCCCCAGATGTTCTCGCATCTTCAGGAGATCGGCGCAGCCATTGGTACGGATCGATTTCAGGCCACGCTGGAACGCGAGTTTGCCGCCATTCGAGGCGTATCGATCGACTATGCCGTGATGGAGCATGCCCGCGACGTTGCCGTGATCGAGGCCCCTTTCGAATGGGATGACCTCGGCAGTTGGCGGGCACTCTCGCGCCTGGCCGGCGTCGACGAACAGGGCAACACCGTGCTCGCCAAACGCTACCTGGGTCTGGATTCGAAAGACAACATCATCCGCAGCGAAGGGAACCATTTGATCGTCACGCTGGGCATCGAAGACTGCATTGTGGTGCACACGGCCAACGGCACGCTGGTTGCGCGAAAGGAGCACGAAGAACAAATTCGCGAAATCGTCAAGCAGATGGAACAACGCGGATGGGAAGAGTACTTATAACAGTACGAGTCAAAACGCAAACACACCTTCGCCGTGCGATCGATCATTGCCATTGTCTATTTCAACTCGGCAATTCGTTTCACCAATTCACCGTGTGAAAGCGTTCGATCGGTGGGCACCATCAAATACGTGGCCTTGGGCCCGCAGCAATCGAGAATAATCTGCCGGTCATTGGGAATTTGGTAGCCTTTTTCGGGGCACGGTTCGTGGCCATGGATGAGCACCTCGGCGTCCATCGCTTTGGCAAATGCGGCGGCGTTTTCCGGTCGGTAGTCGCGTCCCCAAACGAGGTTGAACAGGCCGCCGTGCTCAATATAGTCCTCGGGGCCCAGGGGGCGATCAAAGATGCTCATATCGAACCGCTTGGCGTCGAAGTTGGCCGGCGCGCTATGGCAGACCACAATTTTGCCCGGCAGGCGCACCGCGAGAGGGCAACTTCGCAAAAACGGAAACGAGGCCTCGCGCACTTTATCTGCCGCGGGGCCATAAGCTTCTTGCAGGCCCAGCCGAAACAACAGGTTGAGCATCTTTTTTTGCTTGAGAATCGGGTAGTCGGTCAACTCGGCCAGTTCGTGATTGCTGATGAGAAAGTGAACCTGGTTCGGATAATCGGCCTTCCATTTGGCCACGTCCTCCAGCATGCCGTGCGACATGCAGCCGCCATTGCCAGAATAAGTTGGCCCGCCGTGACACACTTCGTGCAGAACCAAATGTCGCCGCGGATGCTTCTCCAATCCCGCAATTCGCCGGATCGAGACGAAGTTGCGCCGGTTGCCATGCAAGTCGGCTGTAATCATCACTTCGTCGGCCAGTTCTGACGTTATCTCCACCATATTGCCCACGCGTCCCGGCGTTTTCCAATTGGCCTCGGCGGCACGTCCGTAGTTGGCGATGACTTCTTCAATATGTTCAATCGACGCAAGCATGGCGGGATCAATGATGCGGGTGGTGCCGGCGGCCAGTGACGCAGGCGGGAACGTTCGAGAGACGGTGATCCACGTTAAAATTTTAGCTCGTTTGAGTGTGCCGGCTCAAGCATTGGCGGACCAGTCTTGATTGCTCCGCGCCAAAATGCCGAGATTCGCTAGGGCGATGATGCCGCATCTGCCCCTTGGTCGCAAGAAATCGCCGGGTTTTTGAGATTCAGGTCGTTTATACTCGCTACCAATCCTCACCGCGACATTCCCCATCGAAGGAGACCACCCCGTGACGCGCATCCCTCAGGGCGAGTCTGTTAGCTTCACCACGCGCCGCGAATTTCTGGGCAGGTTGGGTTCCGCGGCAGTAGCGTCCGGCGCCGCGGCAGGCAGCATTACGACCTGGTTGCCTTCTCTGGCGTGGACAGGCGAGTCGTCGAAGGCCGCTCCGCGGCCCAAGATCGCCGCCGTGTTTACCGAGTTTCGCTTCCGCTCCCACACCTACAACATCTTGGAGAACTTTCTCGCGCCATACATGTTTCGAGGGCAACTGGTCGACCCCGGCTGCGACGTCGTCTCCTTTTATGCCGATCAGTTCCCGGCAAACGACATGGCCCGCGACGTGTCGAAAAAGTTCGAAATTCCGCTGTTCGATTCGATCGCTTCGGCCTTATGCCGAGGCGGCAAAGACCTGGCCGTCGATGGCGTGTTGCTGATTGGTGAACATGGCGACTATCCCGATAACGAACTGGGGCAGAAGATGTATCCGCGAAAAGAATTCTTCGACCAGATCGCCGCCGTAGTGGCAAAATCGGGGCGCGGCGTGCCCGTCTTCAACGACAAGCATTTGTCGTATCGCTGGGACTGGGCCAAGGAAATGTACGATACGGCGCAGCGCCTCAGGATCCCGCTCATGGCCGGAAGTTCGGTCCCGCTGGCCCAGCGCCGACCCATGGTGGAGTTGCCCCAAGGCAGCCATGTGGAAGAAGCGGTAGCGATCCATGGCGGGGGAATGGAATCATACGACTTTCATGGGCTGGAGTTGTTGCAATCGTTTGTCGAGAATCGAGCGGGCGGTGAAACCGGAATCACCAGCATTGAGTTACTTACGGGCGAGCGATACCAGCAGGCCATTCGAGTCGGTCGCTGGTCAAGCGCGCTCGTCGAAGCGGCGCTGGCTGCCGAGCGCGACATGCAAGCGGTGCGGCAAGACCGTCCTCAGCGGGGAGGAATCGGGCCGCATCCGGCTTCCGACGTCAAGAATCCTGGCAATCACGCCTTGGTGGTGACGTATCGCGATGGACTCCAGGCGACCGTGCTCAAGTACGGAAGTTCCAGCGATCGGTGGAATATCGCGGTGCGACTCAAGGGCCAAGAAAAGCCCCTGGCCACGGCGCTGTTCAATGGGCCGTGGGGGAACCGCTGCTTGTTCAAGGCGTTATCGCACTCGATCCAGCACCTCTTCAAGACCGGGCAGCCGCCCTATCCCGTGGAGCGAACATTGCTGGTCAGCGGCGCCCTCGATGCGGCCATGCACTCCCACGCGGCCGGCAAGGCGATCGGAACACCGCATTTGAACATTGCCTACCAGGGAGTCGATTTCAGCGCGTTTCGCGAAAATGGCGAATCGTGGAAACGGATCACGGCGGAAACGCCGCAGCCCGATCGTTTTGAGCCTGGCGATGAGAAATTGCTGAGGATTCCATCATAAGACCTGCCGCAAACGCTCGCCCTCGGCTGGAGTGGACTTGGCAAACCACTGGCGCATCTTGACTTTTGAATTTGGCGACAATTACCTGCTCGGTGGCGCAGGGAGAAACGGCGCGGCCGGTCCGGCGGCAGGAGCACTTACCCGTTCGACAATACTGCTGCGCAGCAGCTGCAGTGTGGATTGGAATTCCGGCATTTCGGCGATGATGCGAAACTGCGGATTCGCTGCCACGCTCTCGTAGTTTTTCAGGCTTCTGGCAAGCGACTCAACCGACGGCGAACCGTTGGCGGCGAACACTTCGGGCGGCAGCGCCAGATAGTTTCGCCAACGGTCGTCAAGCCGCGACGCCAAGCCTTGCCAGCTTCCGCCCAATTGCTGCACGGCCGTGGGACGCTGCCCTGGCAGCACAACCGGTTGTTCGGAGCGCACGGAGGGACCATCGGCTAACGGTTCGGCGGGAACCGGGGATAGCGTCGCTCCGCCTTCCGCGTTTGTTGCGGGTTCGGTACTGGAGAGCGCGGCTACCATTTCGACTAGCTTCATCGCGGATTCCGGCATTCCGCCCGCATAAAATGCGGCCGTCTCTTCCGCATTGGCCCTGAGCGAGGCGCCGTCGAGCGAAACGCCGGCGAACAATCCCCGGCTACGCGAGTACGAGAAGATTTCGGCTCTTAGCTGCAGATCGGTCGCCGCCTCGGCGCGACGGCCCACGGGCCCCGCGGCCACGGCGGCGTCGGCGCCGAGGGTGATCTTACCTCGCATCATGGCCGCAACCGTTTGGGGGTTTCTGAAGACCAGGACAACGTCCGTCGATTGGGCACCGGCTTGAAAGCCAATACTGCCACCGGTGAGCGTAACAAATTGCGGCGCGCTCCAGGCATTCTTCGCGTCGCGAACCAAAATCACGCCATGGCCGCGCCGAACGCCGGCGATCAAACCCACCTTAATCACCCCTGGCACAATCGCCACGGCGTGGGCTTGCGACAACAAGCTGGCCGGAATGCCCCGCTCTGGAATCGAGGTAATCTCGCTCAACACCTGAGTCGCGGATTGAATCGTGGCCGCCTCGGTCGAGAGCGGGGCCACTGCGGGGCCAGGTTGGCTCGGTTGGGCAGGCTGGAAGGGCTGAACGGTGGGCGATTGAAAGTCCTGGGCCGCGATGGGCGTTGTCAACCACAATGCCAGGGCGAGCGCCCACGAGCGAGAAAAATACCGCTTTTGCATGGATCCTTCCTTCGAACTCAATGGTGGCCTGGCCGAGTAAAACCCTCCGCGAGGTTGCCGCAAGAGTAGCGGCAGGAATGGTACGTGCAATCGCCTTGTCGCGGCAATGGCAACGAACGCGCGAAGGCCGTCATATTATCTGCTAGCGTGTTAGCCATGACAGCATGGCACGCATCGCTGAGAGCCAGTCATATTACCCGGGCGGTCGACAACGGACGGCCATCTCACGACCCAATCTTGGCCATCCATACCGCCAGGTAAATAATCAGGAAGCAAAATGCGAGGCTGACGGCGAATCCAACGACATCGGAGACGGTCGGCTTCTGGATCTCCCAATTGCTCCGAGGGAAGAGCTTCTTGTCATCGTAACGCCGCGGATCGGCATACGACTTCTCCAACTCGGCAACATCGGCCGCATGATCGGGATCGACTGGGGTTTTCATCTTGGCATAGTAACGGTCGAGCGCCTCTTGCGAATTGCGGCGAGTCGCCAGGCTGACCAAGATCATCACCAAGAACGGCGTCAGGATAATTGCGGGAAACCGCATGGTATCGAGCATCGGGTTCGACATGCTGGTGAGGTTGATGCCCACCCAATCGAACAGCAGGTATTCCAGATTGAAGTCGCCAGATGCGCGCAGCTTGCCATCCCATCTCTTGGTAATCACGGTGACTTTGTGATCATCGCTGTCGTCCACCTCGCGGCCGATTTCGACCAGTTCGGCGGCGCCCTCGCTTAACGGCCTGGACTTGCCCGTCCAAAACAAAGACCGGCCACCGGTGGAGCCTCCGAGAATCGTGATGGTATCGCCCACCCCAAACTGGTAGGCAGATTCGTCGAACTTGAAGTCGGCGGTGCGAAATCCGAAGGTTTCGCGGAGCGCTTTCTCACGTTTTTCCGCGTCTTCGATCGACAATGCCGCATCCCGCTTGGCAACGTCGGACTGCCGGGCTTCGCGCGTGATGTACGTCTCTTCGATATTGGTTGCCCGGGAGAAATACGGGTTTTCAGCCAGTCCCGGCAACACCAGCGGCACAACCTTGGGAAGTATGAAAAACATGATGGTGGCCGTGGCAATGGTGAACCAGGCCGCGACGCGCGTAGCCCGACGCCAATAAAGCCCCAGCCAGAATGTGGCCATGAAAATGGTCTGCACATACCAGGTGTCTTTGAGATTCTCAAACACGTTGCTGGAGTACATTGCCATGGTGGTGGCGCCCGCGATGATTGCCACGCCCAGGACTCGCGCCAGCATCACGTATTGTTTTTCCGTCGCGTCGGCCTTGATGTACGCGGCATAAATGTTGCGCACCACCAAGGCCGAGGTCACGATCATATAACAATCGGCCGATGACATCAGCGCCGCGAGCAGGCAGGCCAGCATCAACCCGACGAAGCCGAAGCCGAGCGGGCCCAGAATCTCGCGCGATGCCACGCCCCACACGCGGTCAGGGTGTTGAGCAATCTCGGCGCTGTCAGCCAACAGGGCAAGCACAATCAGTCCGGTGAGCGCCCAACCCACGGTGCAAAATCGTTTGAGCAGATTGCCCGCCACGAGGCCCACGCGGGCATTGTTCTCGGTCTTGGCCGAACCGCCGCCGGTGGCAATGAAATGCGGCTGCACGACAATCCCCAGCAGGTTGATCACGGTAATGGCAATCACGAAATACAGGGGAAATTCGCCGCCGACGGGGCTTTCCAGAATTTCAAAATAATCGCTCGGGACCTGTTCGTGCATGATCCGGAAGCCGTCCATCATGCTGGTGCTGGCCGCTTGCTCGGGCTCAAACTTATCCACCAGTTGTCGCAATCCTGTGGGGATGAGAATCACCGACAACAGAATGATAAAAATGCCTTGAATCAGGTCGGTGAGATAGGCAGCTCGGAGTCCGCCGAGCACGCCATAAACGATCACCGTCAGGGCGATAATGGGAAGAAAAAAGCGATAGGTGCTGAACTCTTGCCCAAATACCTGAACCGTTTCGGAACCGATCAGCCCGATGCAGACATTGCCGACTGCTGAAAACGCCACGCACAAATAGATCATGTAAAAGTAAATCGCGAACAAGGCGTAAGCCGCTCCCAGCCCGCGACTCTCGTACCGTTCCACCCACCAATCGCCCAACGTCAGGTGCCGCATCCGGCGGTACCATACGCCAAAAATCCAGTAAAACGGCGTCACGAACAGCCATAGCAGCACGCTCCAGATACCGCTCAGCCCGCTGGTGAAGGTGGTTCGCCCCAGCACCACGGGGTCATTGGCGCCCGTGCCGGCTCCAAAGGCCGCAAACGCTTGCAGCACTTTGCCGAACGACCGCCCACCCATGAAGAAATCCTCTTGGGCCTTCACCTTGAGCATGGAATAGATGCCAATGCCGGCCATCAAGAGGAAGTAACCAAACAGAACGATCCAGTCGATCGTGCTCATAGACGAATGGCTTTCGAAGGCGAGGCTGCGGTGGTGGTGGCGATGCAACGAGGAATGCAGGGCGTTGACCGTCGGAACGCCCATGGCGCGGACCGGGGCCGCGAAGCGCTATCGAGCCCGAACGGAGCGATACGATGCCCGCGTCCGTCCGCCAGGCTGATGGCGATGTTAACCCTTTGGCGGACGCTACTCAAGGAATACTTGAAATTCGAGTGGTGGCTGGCGAGTTCCGAAAAAAACGGATCAACCTCGATGCGCTACCGTTTTGTTTGCGGTGGATTGGCTTTTGCCGGCCGGGGCGTTTTCAACCGAGTTCCCGTTGTGTCCGCCGCTGGTCGAGGCGTGGGACGCAGGCGGGCGAGGATAATGAAGATCACCAGCAACATGACCAGCGTGCGGGGCTGTTTGATCACCAACATCACGGCCACGGCCGCGACGGCCATGAACAAGAACCACCTGGGCGCGTACGAAAGCTGCGGATGCGCCAGCCAGACCACCGCCAACATCGCTCCCACCCGCACGCAGGCCGACATCCACATATCGGACTGGCCGCCGGGTTTGAACAGAAACAAAGCCAGGGCAATGAATAACAGCAGCAGCGCAATTACCCCGACAGCGGTGCGGTTCATGAGGCGAAGCGGGAGGCGAGGAGTAGAGGAATGCGAGACGCAGCTACGGCGTGCGTGATTGGGCTTGTTGCGATATTACCAGCGCGCGCGACTCAACGTCACCTGCTATTCCCGCTCCAGCCGATCCCAAAGCTCCAGAATCTGCCGCGTTCCCACTACCGGTTCCTGACAGGCGAAGTCGCGGCACAAGTAAACCGTCGGCTGGCCCTCCACGGCCGACTTGCCAGCGAACATGTCGTCGAGTGCTCGGCAGCAATCGTCTTGCTCGTCGGCTCCGGCGAACAGCGGAACGGGATCGCCGTCTGCTTGTCGGCAGGCCAAAGCTCGACGGGGAATGTACCGCTGCCTCAAGCTAAGCAAGAGATCCTCTGGCGGACGGTCTTCAGCACCAACCAGCATGAACAATTCGAATACGGGGCCCAGATCGAAGTCGAGCGCCAAAAGCATCTGTCCGGCAGCGGTTGGCGCCCGCTCCATAAAATGTGTGAACGAAGCCAACACGCCGCGGCCGACTTCCAGCAGTTCTCGGCTCCCCACCAAGCGACCCAATCGCAAGAAGGCATATGCGATCATGCCATTGCCGCTGGGTACCGGGTTGTCTTGAGCGTCCTTCTGTCGGGCGATCAGCGCTTCGTGATCGTCGGCCGTGTAGAAGAAGTTGCCTCGCTCGCGATCGAAGAAGTGCTGGCGAACCACGTTCGACAAGCTGAGGGCCGCCGATAGATATCGCTCTTCAAAACACGACTGGTACAGCGAAACCAATCCGTTGATCAGGCAAGCGTAGTCGTCAAGGTAGCCTTCGAAACGAGCACGGCCCAACCGCCAGGCGTGCAGCAGACGGCCGTCTTCGCGGCGAAGGCGGTCCAGGATGAAGTCGGCGGCTCGAGTTGCGGCGTCGAGATATCGCGGCTCGTCGAGCGCGCCGGCGGCTTCGGCCAAAGCGTCGATCATCAGACCATTCCAGGAGACGATCACCTTGTCGTCCAACCCAGGATGAATGCGTTTTTCGCGTGCTGCCAGCAGTTTTCGGCGGCTTGTGGCCAGTTCTGCCGCAAGCTGCTCGAGATCGAGTTTTTTGATTTCGGCGCACTGCGCGATCGTCTTGGGCAGGTTCAAAATGCTGGCGCCTTCAAAGTTTCCCTGGGGAGAAACGTCGTACACGTAGGCGAATCGCTCCGCCGCGTCGGCACCCAAAATCTCGGCCAATTGCTCGAACGTCCAAACGTAATACTTGCCTTCCACGCCCTCGCTGTCGGCGTCTTGTGTGCTATAGAAACCGCCATCGGGGCCCGTCATTTCGCGGAGAACGTAATCCAAGGTTTCGCGGGCAACCTGGGCGTACTCCGGATTTCGCAGCGCCTGAAAGGCCTCGACATAACAGCGGGCGAGCATTGCGTTGTCGTACAGCATCTTCTCAAAGTGCGGCACCAACCAGCGGCTATCGACCGAGTATCGATGGAATCCTCCCCCGAGCTGGTCATAGATTCCACCAGCGGCCATCTTGTCGAGCGTCAACGTGACGAGAGGCAGAATTTCCTCCTGGGGAAAACGGCGATGCAACCGCAGCAGCAGTTGCAGGTCGAGCGGATGCGGAAACTTGGGGGCGCCGCCGAATCCGCCGTTGCGCCGATCGAACGACCGTTCCAGGGCACTGGCGGCAGATTCTAACAGTTCGACTCCGGGGATGTTTTCCGCGGGTGCCGAGGGATCGCCTTGCTGCACGTACTGGGTGAGCCTCGCCGCCTGCTGCATGAGTTGTTCGCGGTTTTCCTTCCAGTAACGAACGATTGAATGCAACACGTCGATAAAGCCGGGGCGACCGTGCATGGCCCGCGGCGGCCAGTATGTGCCCCCCAAAAACGGCTGTAGATCCGGAGTCAGAAACATGGAGAGCGGCCAGCCGCCTCCTTGCGGCGATCCGATCAATTGGAAGTAAACCTGCAGTGCCTGCATGTAAATTTGGTCGAGGTCGGGCCGCTCTTCACGATCGACCTTGATCGGCACGAAATGCTCATTCAGAACCGCGGCGATGCCTGGGTCTTCGAAGCTTTCGTGCTCCATGACATGACACCAATGGCAGGCCGCGTACCCAATGGACAAGAAGATGGGCTTTTGTTCGGCTTTGGCCTTTGCCAGCGCCTCCTCGCCCCAAGGATGCCAGTCCACGGGGTTGTCCCGATGTTGAAGCAGATATGGGCTCGTTTCTTGTGCCAGTCGATTTGCCATAACGGGCCCTCCTGGTTTGGCGGCGATCCGTGGAACCTGCGGCGGTTTTCGGAGAAAGACGGTTCGGTGTTCCTGCAGCTGCCGTGATGCGAACGGCCGACAGGACCGGCGGTTGCTCATTTCCCGTCGCGCTGGCAACGACGCAGCCACACCGGCCTCGATTCGTGTTGCTGCGATAATGCTATCGACAAATGCGAGTTAGGCCAGCGTCTCGGGCTTGCCCGGAAATTCACCTTTCCGTACGTCCGCGACAAAACGCTTCAGGGCGTCGACCGATTGCGAATGGAGATCCGCATAGCGTCGTGAGAAGCGAGGGCTGAAGCCGTCGGACATGCCCAACAGGTCGTGCAAGACGAGCACTTGCCCATCGCAATGCGGGCCGGCTCCGATGCCAATCGTGGGAATCGGCAGTTGTTCGGTTACCTGGCGGGCAATCTCGGCGGGGATACATTCCAGCACAATACCGAACGCGCCGGCGTCGGCCGCTGCCTGGGCGTCGGCCAGCAGGATTTCGGCGTCGCGTTGAAAACGGTAGCCCCCCAGTTGGTGGACACTTTGCGGTCGCAGTCCCACGTGCGCCATGACCGGAATACCAGCAGCGACCAACGCGGCGATGGTTTCGGCTTGGGCGGCCCCGCCTTCCAGTTTTACCGCCTGACAGCGAGATTCCTTCAAAATCCGGGCTGCATTTTCCACTGCGCGGTATCGACCCAGCAAATGCGTGGGAAACGGCATGTCAACCACGACCAGTGCGTGCGAGACCCCGCGGCAGACCATCTCAGCATGATAAATCATTTGGTCCAACGTGATCGGCAAGGTGGTGTCATGTCCACCGCAAACCATTGCCACACTGTCGCCCACCAAGATGGCATCGACCCCCGCGGCGTCGACCATTCGCCCTTGGGTGTGATCGTAGGCCGTGACCATGCTGATTTTCTGGCCCGACGCCTTCAGTGCCATGAACGCGGGGACGGTGAGACGTTTAGACGCCATTTCAACAAATTGCCGGGAGTTTCGAGTTTAGTATCTGCCTGTGCTGACATCTCCGCAAGCTGCGGGGAAATTCGCGGAGTCAACGTCTGTTGTTGCGGCTTGCCCGCATTAAGTCGAGGTGGCAGCGAGAGAAGCGACCCGCCCGAAATGTGCGAGGGACTGATCCTGCTGTGTGGAATCCCCCCGGTTACGTACGCGCCGGTTCTGCCAGGGCATTGTTACGGAGTGGCCGCAGGCTGGCAATGGGCGGTGCCACCACCACTTGGCCCATTCATATTTCGAGATTTGACGCGGAGGCGGTAAATCGGGATAGGGGGGAGCCTTGCGGCTCCTCCCCTCCCACACCACCGTACGTACGGGTCCGTATACGGCGGTTCGGCTGGTTAAACGTTGGGTTCAG
>JAANMU010001334.1_pt1 | contig 22834 bp, 22 predicted proteins | sample 7279701 | NCBI WGS metagenome assembly JAANMU01 (sample SAMN14094539, study PRJNA606508) | bioreactor metagenome | isolation source: A lab-scale SPAN reactor treating ammonium-rich wastewater day 57 | place: Ireland: Galway | collected 2017-03-13 | reverse complement strand
GGTCGCTCGGCCCGCTGGGGTAACCTCGCGGCGGGTATCGGGTCCCGGTCAGTCAGATCAGCCGAAGCGATCACGACTCCCGGGCTCAAACCCCGCTGCGAGGGCGTGGCTGCCCACCTGAAACGTCGGTTGCCCGAAGCACAGGTTTTATGCCGTGAACGGGGGCTCTCCTCACCCCCGATCGCGGCCCAAAGGCAGAGTGTCGAGTTCTCAAGCGACAGGCGCACCGCTTGCTCACGCTCAAGAGCCAGAATTATTTTCAGCGGGCCTCAAATCTCTCTCTGCTCTCCCCAATCGAGTGGGAGAATCCCGCGACCTATTCTCAGGGCATGAGTCGAATCGCGACATGGTCGGCGTTGCTCGGGAAGTGGACGGAGTTTGCTCAGTCGGCGCTTGCGCTCCCGACGAGCGGGGAGGGCGGACGCTGGCGAAGCGCGGTGCCCGGGATCATCACCCTTCAGGCCAACCTGCACGCCCTGAGCGAACTACCTCAGATCGACCCGGGGGAGATACCGGCCGCACTTGCGCGTGCGGGCAAGAGCATTGAGGATGCGAGCATCGAGATGTCCGAAATCTGGGCTGGCGAACCGATGCCGCCTCAGGCTTTGGAGGTGGTGGATGAAGCGAAGCTCGCTCTTCGTCAGGCCGAGACGATCGGGTGGGGGTGCAGCGTGGTGTCGGAGGAGTTTGTCGCGAAGCATCCGGCGGATCTGATCGCGGCGATGCTCGAAAGCGGGATCGTGCGGGATCTGCACGTCCCATCTCCTGGGGTGCCACTTTTCGAGACAAGCCCAGCGATTCACCTTGTGCCGACATCGTTTGAACTGAACATGGATGATTTGGCCGATGCACTTGAACTGATGATGGCGATGCTGACACTCGAAGGTGAACTGGCACCAAGCGGGCTGGGAACGCGGCATCAGGTGTATCGACAGTTTGACTTCGCGCGAGGCGGTCCGGTGCGCGATGTAGTGCTGCCAATTGAAGGCGGTCTTACGGCGGGCCAACCTCAACTCGTGTGCGCGATCGAGCGCGGGGAGGTGATGAGCGTGTCGCTGCCGCCGCGCGTGCGGCCTCGGCTTGGTCGGCTTCCTGTGGTGCATATCGAGAGCGCGTCGGACCTGTGAGTTGGTATGCGCAGGCCTTGGCAAGGCCGTGAAGCATCGTTGCTCGGGTGCCCTCTGTCCCGACATGGTGTAAGGATGCCGGGAGCAAACTTGTGTACCGCGAATCGGCTACAGTGCGGCGCGTGAGCCAGAGCTTGAGCCGAAATCCCGAACGCGACCTGCTCGCGGACCTGACCGAACCCCAACGCGAGGCGGTGACCACGACCGAAGGGCCGCTGCTGGTGCTTGCGGCTGCGGGCTCGGGCAAGACGCGCGTCATCACCCGTCGCATCGCGTATCTCGTGGGTATCGGCGTGCCGCCGTGGTCGATCTGTGCGCTGACGTTTACGAACAAGGCGGCTGGGGAGATGCGCGAGCGAGCCGAGCATCTGCTCGCGGGGGCTGGCGAAAGCAGTATGCGTGGGCTGACGGTGATGACGTTTCACGCGCTGTGCGCCCGGCTGCTGCGGCGGCACGCGGAAGAATCGGGCATCGCGGGGCTCAAGCCGGACTTTGCCATCTATGACACCAGCGATCAGACGGCGGTGGTCAAGCGCGTGATCGGAGATCTGGGACTGACAACCAAGAACTGGCCGGTTGCGTCGGTGCGCGCAGCGATCAGCCGGGCCAAGAACGACCTGATGGATGCGTCGGCGTACACGGCCGGGGCTGGGGATTTTGCGTCGAAGCAGGTGGCGAAGATTTACACGGCCTACGAGACGGCCATGCGGCGCGCGGGCGCGATCGACTTTGACGACCTGCTGCTGCTGACGGCCAGGATGCTGCGTGAGAACGAACAGGTGCGTCGCGCGTGCAACCAGCGCTGGTCGTATCTGATGGTTGATGAATATCAGGACACGAACCACGCGCAGTTTCTCATCGCGGGCGCGCTGGCGGGCGAAGACAACCCCAACATCTGCGTCGTGGGCGACCCGGATCAGGCCATCTATTCGTGGCGCGGAGCCGACATCAGCAACATCCTCGAGTTCGAGGAGCGGTATCCCAATGCCAGGACGATTGCGCTGGGCGAGAACTTTCGATCGACCGCGCCGATTCTGGCCGCTGCCGACCGGCTCATCAAGCACAACGTCGAGCGCAAGGACAAGCCGCTGTTCACCTCGCGCGCCGGGGGCGAGAAGCCGACGGTGGTGCTCTGCCGCGATGAGCGCCACGAGGGCGACGTGGTGGCGGACTTTCTGCGCCTGCACGCTGAGAACGGCACGCCGTGGAAGTCGATGGCGGTGTTCTATCGCACCAACGCGCTGTCGCGTGTGATCGAAGACGCGCTGCGCACGAGCGCGATCCCGTACACCATCGCACGCGGGACAGCGTTTTATGAGCGTGAGGAAGTGCGCCACGCCCTGGCGTATCTGCGCGTGATCGCCAATCCGGCTGACGATGTGGCTCTCGGGCGGATTGTCAACACGCCGGCGCGCGGGATCGGCAAGACGACGCTGGCAGCGATCGAAGACCGCGCGGCTGCCGAGCGAGCGCCGATGCTCGCGATGATGCGATGTGCGGGCGAAGTGTCGGGCCTGACGGCGCGCGCGGTCGCGGCGGCCGAGAGATTCGCGTCACTCATCGACAGCTGGACCGGCGCGGGGACATTCATGGGCGCGAGCGTAGCGGGGACGCTGCACGAACTGGTCGAGCGCGTCATCAAGGAATCGGGGCTTGAGAAGCACTACGACGCTCAGGCCAAGGCGAGCGGGCTGGCGTCGGACGAAGAGCGGCTGGACAATCTGTCTGAGCTGGTCTCTTCGGCGCGGGCGTTCGAAGATGAGTTTGACCCGACAGCGGACCCGGCAGCGGTGTTCGAGATTGGCGATGCGACACAGACGGTGCAGGCGGACGCTCCGCCGCTGCTCGCGATGCTGCGGGCGTTTCTCGAATCGGTCGCGCTGGTGGCCGATGCCGATGCGGTGGATCCCGAGCAGGGGGCGGTGACGCTGATGACGCTGCACGCAGCCAAGGGGCTCGAGTTTGCGTGCGCCGCGATGATCGGGTTGGAAACGGGCATGTTGCCGCACAGCCGGGCGGCCGAGTCGCCTTCAGATATGGAAGAAGAGCGGCGCCTGGCGTTTGTGGGCATCACACGCGCGATGCAGTATCTGCTGATGACCAGCGCGCGCTATCGCACGATTCGCGGCGTGACGGAGCGCATGATTCCGAGTCGATTCATCGAAGAGATCGGGGCGGATCTGGTTCGGCTGAGCGACCAGACGGGCGGGGGCTATGAGTCTGGCGAACAGGAGTGGTCGTCGGGCGCGGCGCGACGAGAAGGGTTTGACCAGAGGCCCGCGGCAGCGCCGCAGACGGTTTCGGCCTCCGGGTTCAAGGCGGGGATGCTGGTGCGGCATCCGCAGTTCGGGCTTGGCGAAGTGCTCAGCGTACAGGGCGGAGCGAATGCGCGGGCGCAGATTCGATTTCGGCAAGTCGGCGTTAAGACGCTGGTGCTGGAGTATGCACGTCTAAAGCGTGCCGATGGGTGAGTGGCTCAGGCCAGAGGCGAGGCACCGAAGCGGCGCAGGCCGTCAACTTCGATGATGGTGGCCAGGTGAAGTCGCAGGCCGCTCTCGAGAATGGGCGCCGCGTCGGCAAAGTGGTTGACGACGAGATGGGCTTCGGGTGCGGCGGCGGTTGGCGTGACGCGCGGATCGAGGGCCGAGAGCACGCCGCGATGGCGTGCCGCGAAAGCGCGGGCGAGAGTCAATGCGGCCACGGGGTCCGTGCTGGGGTTCCAGCCTGGACCAGCGAAGGTGGCGGCGATGACGTGGAGGCGGCCTTCGGCGTCGACGGCGATGGTGACGTCGGGTGCACTGGGGCAGCGTACGGCGAGCGCGGTGATTGCCCCGACAAGGGCTTCGAGACCTCGGTCGGTCGGGGCCACGCGGTTGTATGCATTGTGGTACGGCGAGGGAGCGGGGGCCGGCGTCGGGACCTTCGGCACGATCGGAGGCGTGGCAGGTGGCTGCGGCGGGGGCGTGACCGGGGCGTAAGCGTCGATGGAGACCTGCGACGGGTCGTGCGGGTCGAAATGCTGCTCGGTGTACACGGGCTCTTCCTCCAAGAGCACTGTACACCCAAGTTCGAGCGAGAGGAACTGGCGGGCAGTTCGTTCGATGCGGTCGATGGTCGAGCGGCACCGCTCAGGATCTTTCCCCATTACCGCGAGCGTCAGGCGCGACGTGAGTTGAGGGCAGAGGATGGCAATGGACTTGATCTGTCGGTAGGACGCGACGATTTCTCCCTCGTCGGTGGAGCAGAGGACAGTGATCTGGTCGGCGGGCTGTGCGAGGTCGGACAGCCCCGCAATGAGCGAACCGACCTCGTCGTGAGCCGGGAGGAGGACGCAAACGCGCGCGGCATGTGCGGCGATATGGGCGATGGCTTTGCCAACTGTGGCGCGACGACCGCGCGAGGGAGTCGCACCGGGGCCGACGAGATCGGCAGCCCAGCCGGCACCGACATGCTCGACGCAGCCGATGGGGAGTTGATTGAGCGTAGCGTGGCGCCGGCAATGGGAGGCGAAACGATCGCGGCCATCGGTCAAGTGGAGCGCGACGACAAGTTCAAGTGTGTTGGTGCTTGCTGCGGGCAGCGGCGAAGTCGCGGGAGATGCGGAACCGAGAAACAGATCGGCCAATGCGTCGCACTCGGCATCGCGAGGGATCTCAAATCGATTGAGCAAGGCACGATCTAGATGAGTCGGATTATGTTCCATGTTGCCCTCAGCCCGGGTTGCGGCGTACGTCAGCGCTCCCACGCATGACACACAGTGTTCCCACTTCGCCTCGGGTTGGCAACCTTTTCAGGCCCTTCGAGTCATGTTCTGTGTCCGAAGATAGATCTCGTCTGCCCTGGTCTGGGGTGTCGGGGGCGCAGGTTCTGCGCTCAAGGCGTCCGGTTCGCCGGTTTCGGTCAGATCGATGGCTGTGGGACGACGCAGTTCAATCATGTCGTCAATGGCGGACTGGAGTTGGTCGGCGGTGACCGAGTCGAACTCATCGGGTTCGAGCTGGCGGTCGATGCAGGCGTGCTCAATCAGCCATTCGCCAAGGGCGGCGTAGTCCTGATCGCCCGGCGAATCGGGGGCGTAGTCGTCGATCGGTTGACCAAAGGAAGTGGCTTCCTTCAGGGCGACATCGTATCGGATGACCTGAGGAATGACGCTTCCGGGGTAGAGGCGTTTGAGTTCGTCGAGGAGGTCGCGTGCAAGGGTGCTTGAGGTTTCGTGAAGAGTGGGCAGGAGGCGAGCGCGAACACGCATGCCGAGGCGGCGTGTGAGCGAGCGGATGGTGGCGAGTTGTCGGCTGGCGCCCTGGAGGCTGAAGTAGCTGGTTTCAACGGGAATGATGACTTCCTTGGCGGCTGCGAGGGCGTTGTAGGTGAGCAGGCCGATGGAAGGCGGGCAGTCGATCAGGCAAACGTCATAAGCATGATCGACAGCTTCATTGATGCGTCCGATGGCGCGGGTGAGAAAGTACTCCTTGTCCTGCGCATCCATGAGCCCGCCCTTTGGGGCTTCGAGGCCTGCAAGTTTCATGCGGCTTGGGGCCAGGTCGAGGTTTCTCGCCACGCGCCAGAGCAGGCGGGAGATATCCAAGGGGCGATCGGGCGGGGCCATCATGGCGTCGCCGATGTCGAGGTCGATGCGCGACTCGGGGACGGCGAGCCCAGCGGCACAATGCCCCTGTGGATCGAGATCCACAAGCAGCGTGCGGAAGTTCCGCTTGGCGAAGATGGATGCGAGACTGATGGCCGAGGTTGTCTTACCACAGCCGCCCTTTTGGTTGATGATCGCAATGATCCTCAAGACGAGTACCCCTTTCGGTGAAGAACCCGAGAAGTCACACATCGGGGTTGAGGGTGTTTGAACAAACAACCCACTCGGTTATCGGATTCGCTCATCCGATCTCTTGAAAATGGAAAATTTACTGGGGGGATAGGGTGGATATACCCCGCACTATACAAGCCGGGTCGGGAGATGTTTCAACGGCGCAGACGCCGGGGGCGTGCGGCAGGATAAGCCTGATGCGCCCGCCGAGGGATTTCTTGTCGTGGCCCATGCGCTGGAGGATGACTTCGGGATCTGGCAATCCGGCAACGTGAGTGGGCAAACCGGCAAGTGCGACGAGGTCGATGACAGTCTTGACGAAATCTTGATCGACGCGGCCGAGGGCGGCTGCGGTGGCGCTGGCAGCGATGAGTCCCAAGGCGACGGCTTCGCCGTGAAGGAGCGGGGCATCGTGCGGGGATGCGTTGGGGCTGAGGTGTTCGAGAGTTTCTATGGCGTGAGCAAAGGTGTGGCCCAGGTTGAGCAGGGCGCGTCCGCCATCGGGCGCCGTCTCGCGCACATCGCGGGCCACGATGCGGGCCTTGATGCGGACGTTGCGTTCGATGAGTTCGAGCAGGGCCGACGGCTCGTGGGCCAGGAGTGCGGGGATGGAGCGGGCGGTCCAGTCCCAGAGATCAGGATCCTGCCACGGGCGAGCGATCATGGCGTGTTTGATGCATTCGGCCAGACCCGATCGGAACTCGCGTGCGTCGAGGGATGCGAGGGTGTCGATGGAGGCCAGGACGAGGCTGGGCTGATGGAACGAGCCGACAGCGTTCTTGAGGAGTGAGCCGTGGACGTTGAGGTTGACGCCGGTCTTGCCACCGACGGAGGCATCGACCATCGCCAAGAGCGTGGTGGGGCACTGGACGACGCGTACGCCGCGACGGTGTGTGGCGGCGGCGAATCCGGCGATGTCTCCGACGATGCCGCCGCCGAGGGCGACGATGAGGTCGTGTCGATCGAGGCGGGCTTCGGCTGCTGCGATGAGGATGCGTTCGAAGGTGTGGAGCGACTTTTCGGGTTCGCTGGCATGGATCGAGATTGTGGAGACATCGAGCGTAGCGCTGGAAAGCGAGCCGGCCAGCCAAGCGGGCAGCGATGGCGGCAGGTTGTCATCGCAGACGATGAGCGCGCGGCGAGCCGGCGGCTCGAGGCGCACTTTGATCAGAGCGCCTGCGTGATTGAGCAAGTGATGGCCGATGAGTACGTCGTACGGCTCGCTCGCGACATCGACATGGACGGTGCGGGTCAAGGGCGCGTTCTCGCGTGCGGCTCCCAGGTGATGCGGGGCGCGTCGCCCCAGAGCATTTCGAGGTCGTAGTGGGCTCGGGTGTTGGGTTCGAAGAGGTGCACGACGACATCGACAAAGTCGGCCAAGAGCCAGAGGCTCTGATCGTCGCGGTTGGTGCGGTGGCGGTCGAATCCCTTATCGCGAGCAAGATCGGTGACGTGTTCGAGGGCCGACCCCATCTGCCGTTGCGAGGTGCCCGAGCCGATGACGATGAAGTCTGTGATGCGGCTGAGTTGGCGGACATCAAGAATGATGACATGTTCGCACTTGTCATCATGAAGCAGTTGGGCAGCTTCGATGGCGAAGTCGCGGGCGACCTCGGGGTCGGCGGTGCTTCGATCGGGGAAGAACACAGATTCTGGTTGCTGATCATCCATCGTGGTCGGAATCCTCCGTTCTGGTTTGGGGTCGTGGGCTGCGGGGTTCTTCTTCGCGTGTGATGAGGCGTGCAGAGTTTGCAATTGAAACGTCCGCGATGCGCAGGCTGCGATCAACGCCCGGAAGATCGGGCAAGAGTGCCGGGTCGGGCCAGAGAAGCATGGTTCCGCCTGGCGCGAGGCATCGCCAGATCTCGGAGAAGTCGACTGCCGAGCGTGTGCAGACGAAACAGGCGTCGAAGGCACCATCGAGTTCGCCGTGGAGCGATTCGCTGCTGCCGATTTCGAAGGCGAGATTGGGAGCGGCGTAGCGGCGGCGTGCGAATCGAATTGATTCGCGATCGCGGTCGATGGCGACGACAGCTCCGGATGTTCCGACAGCGCGAGCGAGGCGCTGCGATCCTGCACCGGTGCCGCAGTTGATTTCGAGGACGCGCTGGCCGGGACGAACGCGCGTGACGGCCAGTTCGTAGACTTCAAGCCGCGGGTCGTGCATGAGGTCGGAATAGATGCGATCTGCGGTGCAGCGGATGCGCATGCGCGCATTGTCGGCAAAGCGCACGCTGTATTCCTTATGGCCCGGACCTCGCGGGGCCAGAGCGCGGCGGATGGGTGTCTGGTCGCGTTCGTGATAGCGGACGCCTTGAACGACGATCGACTTGCGGATACCGACGAGGTAGGCGAGTTTGCGTAGGAATGCAGCGATGTGAGACCGCGCGTGCTCGCGGGCGCGCGAGCGTTTGCGTGCATGTGCGTCACCCAGGCGTACGGGCTTGCGTGTGGTGTCGATGGCGCGGTGCGCACTCACGTTGTGCCTCCGGTGGCCCAGAGCGCGAGTTGGGGCCGAGTGGCCTTGACGATCGGTGCGGGGGGTGAACTTCCGGGCTGAATGCCGATCCAGGGCGTGGGGCGGAACTGGTCGGCGATGGTCAGGTCGTATGTGGCCGAAGCATGCAGCGAGCGGACGATGTCCGGTCGGTTGCATTCCTGCGAAAGGTGGAGGCAGACAAGGCTGTGTCGAGGCGCGATGCGGCGGACGACTTCGACACATTGATCGTTGCTCAGGTGGCCCGATCCACCCATGATGCGCTGCTTGAGAAACGCGGGACGGTGGCTCGCGCGTTGAAGCGTTGAGCAATAGTTGGATTCGATAGCGAGAACATCCGAATCCTGCAGATGGTCGATGAGTTCGGGAGTGGGGCGGCCGACATCGGTGGCGAATCCGACACGGGCCGAGCGATCCGGATCGTCGCCGGTAATGTCGAAGCGGAAGGCGACGACGCCAAGACTGTCGTGCGAGAGCAGTTCGGGATCGACTCGAACGCTTGAGCCGATGGCAAATTCGTCGCGAAAAAGTTCGGTTGGGCGCGTGGCCAGACCCAGGCGTTCGGCACGGCCACGATGAGAGGAGTGGATGTAGAACGGCGCTCGGAGACGTGAGACCTTGGACCAACCGAGGTGGGCATGGTCGCTGTCGAGGTGTGTGAAAAGTATCGCGTCGATCTCCCACGGGTCGATGTGTTGCTCGCGGAGGAGGGCGAAGGTGCGGCGTGGGCTCAGGCCTGCGTCGATGAGGATGATGCGTCGCGTCCCGCCTTCGGGTACGACGAGGACAGAGCAGTTGCCACGTGAACCACTAGCAAGTACGCACAAGACGCCGAGCGCCTGTGACGGGAGCGATCGGGGGTCTGCGAGTGTCGCGGTGGGCTTTGTCATGCCTGGTTGAATTGAGGTTCGCGCGCGGTGTCGGTTTGGTCGCGGGGAGTGTCGGAAGCGGTGCGACGGGCGGGCTTGCCGGGACCGCCACAGATGGGGCGCTTTGCAGTGCGGACAAACTCTGCAATCTCAGCGACAGCGGGGCTCGAAGCAGCCAGTGCGTCGAGCGTCGCGAGCATTTCAGTGCGGCTGACAACGCGGCGGAAGACCGCACGAAAGGCACGGCGAGTAGCGGTGATCTCATCGACCGACATACCTGCCCGGCGCATGCCGATGCGATTGATCGAGGCGATGCGGTTGGTGTCGTACGCAACGCAGAAAGGCGGCACATCGCAACTGACGCCCAGACAACCTGAGATGAACGCGAGGCGACCAACGCGGACGAACTGGTGCACGGCGGAGTGGCCCGAAAGTGTGACGCGATCGGCAATGATCGAGTGCCCACCGAGGCTGGCGTTGTTGACGAAGACGACATCGGAACCGACTTGTGCATCGTGCCCGGCGTGGCTGTTGACCATCATGAAGACGCGATCACCGATGGTTGTGGGGATTGTGGCGTGCGTAGCGGCGTGGATGGTGACGTGCTCGCGGAGGGTGCAGTTTCGGCCGATGATGACACCGGGCGTCGGGTCGCCGATCTTGAACTTGACATCCTGTCCGGGGAAGCCGATGCAGGCGAAAGGGTAGATGGTGGTGCCTGGGCCGATGGTCAGAGGCCCGCGGAGATAGACGTTGCCGACGAGGTGTACGTCATCGCCGAGGCTGACGCGACCTTCGAGGTTGCACGCGGGGCCGACATGAACGTTGTTGCCGAGTTCGACATCACTGCCGACTGAGGCTGTTGGATGCACGAATGCCATGGGGCGATGATATGCGTTTCATAGCGCAGACGGCGTTTGGACGAGGGCAAGGAGGTTTGAGAGGAATGCCGGGTCGATGTTTCCGCCGCTGATGATGATGCCGATGCGTTGGCCTGCGGTCTGACCCGCGCGGGCACGTTGCAGGAGACCGGCCAGTGCGAGGGCCCCGGTCGGTTCGACGACGAGTTTGAGCCGTTCAAAGGCGAAGAGGGTTGCGCGGGCGATCTCGGCCTCGTCGACAGTCATCATGTTGGCTACGTGCGTCAGGACAAGCGGAAAAGTGTAGCGACCGAGGAAGGGTGTGCGGGCACCGTCGGCGATCGTCGGCGGATTCGAGACGGTCGCGAGCATACGGGTCTTGAAGGAGCGTGTGGCATCGTCGGCGAGTGCTGGCTCGACTCCGATGACTCGGCAGTCGGGCGAGGCGGCAGATGCAGCGATGGCGCACCCGCTCAGGAGGCCGCCTCCGCCACAACAGACCAGAAGTGTGTCGAGCGGGCCGGTTTCTTCGAAAAGTTCGCGTGCGGCGGTGCCTTGTCCGGCGATGACGTCGGGATGGTCGTATGGAGGAATGATGGCGAGGTTTTCATCGGAGGCGATGCGCCGGCCGAGGTCTTCGCGCGATTCTGTCCTGGGGTCATAGATTTCGATGCGGCTGCCTTGAGGGGCGCGGTCGAGGTAAGCGCGGGTGGCGGCCATCTTGACGGCGGGAGCGTTGTTTGGCATGACAATCACGGCCGAACGCCCGAGCAGCGCAGCGGCGAGCGCTATGGCCTGCGCATGATTGCCTGAAGAGAATGCGAGGACGCCGCCCGATTCATTGTTTGCCAGCGCGTTGTACGCGCCACGAAACTTGAAAGCGCCGACACGCTGAAAGTTCTCGCATTTGAGCCAGACACGAGCGCCGGTGAGGGCATCGAGAGTCGATGAGGTATGCACAGGCGTGCGGCGTGCCACACCCGCTAGGCGAGCGGCGGCACGCTCGATGTGCGCGGGAGTGACGAGATCGCAGAGCGAAAAATCGGGTGCCGTGTCGTGCATGCGTGCGATCATATGGTGGTGCTAGCCGCGTGCAGGGCCGAAAAGGTGCGTCAGGCCATAGGCAACCCCAAGGGCCAGCACGATGGCGGGTCCGGGCTGGATGTCGAACTCGAACGCAGCGACAAGCCCAACCATCGCGGCGACAAGTGTCAGGGCGATGGACCAGACGATGACGATGCCAAGCCGGAGGCTGAGTTTCATCGCGGCGGCGGCCGGGAGGACAAGCACAGCCGTCGCGAGGACAACACCCGCAAGTTTCATGGTGACGACAACGACCGTCGCGAGCAGAATGAGCACGAGAACGCGGATGCGATCGGCCGGGACGCCGAACGCCGGTGCGGTTGATTCATCGAACATCCAGAAGACGATGGCGCGTCGGTACCACCATGTGAGCCCCAGGACTGCGAGACTTGCCAGTGCGGCCGTGGCAAAATCTGCCCAGCCGATGGTGGTGATCGAGCCAAAGAGAACCTGTTCGAGCGATGGTGGAGGAAATTGGCCAGCTGCAGACGCCATGAGTTGCGCCCGGTGGTGGAGCAGGAACCCAAGCGCCATGGTGATGCTCAGGACGATGCCGATGGCGACATCAGAGTTGGCATAGCGTTTGTCGGTGAGGGCAGAGATGCCGATGGCCGATGCGATGGCAAACGCCAGAACGACCAGCAAGGAAGCCAGGCTCGCGCCAGTGGTGGCGCCCCCGAGGCCGAGGACGAGCGCCAGCCCGACGCCTCCGAACGCCGAGTGACTGATCCCTTGCCCGATGAACGAGAGTCTCTTGACCACGACGAGCCAACTGAGCGAGCCACCGACGATGGCGATCAGAATGGCGGTCAGAACTCCGGGCCAGAACAGCGAAGCCAGCGCAGGGTTGGTGAGAAACTCAATCGTGTGCACAGCACCCTCCGTCGTGTGTGTGCGGTTTGCTGGTGTCGCCAGCCTTCACGCCAGATGAGGGGACGAGGGCTTCCACGTCGTGACGGAAGACTTGTGCGAGAATCTCTGGTGTCAGGCCGCTTGCGGTGCCGTGGAAGTGCATCGTGCGCGCCAGACACGCGATGCGGTCGGAGCCTGCGACGACGGTGCGCAGTTCGTGGCTGACGATGAGCATCGTGAGCCCGAGTTCTGAATGGAGCGTTGAGAGCAGTGAGGCGAACTGCTGCTGCCCGCGCACGTCGATCCCGACGGTTGGCTCGTCGAGAATGAGCAGCTTCGGCTTGCGTGCCAGCGCCCTTGCGATCATGATCCTCTGCAACTGCCCGCCTGAGAGCGCACGCACAGGCCGCGATGCCAGATCCAAGACCCCAAGCAGATCAAGCACACGATCGATGTGCTGGCGGCGCGGGCTCGGAATGCGTGAAAACGGCAAAATATCCTGCACCGCTGCGAGTTCCACGACCTGTCGCACCGAGATCGGCGCGTCGAGCGCGGCTTCGATGCGTTGTGGCAGATATCCGACCAAGCCGGCACGGCGGGCGTGCTCGGGAGATTGGCCATGGATGAGAACTGTGCCTCGCTGGCAGGGGAACAAGCCGAGGATGATCTTGAGCAGCGTGCTCTTTCCTCCGCCATTGGGCCCGAGAATGCCAAGTTTCTCGCCCGGTTCAACGAGAAGGTGGATGTTGCTCAGCGCGTCTTCATCGCTGCCGGGATAGCGAAATGAAAGGTCAGCAATCTCGATCGCGCTCATGGAGCATCCTCGCTCGGAGCGGGCACGGGCGATCGTTCAAGTGTCTCGACGAGTTGAGAAAGGTTCGTGCGCATCAGTTCGAACCAGTCGCCGCGCCCGAGCGGGTCGAGCGTTCCGATCGGCAAGCGGGTGTCGGCAGCAAGGCGCCGGGCAAAGGCGTCGGACATCTGAGGCTCAACGAAGATCGCTGCGACCTTGTTGTCGGTCAAGGTGCGCACTGCGGCTGCGACCTCGCCGGGTGTTGGGCTTGTTTCGCCTCCGGTGCGGTGAATGGCGATTTCGCGCAGGCCATAGCGATCGAGCAGCGGTGCGAAGGCGGCATGTTGTGTCAGAATTGCGCGTCCGCGATGAGGAGCGAGCGCAGAGGCATATTCGGCATCGATAGCGCGGATGCTTTCAAGCATGGTGATCGTTCTGGCGCGGATGTCGCGCGCGAGAGTTTCGTCAGCCGCGTACTCCGAAAGTGCTTTGCCCGCCGCCTCGACAAAGAGCAGACATTGCTGCACATCGAGCCAGAGGTGAGGGTTCGGACCGTGCTCGTCGATACAAACGTCTTCAGGATCATGCGGGTTGTGATTGTGGGAGTGTGTGTGGGCATGGCTCGACTCGATGCCGACGAGTGTGGCAAAGGCGAGAACATGCTGCTTCGGGCGTGCGGTGCGCTCAAAGTACTCGAGGGCACCTTCTTCGAGGCCCAACCCGATGCCGAAGACGATCTGAGCGCTGCTGGCGCGGGCGATCTGGGACGCGGACATTCGGTGGCCGTGAATTGACTGCCCCGGTGAGAGCAGGGATTCGCACGAGACTGATTCGGGCAGGAGAGGTCCGACAAGACCGGCAAGCGCGGGAATAGTCGTGACAACGCGAGTCAGAGGTTCGGGCTGATCGCCGGAAGGCCTGCTACAGCCCGTGAGCGCAAGGACCGCAATCACGCAAGGAAGGACCCAAGCCCCTGTGGGCCGACCTCTAGTTGCTCGCCCGAGATGCTGCAATCGCGAACGCATTTGCAATAGTACGCCGAGTGTCGAAGGAGAGTTCAATGCCCCGCGTCAGGATTCCTGCACCGCAGGCGGTACGATTCCGTTGCTATAAGCGCGGCATGCCGCCAAGGAGGACGATCATGATGCGAACAACTGGTGCGGTGATGCTCGGAGCGTTGTTGCTCGGTGCGGAACTTGGGTGTCAGAGTCAGCCGCCGCGAGGCAATCGTGGGGGGCGTGTCGAACCGAGCCACACGACGCCGCCCGAGGCAGCCGATTCGAGGCCGATGGTCTCGGACTTCATCACCTATAGCGATCAATTGTCGCAGGGGCTGATGCGTGACTTGGAAGCGACGCCAACACTTGCACCGCGATACACGCCTCGCACAACGATCCTCTACGGCGACATCGTCAACAAGACCGGGATCGTGAGCACGAACGATTTTGAAGTGGTGCGCGAACGTATGAAAAACCGCCTGATGCAGAGCCGGACATTCAATGAAAGATTCCGGTTCCTGACCAGCCGCCAGAGGCTCGAAGAGTTGCAGACGGTGGAACTCGGTGACGACATGTTCCCAAAAGACGCACAGGGACGGGTGCTCAATCCTCGCGTGCACCCAGACGACACGATGCTGCTCAACGGCACCATGTATCGGATCTCGCGCGGGTCGACCAACTACTACCTCATGACATTTGAACTCGTGCGCTTCAGCGATGGCGAAATCGTCTGGACCAACGACTACGAAACGAAGCGGTGGTAGCATGCCCGCATCGCGATGGTTCGCTGCATTTCTCGCTGTGGCGTTGGTGTTGTGTTCCGCCCCGCTCGCGGGGTGCGGCGCAAGGCAGTCACGCTCGACGCGGTTGGCGACTGACGATGTTCTCGTCGCGTCGACTTCGCTTGCGCAGCAACTGGCCGGGAGCGACTGGCTGGCCACGAGGCACGCGAACGATGAGCCTTGGATCATCGCTATCGACCGCGTGGAGAATCTGTCAAGCGATGTGATCCCGGTCGGTGAGCAGTGGTTGATGGTCGAGAGAGTGCGCGCCGCGCTGCCGATGCAGTCACTCTCGCAGGATCGGGCGGTGCGATTTGTGATTCCAGCCGAGCGACTCAGGCAACTGCGCGAGCGGGAGCCAGAGTTTGCCGAGGCTGGCGCAGTTCGCAAGCCAACGCATCGCATGGGCGGGACGATCCGCTCGGTGACCCGCGTCGGAGACGGAGGTCGCACCGATTTGTATCGATGGGAGTTTGAGATCGAGGATCTCACAGCGGGCGAAACCGTGTGGTCAGGGCAGTATGAAATCAAGCGGCTTGCTTACGGGCGAAGTTGGGATTGATCGCAAGAGTGACGCTCATGACGCGCAAGATCACACATCTCGGAGTGGCATGCGTGCTGATCGCACTGCTGGCGGTGTTGCCGGCATGTTCAGCACGCACGCTCACGAGCACCACAGGGCCGACCGGGCACGGCATGCTCGGGCACGCGAGGCAGATTGCACTCGATGAGAAAATCAAACCCATCGACCGCATGTTGCGTGAGGCGACGCTGGGTGTGCTGACGCTTGCTGATGGATTGCCTGAGCAAGCAGAGGAGCCGTTCAATCGTGTCTATGAGACGTTGCGCACGCGAGGGGTGAATGTCGGGCGTGATGGCGCAGCGGTGGTATTGCACGAAGGGGTGCGCACCTGGAAGGGCGAGCCGTATGAACAGGCATTGCTGTATGTCTATGTCGCGATTCAGCAGGCGATGATTGGTTCATGGGGCAACGCGCGGGCGGCGGCGGGCTCGGCGCTAGAGATGATCGACGAGTTCGACGCTGCAAGGGGAGTCGCACGCGGGTTGCCAGGCGAGGCGAACGGATATGTGACGTCGCAAAGCGACTTTGTGCCGGCGCTTTTGATCGCGGGCGTCGCCAATGCCGCCCTTGGGCGAGGGGATGAGGCTTCGGACTACTTTGACCGCGTCGATCGCGTGCGCCCTCGAATGGAGCCAGTGACGGCAACGCTGCGTTCGGGCGACTATGACTCGCTGATCGTCGTGGAAATGGGCGTGGGGCCTGGCAAGGAAGCAGCGGGCGGTGATGGCGCGGTTTCGCAGTTGACGCGCCGATGGCCGAGCGACGAACGCGAGTTGCGGGTGCGCACGAGCGCGGGCGAGTTGTGGTCGATTCCTCTGGGACTTGATGTAAACCGCTTTGCCGAGGCCTATCGGTGGGATCATCTGGCGAAGGCGAGGCAGATCAAGTCGGGCACCGGCACGCTCATGACCGGCGCGGGCGCGGTAATGCTGATGAGCGATGATGACGGCGTGCGCTGGGCGGGGCTTGGGTTGTTGCTGGGGGGCTTGCTGACCAAGGCCGGATCGCAGGCCGATACACGATCGCTCAGCGTGCTGCCTCAACGATATTACTGTGTGCCGATTCGAAGCGATGATGCCGATGCAGTTGAGTTCGCGATCGGTGCGCGATCGGGCGAGTCGATGGTGGTGCCGCTGAAGCGTGAGCGTGGCCGCGGTCCTACTGTCGGAATCGTGCGCATCCCGGCCGACGAGGCGTATCAGGGCGTCGGACGTACGCTCGATCGCTGGCATGGCGAGCAGTATTCAGCCAGTCTCGACGTGCGTGTGCCGGGCGATGAACTTCCGTACATTCTGGGCGGGCGGTGTGTTATGGAACCCGGGCACGACGCGCTGGCCAAGTATCAGGCTTCGGGATTTCTTCTCGGCATGACCTCGGCGGATCTGATGGAGTTGTACAGACTCGAAGGAATCGAGCTCGCGGGCGAAGTTCGACCCGGCGTGCCGCCTGGGCGTCACCTGCTCGAAGGCGGACGATCGCTCGCGATGCCGCTGCGCACGAGTCTTGGATATGTGAGACTCATGTGCCGCCCGCATCGGACGTATCAGCCAAAGAGCGACCGCGTCGCGGCACTGACGCGAGAGATCCAGGCAAACATCAAGGTACAAGCACAACAAGGAGTCGAGTAATGAAGACATCGAGATTCAGAGCCAGCGCGGCGATGAGTGTGGCAATTCTTGGCGCGTTCATGCTCGCGGCCGGAGGATGCGGGCAACGACGGGTTGATCCCCCCGCACAGCCAGCCACCGATCTGTTTCAGTATCCGCAGATCGCACTCTCGCCGGATCTGGCTGGTTGGGTTGCGGTGGATCGCCCGATTGTGTCGCGCGGCGAAGATGGACGCGGGCCGTTGCGTGTAACGGTGCCCGTGCGCACACTCACAAAACATCAGACCATGCGTGTCGATTACAAGTTCACGTTCATGGATTCGCTCGGTCGCCCCATCGACCCGCAGCCTGATTGGCGCTACGAGCGCATGCCTTCGCGCACGCAACGGTTTTTCGAAGCCAATGCGCTGGACAACCGTGCGGAAGACTGGCGTCTGGAGATCCGCGCGGCGCAGTGAGGGGCTTTGGTCGAGGCCTGAGTTGGGTGAACGTGCAGCGTCGGCCGGATCAGTCGTCGGAGGAATCCTCATCGACCTGAATGACCGGTTCGAGTACAGGCCAGAGGATCCAGTCACCACGGGCCTCATCCATGGCCAGGCGTTCATGATTGGTCGAGGCAGGCATGCCTGAACGGAACGCATGAAAGAGGTTGAAACTGCCTGCAGCCCTGCGACCGCGATCGGTCGCGGGCGCTCTGCCGCCGTCATCCATCCCATCGACACCGATCGAATACAGCAGCGGAGTGGCATCCGACGCGGTTGGTTCCACATATCGCAACGGCTTTCCGTCGAACGGATCTCGCGGCATCGACGGCAGAGACGTCGGCACAAGTTCGGTCAGCGTGGCTGGATAATGCCCATGGCGACGACGCCAGGACTCAAGCGCGAGCACTGTCAAGGCTGCAGAACGCACGGTTTCTGCCGCGTCGCGCGAGGCACAGGCCTTTCGCATGACATCAAACGAATCTCCCCGGAGCGAGCCAAGAAATGGCACAGCATTGAAGATCCCTGAGTTCATCAGTCGTTCATAGTTCACATCGCTCGTGCGTTCGTCGTGACGCCACGGCGGGAGAAGGTCGTCGGCCGTCGCTTCGCCGATCCATCGATGGGCAAGTTCAGACAGTTCTTTGCGCGAGGGCATCACCACACTCTGAACCGGCTGATAAAAGCGATAGAGGAACCACCCCTGAGGCTTGGCGATGCCCCATTCCTCGAAAAGTTCGTCAGAATCAGTTCCTCCGACAAAGCGCCCGTTGCCTTTGCCATCGTCGCTGTAGAAACGCTGGAGAATGTCTTCGATGAAGTTGAGTTCAAATGACGGATCGATGCGCATCCGTCCTCCAGCAAACCCGCCCACGAGGTGTGCAAGCGTGCGGAGTTGATCTGCTTCAAGGAAGTCAGGCTCCGCAGCCTCTTGAAGCACATTCTGGAATGTCATGTGCGCGATCGCAACGCCGACCAGATTCGAGATCATGAAAGGTTCGCCCAGCGCTTGCGCGGCGATGCCAAGCATGGCCTCGATGTCGGCGATGTAGGCTTCGGTGTCGCTGCGCGAGACAGAGTGCAACGCGTGCCAGCGAAGCCGAAGGGAAAACTGCCGCATTTCAGTCAGATGTGGGAGCAGGAGGCTGATGACCATCGGATTCTCGACATGCTGGCCGAGATCTTCGGGTTTGAAAGGCTGATTCTGAACTTCTGCCTGGATTCTCGCGAATTTCTCATCCATGCGCGAGCCATAGATCACACCGACAAGCGGCTTCGCAGCGGCTTGACGCACGAGTTCGAGCGCACCGGAGTGCTCTTCGAGCCACGCAACCACCTGATCCCAGTTCGCATCACCCGGCCGTTCAGGCTGCTGCTGTGTGTGATCCGTCAGGAACGTCGGCAGTTGCCCAAATTGGCGCTTGGCTTCGAGATACAGCGGCCAGGCACGATCCTGCGGATTGCTCGCCAACGTCGGTGCGTTGAGTTCGTTGGTCATGTTGCGGTCGATACGCGGCGAGATGAGAAAAAAGCGGGCCGCAAGAATGATGTAGACCGCCACGCAGACCAGCACCCCCGCCCCGATGGCACGCCGGGTTGCCCGCGCCGAACGCCACCACAAAGGGCGCATGTTCTTGCGAGCTGATGTGATGAGTCGTGAAGCGCGTTTGCGGTCGCCGAAAGCAGCGGCGAGTGAATCGATCGATGCACCGGAACCCAGCCCGCCTTCAAAGTGCGAGCACAGTTCACGGGCGACATCCGCCCGTTCACGCGGCCACAACCGACAGCGTGTGACGACATCCAGCACGATCGCGCTTAACGAAGCCGGGAGAACCGCCTGCTGCACAATCGCATCGGCTGAGCGTCTATCGCGGCCACTGCGCAAGACTCGGTTTCGCTTCGCACCCTTCGTCGTGGCGGCGGTGTCGCTCATGCCAAGCCTCCTTCAACCCGCGGCGAGGGCTTGAGCACGCCAAGTCCAACCATGGCATCGGCCAGCGCTTGCCATTGCTTGATATCTTCTGCGAGTTTCTTGCGCCCCTTGTCGGTCAGGCGGTAGTACTTGCGTTCTCGCCCGGAGTCGGCCTCACGCCACACGCCCTCAATCAGCCCTTTGCCTTCGAGGTTGTAGAGCATCGGATACAGCGTGCTCTGTCCCATCGCCAGCACACCATCGCTCTTTTGGGACAGTTCATCGACGAGTTCGTAGCCGTACTTCTCGCCTCGGCCGAGCAGTTTGAGCACCGCAACTGGTCCTGCTCCGCGCATGAGCTCACGTTCGATCCGCATGACGATCCTCCAGAGCCGCAACCCACGGCCCGCATACTATGGCACACATACTATACAGGCAGACATGATTGCTGGTTGCATCGCTCGCGAGGCTCGAGAGAGAAAGTTTCTTCACAGCCAATTTGCCGGCCTTGGCATGGTCCGGGTTTGCACCGGCACGCATGTCACGACCCGGGACAGAAAGCATTGGGCAATGGGGGGTTCGGCACCGGTGGGGCCTCATCAACCTGCGTTCGAGAACGAACCGGGATGAAGGGCCGCCCAATTCGTTTGAACCGAGCGGCACCGAGGAGAGAGAGAGTCGTTCCTTGACCTATGCCGGCGAACACACAACCCGGGATTCGCGCCCTTCCCTGCGCCTGGCCTTCCGTGGCCTGAATCCCACTGCACAGACAAATCGTCTGTTCTCACACGCTTTCTTCTTTTTTGGACCTCGCGCTCGCAATTTGCGACAATTTACTCACAATGGGATCGGCACACCCCCGAATACGGTGTGCACAAATTCCTCATAAATTCGGTCAAACCCTCAATCATGCACGTTTTGACATCGCACGCTGGATCTCGCGTTGGGACTCGCGCTCCCCGATCGCCCGGCGTTTATCGTGCTCCGCACGCCCCGTGCCCACGCCGATCAGCAGTTTCGCCCGTCCATTCTTGAAGTACAACTTCAGGGGCACGATGGTCACGCCCTTCGTATCGAGAATCCGGGCAAGTTTCAGAATCTCGCGCTTGTGTGCGAGCAGGGTCCGCGTGCGGTCGAGGCGGTGCTGCAGGCCTCCGGCGGGGGCATATTCCCCAATACTGACCTGGTGCAGGACGAGGGCGGGCGGCTCGGCCCGCGCCATCACGAACCCTTCGCCGAGCGAGACGATCCCGGCCCGCACAGCCTTGACCTCGGTCCCGACGAGCGCGATCCCGACCTCGAGCGTCTCAGCGATGGAGTACTCATGCCGCGCACGACGATTCTCGATCGTGGGCTCGTTGGAGGTTTTGGGATTGCGTTTCTTGGCCATGGGAGGGGGAGTGTATGGGGAGGGAGGGAGGTTAGTGGTGTTTGCGGTTCGTTACAGAGTTTGGGGGCTGAGGGATGAATGCAACAGGTTTGGCATCAACATAGAAAAACTCGAAGGAATAGCATGAGTTCATGGACCCAAACCTTGTCTACTCACGTTACCGAGATGATGCGTTTGCCAGTCAACTGACGGCGGACAACTACACTGGGTTCGTAGCGATGCCGTTCCGCGACCGATTCAGTTACCGCGCCTCAGACATCTATAAGAGCGTCATTCAGGCAGCAGCAGACAAGGCCAACGGTATTCTTGAGAAGGAACCCGGCGTGTGCGGGAGCCGACGATTCGCCTTGCCGAAACGGATTGACGACCAACCGCAAACCGCGCGTTCCATCGGTGACGAGATCATCAAGGCTGCCCTGTTCGCGCACGTCGTCATTGCTGACCTGACGTTTGCCAACGATGGCGTGATGCTTGAAGTCGGGGCATCGTTGGCCTTCAAGCCGACAAACCATCTTGTGCTCATCACTCAGGGGCGAGCGTCAGAGTTGCACTTCGATATCAGCGGCAACGTCGTCATTGAATACACGCCATCAGGAAGCATCGACAAGATTGCGGATGCGATGGTTGCGGCTGTTCGTGACTTCGAGTCCCGACGCCGCGAGTATCTCACCCAAGTCACCCGTGAACTGTCGCGCGATGCCATCTTCACCATGAACTGGTACGGGCGGCTTCGTACTGGGAAGTTCAAGGATCAGAACGGCAATCAGGTAGTAGCGTCCCTTCACGAGAATGTTGCGATCTCGGCGTTCCTTGATAGCCTTACCGAAGGCGAGGCACCCACCGATGCGCAACGCGCGGTAGCCAGCACAAAGTTTCAACTCTCGATTCGTGAGCTTCTCGCCAAACGTCTGATAGAGTGTGACTACCGCCCGAGGACCCCTGAACCCGGGATAGATTCCTATTCTTACAGAGGTACACGGCTCGGATGGATGTTCATAACGCACATGTGGGACGATCTGGTGTGCCCGAACGACGAGTTCATTGACCGATCCGCAGTATGAAGGCTGCATCGATTCTTGCACAAAAAGGGCATCCGGCTCCAACCAATCGCACCACGTCAGTCTTCGACATGTGCGGCGTTGCCCTACTGAAGGAGCGGCTTCGTCGGATAAGCATGTCGAACTCCGCCAGCGACACCCTGTCGCATTTCGCACTAACGCCTGAGTAGTACGATGAGCATCGGCAGACGAAACCAGGCTCCCGGTCCCATTCAGATCCGCTATCGCCTTCTTCCCGCACAAAAGCAAAAAAACGCCAGCAATACCGGCGTTTCTCCAAGTGGAGCGGAAGAGATTCGAACTCTCGACCTCATCATTGCGAACGATGCGCTCTACCAACTGAGCTACCGCCCCTTGTGAAGCACAGTCTATGCCCGGTCTGGGATGGTCGCCAGGCGGGTGTGGGGGCCCCTGGTCGGCGTGGATTGGCCCTACCGTGTACACTCGGGCTTGCGGAGCCTTTGGGGGTGAGTGGTGCCGGCAGCGTTCGCTTGATGGGTACGTTCGGGGTGTGGTTCAATCGGCGGAGGTTTGATGGATCCGAGTCTGTCGATTCCAGAGGGGTATTCGGCGGTTGATCTTGAGCCTGGGGGCGCGATTTCGCCGTTGAGGCTGTGTGTCTTGAGCCGCGACAAGGCCGACGCGGTCGGCGGGCATCTGGTTGTGCTGCGCGACTCGCTCGATGCGCGCGCAGTGCTGGGGTGTGTGACCGATGCTGCTGGCGTGGTGCAGGAATGGGTGCAGATTTGGGTGCAGGATGTCGACCTGGCAGCGGGTTCGCTCGAGCAGTATCGCGCGTCGCTTTCGAACACGGCCCTGGAAGAGCGTTGGATCAAGGCGGTCGAGGCGCTCGAGCAACTGGTGCCTCGGGATCTGATCCGGACGGGGTTCGAGCGGGAGCCAGCACCGGCGCTGTTTCTGGACCCTGTGCGGCGGAAGGTCAAGCCTGCGATGCACGAAGCATCGGGTATGCCTTTCGAGATCTGTCGCGAGGATGCCTTGCTGCGTCAGCGTGGGCTTGCGGCGTTCGCGACGACACTGCACCGATATTTGTATGTGGAAGCAATGGGGGCCGAGTCGCCGATCGTTGCGGTGACGATGCGCGCGCTGGTCACCGGTTTCGCG
>JAANMU010001319.1_pt1 | contig 23098 bp, 19 predicted proteins | sample 7279701 | NCBI WGS metagenome assembly JAANMU01 (sample SAMN14094539, study PRJNA606508) | bioreactor metagenome | isolation source: A lab-scale SPAN reactor treating ammonium-rich wastewater day 57 | place: Ireland: Galway | collected 2017-03-13 | reverse complement strand
TCTGCAAGCCGGGGTCCGCCACGATCAACTGCCACGGCTCGCCGACGTAGTTCACCGCCGTCGCGTCCCGGATGCTGTTCCAGTCCGCGCACCGGGCCATGAACTCGAGACGCTTCCGCCCACGTTCGCTCTGCCCGCCACCACCGCGGCCGTCTCCGAAGCGCTGGGCTTTGACGTGCGCGCTGTGGTCACGTTCAACGACATGCACTGGCCCATCGAGGATGAGCTGCGCACGCAGATCGACGGCTACATCGCGTGGCTCGATGACGAGTTCATGAAGCCCTGGATCGAAGTCCTGCCCACGATCGCGCGGTTCGTGCCCCTGATAGGTCGCATGAACAGCCTGCGCTACGAACCCATCCGCACCGACAACTTCCGCTACCTCATCGCCGACGGCAACGCCATCGTGCTGCGCATGACCACGGGCGACAATGTCGCGGCCATCGACCCGAATCAGCTGGTCGCCCTCGGCTGCGGCGTGGCCGCGGCCCTGCCCGACCAGATCCTGCCCCAGTTTGACGGCACCACACGCCAGATTCCGGCCGAAGGCACGCCCGACGCCGGGCAGGCGTGGTTCGACGTCGTCGCCCCGCGACAGATGAAGCGCATCAGCGCCATGCTCGGACGAAACGTGCGGCTGCGGGCCGATCCGGCCAGCCTGCTCTTCAACGATGAGCGCGATCTGAGGCTCTATCGCAGCGGACTCGGACGAATCATGGGCGGCATCGGCCTGGCCCTGGGCGATCCGGCCTACGCCCCGATCGTGCGCACCAAGCTGCACACCATCTGGATCGATGACGAGCTGGCCACCGGACGCGAACTGCGCTTCGAGAACGGAATCCTGCGATGCACCGTCCCGTCGTGGGACGACGATCAACTCGGAGCCTTCGTCGAACATCACGTCGCCTCGGCCTTTGGCGGAGAAACCCTCACGGCCGATGATCGCGTCCCCGGCAGCGGGGCATAACCGGAGGCCCGCGGCCCGGCCGCGCTCTCGATGCACGAGCCAGACGCCGATGCCGAACGCTTTGAGCTGGGTGTGCGCATGCTCCGCACGTCCGAACCGATGTGGGCCATGCAGATGGAACTGGCCGGCGGCGGGGATATCGAACTGCTGATCCTCGAAGAATCGCTCGGCGGCGAGCACGACCTGATCGCGGGCATTGTGCACCTGGCCGTCGTTCCGCTTGTCGAAGCCTTCGCCCGGATCGGATTGCACGAGGGCCATCATGCGGCGCTGGGCAAGGCCGTCAGCGGCGTCCGCATCGCGCACGCGCCCGTCGGCGAGTCGGGCACGACCCTCTCGATCGACTGGGGCACGCTGCATCTCACGGTCGATGCGCGAGGCCGCACCGACGAGCCGCCGCCGATCGAGCACATCGCGGCCCTGCTGCGCACCGCGCTGGGCCTGCCCGCGATCGCGTGAGATCAGATCGGGTCTGTTACGCCGACCACGCTTGCCATGACTTCGACCGGATGAAGCGCGGTTCGAGCCGCCAGTTCGCGCACCTGATGGCGGCACGATGTTCCGCTGGCCATGAGCAGCGCCGCCGGAGCGGCCGCGAGCGCCGGCAGCAGCGACTGGTTCGCGATCGCCGCCGACAGGTCGTAGCGTTTCTTCATGTATCCGAACGAACCGGCCATGCCGCAGCAGCCGGTGTCGAGCACCCGCACACTCGCCGTCGTCAGCCGCGCCGCAAGCCGGGCGGTGGGGGCGGTGGAAGTCAGGGCTTTCTGATGACAATGGCCGTGGATCAGCACGTCGGCGCTGAGCGGCGAGAGGACGGGCTCGGCGGGATGATCGTGCCAGTGCGTTTCCAGAAAATCCTCGACCGCAAACGTGCGCGACGCCAGCACCCGCCGCGCCGCCAGAGGCCGGGGAATCTTGAGTGACAGCCAGTCGTCGATGATCGCGCTGTGGACCGAGGGTTCGAGCGTCAAAAATGCAGGCTCGTCGGCGGCCGTCAGCAGTGGCTCGAGCCGGTCGAGCAGGCTCGCCGCGTCGTCGATCGCGGCCGGGAGCAACCCCGCGCTGATCGCCGCCCGCCCGAAGTCAGAGCCGAGGAACAGTTCGACGCGGTAGCCCAGAGTCGTCAGCACCCGCCGCGCTGCCAGCGCGATGTGCGGCTCATTGAACGCGGTGAACGTGTCGGCCAGCAGCATGACACGCGGCGCCGAAGCCGCAGGATCGGGCGCGAGCGCACAGTCTCGCTTCCACTGTCTGCGCAGAGGCTCGGCAAAGGCAGGCATCGTCCGCCGCGGATCAACCCCGAGCACCGCCGACAGCATCGCCTTGCCCAGCCGCGAACCATTGAGCGCATTGACAAGGCCCGGCGTGAGCGACGCAATGCGGTTGAGCAGATGCACGCTTCCGACCGCCCGGCGTGCCAGCGGCACCCGCCCGGCCGCGCGATCAGACAGCGCCAGATACTCGGCCTTGAGCCGCGCCACGTCAACATTGCTCGGGCACTCGGTCTTGCAGGCCTTGCACGAAAGACACAGATCCAGCGTTGCCATGGTTTGGGCGTCATTGAGCGCGGGCGAGCCGTCGGGCGTCATCTGACCCGTCATCGCCAGACGAAGCGCGTTGGCCCGACCGCGTGTTGCGTGCCGTTCATCGAGCAGCGCCATGTACGACGGACACATCGTGCCGCCGCTCTTCTTGCGGCAGACCCCCGCCCCGTTGCACATCTCCACGGCGTGAGCAAAGCCGTGCTGGTCGGCGTAGTCGTAGAACGTCTCGACCTCAGCAACGCGCACAGGCGCGCCGCGCGGCTCGACGCGCAGGCTGGCGGCCATCGACGCGATCGGGCCCGGAGACACGATGTTGCCGGGGTTGAGCAGGTGTGCAGGATCGAAGATCGACTTGATCTGGCCGAAGGCAGCCATCAGCTCGGAACCGAAGAATCGTTCGAGCAAAGGCCCGCGGACCCGCCCGTCGCCGTGCTCGCCGCTCATGACTCCGCCCAGTTCCTTTGCCAGATCCGCGACCTCGACCGCGATCGACTGCATCGCCGCCCGGTCGGCCGCGTCCTTGATGTCAAGCAGGGGCCGGACGTGCAGCACGCCGACCGAGGCGTGGGCATAAAACGCGGCTGTCGTGCCGTGCTCGGCCACGATCGCGCGAAACCTGCGCACAAACTCGGCCAGCCGCTCGGGCGGCACGGCGTTGTCTTCGACAAACGTGATCGGCTTGCGGTCGCCCGGGACGCCATGAAGCAGCGGCTCGCCGGCCTTGCGCAGTTTCCAGGCATCAAGCATCGCCGCCGCCTCTGTGTGGCACGCCAGCCGATCGGCAGGCAGCATCGTCCGCAGGCGATCGAACGATTCGGCAATCTCGCTGGTGTCATGCGCAGCCGAAAACTCCACATACAGCACGGCATTGGGTGACTGGCCGCCAGGATGCGGCAAGAGATCGACGTAATGCCTGTATTCCGTCTGCGCCCGGGCCAGCGAGATCACAAGATCGTCGAGCAGTTCGACGGCGGTGGGCCCAAGGGCCAGAATCGGCAGCAGGGCGTCCATCGCATCGTCGAGCGTCGGAAAAGCCGCCACCGCAAGCCCGCGCGCCGCCGGCACCCGATGCAGCGCCAGCTCGGCTCCGAGCGTGACCGCGAGCGTCCCCTCTGAACCGCACAGCAGGGGCGCAAGATTGACCTCCAGCGGATCTCCGCCCGCCGCGTCGAGCTGCGCCAGCACCAGGTCGAGCGCATAGCCCGCGTTGCGACGCACCGTCTTCGGGAACCGCTCGCGGATGAGCCGGGCATGCCGCGCCACAACCTCGCACACGCGCAGCGTCAGATCGCGCACGCGCGCATCACGCCGTGCCGCTCCGGGCTCAAGCGTCAGCCGGGTTCCATCGGCAAGGCACACGTCCAGCCCGATGAGCGACTCGCTCGTGCGGCCGTAGCGGATCGACCGCGCGCCGGCTGCGTTGTTGCCGATGCACCCGCCGATGTTTGCGTGGCGGCTGGTCGCGGGATCGGGTGCAAAGAACAGGCCCGTCGGGCGAAGCCGCTCATTCAGATCGTCGATCGTGATGCCCGGCTCGACCCGGCACCGGCGGCGCTCAACATCGACGCTCAGCAGCCTGTGACAGCGCGACGACAGGTCAAATACCACCGCCCGGTTCGTGCATTGACCGGCAAGGCTCGTCCCGCCGCCCCGAGGCAGCATCGGCAGGTTGCGGGCTTTGCACACCCGCACCGCACGCACCACATCCTCGACATCGGCGGGGATCAGCACGCCCAATGGCTCGACCTGGTACAGCGAAGCATCCGTGGCGTACAGCATCCGGTCGTGCAGCCCGGGGCGAAACTCGCCTTCGATCGCGGCTGTCAGCGCGCGCACGTCCTCGGCGTGCAGGTTCGGCTCGGCGGCAGGCGTGTGGGGCATCGGCATCGCGCGGGGACTGTATCCGCGACAAGCCCCGTGTCACCGATTCGCAACACTTTGAAACGATGGAACCGCCACGCCCGCAGCGTCGATACAGTTTGGATGGTCACATAGCGTGTGAACCTCAAAGGAGACAGTCATGGTGCGCGGAAACGTGGTCGGCCTGATTCTGGTGGCGGTGTGCGGTGGTGCGGGCAATGTGGTTCTGGCAGCCAGCGACACGCCGCTGCCCGTCACGAATCTCACGCTGTACCGCTCGGGAGTCGGGTATTTCGAGCGAGCCGGGCTTGTGCAGGACAGCACCACCGTCCAGCTCCGTTTTGCCACCGATCAGATCAATGACATTCTCAAGTCGATGATCGCCCTCGACCTCGACGGCGGCGACATCGTCGGCGCGAGCTATGGCTCGAAGGAACCGCTCGCCCGCCGTTTGGCCAGTTTCGCTGTCAACATTGCCGACAACCCCTCGATGGGCACGCTCATCAATCGCCTTCGCGGCGCGCGGCTCGAACTGCGCACCATGGAAGGCCCGATCTCGGGGGTTGTCGTCGGCGTCGAAGAACGCCCCGTCGTTACGCGCGAAGACACCACCGTCGATCGCCCGTTCGTCAACTTGATGACGACAAGCGGTGTGCGCAGCGTCGATCTGACTCAGGTCAACTCGTTCGAGATTCTTGACGAAATGCTCAAGGCCGAACTCGCAAAGGCTCTGGACGCACTGGCCGAGCACCGTGCCGACAACACCAAGGCCGTCGATCTTGTGCTCAATGGCCAGGGCTCGCGCCGCGTCCTCATCGCGTATGTCCACGAGATGCCCGTCTGGAAGACCAGTTACCGCCTCGTCATGCCCGACGATTCCGGCGGCGAGCCCACGCTTCAGGGCTGGGCCATCGTCGAAAACACCACCGATGAAGACTGGACCAACGTCAAACTCTCGCTCGTCGCCGGTCAGCCCGTCGGCTTCCGCATGGACCTCTATCAGCCGCTCTTCCTCGATCGGCCCGAACTCCCTGTGCCCGTGACCGCAGGCGTCGTCGCGCGGGCCTACGAAGGCGATGTGATGAGCAAAGAAGGTCTGGCGTTTGATGATGGGAGGAGTGTTGATCGTGCGCGGCGTTCCCCGGCAGCGTCACCCGCTCCAGCGATGGAAGCAGACGCAATGATGGAGCGTGCTGGACCGGGTGGATTCGCGGGACGAATGACCACCACCGGGCGCGACATGGCCGAATACGCTGCCCGCGCGCAAGCCAGCGCCGCCGAAGTCGGCGAAGTCTTCCAGTATCAACTCGACCGTCCGGTCACCATCAGCCGCCGTCGTTCGGCCATGCTCCCGATTCTCGCATCCGCGGTCGAAGGCCGGCGCGTCAGCATCTTCAACACTGCCGACGGGCTCAAGAACCCTATGCGCGGCGTCGAAATCAACAACACCTCCGGCCTGCAACTCATGCCCGGACCCATCAGCGTCTTTGACGGTGCCGCATTCGCCGGCGACTCGCAGATCGGGCACGTCTCGGCCGGCGACCAGCGCCTCCTCGCCTACGCCGTCGATCTCGATTGCGTCGCCACAACCGAATCTTTGTTCGATGGAAATGTGACCAGCATCCGCATTGTCGGAGGCCTCATCGAAGAAACCCGCCGTAGTGTGCAAACCACCAAGTACGCCTTCAAAAACAACGACGCCAAACGCGACCGCACCATCATCGTCGAGCACGCCAAGCAAGGCGGATGGGAACTTGCCAGCAGCGCAAAACCCGCAAGCGAAACCCCGAATGCCTACCGCTTTGAAGTCAAGGCCGATGCGAGCGGGTCGGTCAATCTCGAAGTGCAACTCGAACGCGTCGATCGGCAGTCGTACGCTGTGACCCAGTACAACATGCAGACATTGCTCGCCTACGCCCGCGACGGCAAGGCTTCCGAGCAGGTCGTGGCGGCGGTGCGTGAGGCTGCCCGCCTCGCCGGTCGTGTCAGCGAAGTGGAGCGTCAGATCGCCACGCTCGAGAAGGAACGCAACGACATCGCTGTCGATCAGACTCGTGTCCGCGAGAACATGGGCCGCATCGACCGCAATACCGACCTCTATGCCCGTTACCTCAAGAACATGGGCGAGCAGGAGACTCGGCTCGAAGCCATCCGCACCGAAATCGAATCCGCCCGCGTCGAACTCGAAAAACGTCGCAACGAGCTCAACCAGTACGTCGGCAACCTCAATGTTCGCTGAGTCCTGACGGAGTGAAAACGCTCATGGCCTTGCGCAATCGCTGACCTGCACCTTTCCTGGCCTTTGCCTTCATGCGTTGCGATCATCTTCTCGTCGCGCTCGCGCCGCCTCCGCGCCCCAAACGCTCTAGCATTGCCAAACTCTCTCTCGCGACAGGAGCACGCCATGCCGCTGACCATCGAATACCTCGGCCATTCCGGATTCATCATCAAGAGCGCCAAGGGCACGCTCGTCATCGATCCATTTCTCACCGGCAACCCTCTCGCCACCCGCAAGCCCGATCAGATCAAGTGCGGCCACATCGCCATCACCCACGGCCACGGCGATCACATCGGCGACTCGGTCGCTATCGCCAAGGCCAACAACGCGACCGTTATCGCAAACTGGGAAATCTGCGAATTTCTGGGCGAACACGGCATCGTCACCGACCCCGGCAACCCCGGCGGCAAGGTCAAGACGCCCTTCGGCTGGATTGCATTCACCCAGGCGTTCCATTCATCGAGTTACGAAGGCCGCTACATGGGTCAGCCCTGCGGCATCGTCGCACACTTTGAAGCCGAGAACGCGACCGTGTATCACCTCGGCGACACCGGGCTCTTCAGCGACCTGCGCCTCATCGGCGAACTCTACAACCCCGATATCGCGTGCATTCCCGTCGGCGACCGCTTTACGATGGGCCCAGAACTCGGACGCATGGCTGCCGAGATGATCAAGCCACGCGTCGCCATCCCCATTCACTGGAAAACTTTTCCGCTACTGGCTCAGGATATCACGCCCTTCCGCCCGGCCGAGGTCGAAGTCTGGCAGATGTCCCCCGGCGACACCCGAACTTACGGCTGAGCCTCATCGCGCTCCTCGATGACGCTCTTGCGCTCCGCGTCGTACACATACACCTTCCCGGGCTGCTCACTGTGGCAGGTCTTGTGCGTCCCGTCGCACAGCGGAAACTTCTGCGACAACCCGCACGCACAAACAAAGATCGGCTTATCCTGCGGGTCGATGCGAATCGGGCCTGTTGCGTCGTGACGGATCATGCGAGGCATCGGTTTCTCCTTTGACCTTGTGCTCAATCACCGTCACATCGGGCTAGGCACACTCTGCGCGATCTGCCGCAGCAACCCGGCTGCAACTTCCCAGTTCTGACCCGCCCGATACGAGCGAGAGATGATGCGGTGTCCTCCGACTTCGATCAGGTTTTCGAGAATATCTTCAGGAATCGCGTAGTCCCGATCGTTGAGCAGGGCCGTCGCTCTGGCAGCGTGCGCCAGCGCAAGCGCGCCGCGCGGCGACATGCCGACCTGGATTTCTTCGTGCCGTCGCGTTGCGCCAGCCAGTGCCACGATGTACCGCCGCAGCGACTCATCGAGTTTCACCGCGTCAACCATTTTCTGAGCTTCAATGACATCGTCGCGTGTCAACACCGGCTTCAGGTCCGAAAGAACATTCTGTGCCGGGCGCAGGTCCAGCATGTGTGTTTCGACCTCGGCCGGCGGATATCCAAGACTGATTCGCATCAGAAACCGGTCCAACTGGTTCTCGGGCAGCAGGTATGTCCCCTCGAACTCATACGGATTCTGTGTCGCGAGCACCATGAACGGGTGAGGCAGCGGCACCGGAGAGCCTTCGATCGTCACGCTCGCCTCGTTCATCGCTTCGAGCAGGGCCGACTGTGTACGCGGTGTCGTGCGGTTGATCTCGTCGGCAAGCACAATATTGGCAAACAAAGGCCCTTTCTTGAAGTGAAACTTCCCCGTCTCCCGCTCATAGATGCTTACGCCCAGTACATCCGCCGGCAGGAGGTCCGGCGTCAACTGAATGCGCGAGAAGTCCGCGTCGATGCTCCGCGCCAGCGCCGAAGCCAGCACGGTCTTGCCCACACCAGGCACGTCCTCAATCAGCGCATGCCCGCGTGCGAGCAGGCAGCAGATCAGGCGATCGATCGGCCGGGTGCTTCCCAGAAATGTTCGGGCTACGTTTTCGCGAAGTCGGTCGAGGTGTATGCGCATGGATGTCGGGTCTCTCAAGGTCCAGTATAAGCCTGCCCGCCTCCGATGCCAGTGGCGGGTCGGAGGTATGCTTTCACTGGTCGGGCTACCTGATGGAGCGCGCGTGTGCCGGAAGAATTCGCTGAGCGGACTACCCACTTGCCTGAGCTGCCTCGCGCCCCGGGCGCCGAGTTCATCGCACGCGAACTCACCGGCGATCTCCACTGTGCCCGATGCCAGTACAATCTTCGAGGATTGTCGATTCTGTCCGTCTGCGGCGAGTGTGGACTTCCTGTCAAAGCGTCCATCCTTGCTCTGGTCGATCCGCACGCTGATGAGTTGCAGCCCATCGAGCATCCTCGCCTCGTCCAGATTGGGGTCCTGCTGTGGACCTTCGCAGCGTTTTGTGCCGCTGTCCTGAACTGGGCTGTTCGCGCTACCGAATTCTCCGAGCGATTCTTCGGGATAATCGTTGATGTGGTTCCGTTGTCATGGTTCTATATTGGCTCGCTCTTCGCCTCGGGCTTCGGCGCGATCGCGCTCATTCGACCCCACGCAGGGCTCGAACGACGCAATGTGCAGCGTGCCATGCTCGGCGTGTTGTGCTATGCACCACTGATCGCCGCTGCCTGGTTTATTTTTTTCCGTATCGATCCGTACGAGTATTTCATCTATAGCAGCACAGCCAACATTTCGATGCCGCGCGTAGCGCTTCGCGGCGTTTTCGGCCTCAGCCTGATCGCGATGGTGCTGCTCCTGCGCCCCAACGCACTCATTCTCGCACACCGAAGCGTCCTGGTACGCTTGGGCCGCGTCGATCGCCAGCCGCTGCGGGCACTCGCAGCCGCTGCGGGGATCGCGCTCATCGGCGATCTGACGCTCCTTATCCAGTCTCAGTTCTCAGGACCGATTGCCAATCTGCTCTTCACCATCGGCGTCATCCTTGTCGCAGCAGGGTCATTCCTGCTCACTGTCGCACTCTGGGGCGTGACGCTTGACGCATGGCGCATCCGCCGCGTCATTATGGCACCGGGCATCGGCCTGACCGACATCTTTGATGATCGCACATGAACCGATGATCGCACATGAACCGTCACCACCGCGAACAGTTCGACACGCTCCTCGAAGCGGTTATCAGCGACCTCCCGACCTCCGTGCGCGCCATCATCGACGAAGTCCCCGTGGTCGTGCTCGACGTGCCGACTCCGGATCTGCTCGTCGGACTTGAACTCGAAGAAGGAGAAGCCGAAACCCTGTGTGGGCTTCATACGGGTATCGCAGCGACCGAACGCAGCATCGAACACCAATGGCGTCTGCCATCGCAGATCCATCTCTTTCGCGTTGGTATCATCGATCTCGCTGGTGGGTTCGATCAACCCAACGGACATGAAAAGGTTCGAGAGCAGATCCGAATCACGCTCCTGCACGAAATCGGACACGAGTTCGGGCTCGATGAGGATGATCTTGAGGATCTTGGGTACGACTGATTCCAGTTGCACATTCAATCGCGTCGCGCGCAGCCGGAATCCTGCTTCAAGTTTTAGCGCCGCGACAGGCCTAACCTTTGTTCGCATTTTACACAGTCTACGGAGTGAAGCATGAGTTTGAAGACACGTTCGCTTGCATGCGTTGCGGGCTTGGTTTCGCAAGTCGCAGTATCCGGAGCAGCCGCTCAGCCGATCGGGCTTGCGTGGCTCGAACTCTCAGGCACTCCCACTCAGCAACCTGGCCCATTCGCCTGGCTCGGAGGTTCGGAAGGTGACACCCTTCGAAGCCTCGTCGAACGCATCGACGAAGTGGCCTACCACGACGACATCGAAGGCCTCGTCATCCGCCTCAAGGATGCCGCGCTCGATGTTACGCACATCGAGGAACTCGGTCAGGCGATGCTTCGTATTCGCGAAGCAGGCAAGAAGATCCATGTCTACGCCGAGAACTACGCCAACCCCGAACTCCTGCTCGGCAGTTTCGCCGATTCCATGCTCATCCAGTCAGGCGGCAATGTCTCGCTCTCGGGCCTGCATATGGAGGAGATGTACCTGCGCGATACCTTCACGTGGATCGGTATGAACCCAGACTACGTCCAGATCGGCGACTACAAGGGCGCCGACGAAATGATGATGAAGACCCAGCCCAGCCCCGCTTGGGAACAAAACATCTCGGGGCTTCTCGATGCGATGTACGGCACCATGCGACAGATCATCATGGAAGGCCGAAACATGGACGATCAGCAACTCGATCGCGCCATGACCGAAGGCTGGTGGGCCAATGAAGCCGAAGCCATCTCCCTCGGACTCATCGACGCTGCGATCGATCTCCCGACCATCTCCGAACACCTCGAAACCGTTTACGGCTCCGAAGTCGAATTCGCGCTCGATCTCAATGAAGACACCTCCTCCTCATTCGACATGGCCAACCCGTTCGCCTTCCTGTCAATCCTCTCAAAGAAGCCATCACACATCGCAACCACACCCACCATCGCCATCCTTCACATCGACGGCGCGATCGTTGATGGCGATTCCTCCGCAGGCGGATTCCTCGGCGGCTCAAGCGTCGGAAGTCGCACCATCCGAAACGCCATCGAAGACATTCTCGAACAGGACATGATCAAAGGTGTCGTCGTCCGCATCGATTCGCCCGGTGGCTCCGCCATCGCCAGCGAAGTCATCTGGCAGGGACTCCAGCGTCTTGCAGAGGAAAAGCCCGTCTGGGTGAGCGTCGGTTCAATGGCGGCTTCGGGCGGTTACTACATCGCCGTGGGCGGCCAACGCATTTACGCCAATCCATCAAGCGTCGTCGGCTCGATCGGTGTCGTCGGTGGCAAGATCGCGATGGGAGGCCTCTACGACAAACTCCACATCAACGTCGTCGAGCGTTCACGAGGACCTCGCAGCGAGCTCCTCAGTTCCACACGCCCATGGAGCGACGTTGAACGCTCGCTTATTCGCGATCGCATGAAGCAGACCTACGACCAGTTCACCAGCCGAGTCTCCTCCGGCAGGCCCGGCATCGATCTCAGTCGCACCGCCGAAGGTCGCCTCTTCCTCGGCGAGCAAGCCCTCGATCTCAACATGATCGATGCCATTGGCGGGCTCGATGATGCCATTCACGAACTCGCGGCCGATCTCGATCTCGACGATTTCGAGATCATGGACTTCCCCGGTCCAAAATCCATCGCCGATCTCATCGACGAAATGCTCGGCGGGTTCGTCAAAGCGCCCGCAGGCCTCTCGACGCAAACCACGCTGGCTCCCATCGTGGGCACTTTGCGCGAGCTTCTTGGCGAAAGGCGCTTCGAAGTCCTCCGCGATGCGATCAACGCAAACATGCAACTCCGCCGCGAGCCCGTCCTGCTGACTTCGCCTCGCGTCTTGCTGTTCCGGTGAATCACGGCGTCGCGCTTCGCTACAAACCAAAAGCCCGCGACACTTGTTCGCGGGCTTTTTCGATCCAGTCCTTCAGTCCGAACCCACCGCCTGGCTGGCTCATTCACACTTCCGTCACACTTCCGTGATCTCGTTCGACTTCTTCGTCAGCATCTCATCGAGCTGCGTCTCATACTTCTTGAGCATTTCCTGAATCTCTTCTTTCAACGTGTCGATCTCGTCTTCCGAGAAGTGCTGCCCCGCCTGCTTCGAGAGTCCGTCCGCGTGCTTGTTCGCGTCACGCCGTGCATTGCGCATCACCACCTTCTGCTCCTCAGCCATCTTCTTGGCCTGTCCCACAAGCTGTTGCCGCCTTTCGCTCGTCAGCATCGGAATGTTGAGCCGTATCTGCTTAGCCTCGACCTGCGGGTTCAGCCCAAGCCCGGATTGCTCAATCGCCGTCTTGATCGCCCCGAGCGACGTCGCGTCAAAAGGCTTAATCAGAATCTGCGAAGGTTCCGGAATGCTCAACGCCGCAATCGACTTCAGATCGGTCGGACTCCCGTAATAGTCCACCTTGATGTACTCCACCAGTGCCGTCGAAGCACGCCCTGTCCGGAGTCCCTGAAACTCATGCTTGAGATAATCGATGGCCTTGAGCATCGACTCCTCGGCTTCCAGCAAAATCGTGTCAGGGTCTGTCGTCATCGTGCATACCTCCGCAAAGTCGATCGCAAAATCCAAAACGCAAGCATCATAAGCCGACCCTGCCCCAAAGTTCAGGCATCCGCAGTCACAATCGTCCCGATCGGCTCGCCCTCAATCACACGCCTGATGTTCCGAGGCTTCTTGAAATCAAACACCAGCAACGGAAGTTTCCGCTCCTGACACATTGCCAGCGCCGTCAGGTCCATCACCGCAAGACGCTTGGCCAACGCTTCCGAAAACGTCAAGTGATCGTATCGCACCGCAGTACTGTCTTTGTTTGGATCGGCCGTGTAGATACCATCAACTTTCGTCGCCTTGAGCAGCACATCGCAATCCAGTTCGCTCGCCCGCAGAGCCGCACATGTGTCCGTCGTAAAGAACGGATTGCCCGTCCCCGCAGCCAGAATCACCACCCGCCCCTTCTCAAGATGACGGATCGCCCGACCACGAATAAATGGTTCCGCCAGTGCCTTGATCTCCAGTGCCGACTGCACCCGGCAATCGACCCCCATGCTCAACAGTTTTTCCTTGAGCGCAGCCGCATTCATCACAGTCCCGAGCATTCCCATGTAGTCCGCCGTCGCCTGATGAATATCGCCTGACCGCGCGAGTGAAGCCCCGCGAATGATGTTTCCTCCCCCGACCACAACCGCCACCTGTGCTCCAACCGCATGGGCGTCAGCGATCTCCTTGGCGATCAGTGTCAACTCGTCAGGGTCAATGCCGAACTCCCCGGCTTTCGCAAAGGCCTCCCCCGAGATCTTCAGCAGCACGCGCCGCGGGGGCCTGCCCAGAATCGAGTGAAGGGTCGGCCTGGTGCTAGGGCTTGTCGATGGGGCAGTTGGCATTCGGATCTCGCGCAGGTGTGGGTCGAACTGGGCGATTGAACGGTCTCGGACCCCTCAGGTCAAGTCGATGCAACCCGCAAGAGGGGGATCTGTAGAACCATGCGCCGCACTGACGCGAACCGTAAAGGGTGCATCGACAGCGCAAAATCGACCGATGCTGTTGAGAGCACACACCCTAGGTGCAAGGATCTTCGTAAGGCACGATCATGACCGAATCCCAGACCGCACCGTTCAATAAAGGCCACGACCTGCTGTGGTGGGTTCAGCGAGCCTCCGTGCTCGGCGTTTTGGCCAGCATCGCAGTCCATCTTGTGGCAGCATTGCTCGCGCTCATTGTCAACGTCACCTACAAACCTGCCGACACCGGCGGCGATGGGTCTTCCATCGTCGACTTCGCAATCTTGACCGAAGCCGAACTCGCACAACTGGCCGACAGCACCGTCCAACTCTCCTCCACACACGCCCCAGATTTGGCTCCACCAAGTCTCACCGATATCGAAATTTCCGCCGAGATGACCGGCGGCGAGATCGACGCCCTCACCACCGAACTCGTTGATATCGACATCGCGGCTGGCGGCGGCGACCTCTCCTCAGGTTCCCTCGACGCCGCAGCCGGAGGCGGAGGGCTCAGTGGCGACGGTGCCAGTTTCTTCGGCCTCGAAGCCCAGGGTTCCCGCTTCGCCTACATCGTCGACATCTCCGGCTCCATGGCCGCCGAGAACCGCATGGAGCGCACCAAGGTCGAACTCGCACGCTCTGCAACCGAACTGGCCGAAACCTCCGAAATCATTATCATCCTCTTTTCCAGTCAGTCCACGCCGTTGATGGGCGAACTCGCTTGGCGCCGTGCCGACAAGTCGAACAAGTTGCTGCTCCGTCGGCGTATCGAGCAGATCGAACCCTCGGGCGGAACCGAGCCTCTCGAAGCATTCCGCATGGTCCTGAGCATGAAGCCAACCCCCGACGCAATCTACTTCATGACCGATGGCGAGTTCGCAGCCGAAATACCCGGCGAGGTGCGATCGCTCAATCGACGATCGCGGGTTCCCATTCACTCGATCATGTTCGGCAACATCGGCAATGCCCAGGCCCGCGCACGCGTTGAAGCCATGATGCGCGAAATTTCCCGCGACAGCGGCGGCGGACGCTTCAGGCATGTCGGAGACGGACCGTGATGCGATGGACAATCGCCCTCGTCCTTGGTCTGGCCGGCGCAGCCGCATGCGCAGATGAACTCGAACTTCGCGCAGGCCGCACCCCGCCGCAAGGTAAAATCTATGCCGTCAGTCTCGCAGGTGTGATCGTCGAAGATCCATTCGGCGTGCAACGCACGATCCGTTGGGACTCCGTTCGCCGAATCACCGGCGACAAGGCCGACGACGCCCTCGTGTACGAACCCATCGCCGTCGACTCCTGGCGAGCACGGTCCCGCCTCGAACGCGGCGACGCCGTTACCGCCGAGCCTCTGTTCGAACAACTCTTCGATCGTTACGAAGGATCGCAGAGCGAAATGGCGTCGATGATCGCCGAGGGTCTTCTGCGTTGTCGCCTGCGCCGCAGTGCTCACACCGCCGCCGTAACGCCCTGGCTCGCGTACCTCACCAGCGAAGGCAATGGGCCGTACCGGTCGCTCATCGTCGGTGTCCTGCGCCCTGCGGTTGATGCCGAGACCGGGCTTGTTCCATCACTCGCCCCAGTCTGGCTTGCAACGCCAGCGGTCGAAGCCTTTGCAAACGCCGATGAAATCGTGGCATGGTCCGCGACCGATGCCTCTCCCCCACGCCGTGCCGAAATCCTCGGTCGACTTTACCGCCACGCTGCACAGTTCGAAGTCGGACTCGTTGAAGGCACGCCCGAACTCGACCTCGATAGCCGCGAACAGCGCGATCCCGGCATCCAACTTGTTCTCTCAATCATCCTCGCAAGATGCGGCGACACGCAACAACGCGCCGAAGCCCGCGCCACCCTGCTCGACATCATGAATGCCGAGGCTCGTGTTCCAGCCGCCCGCCAGCGAGTGTGGATCGAAGCATGGTGCCGCTTCGGCATTGGGCGCTCGCTCCTCATGGAAACCGACCGCGAAACCAGACTCTCAGGCATCGTCGAACTTCTCCACCTGCCCGCGCGTTTCGGCGAGAGCCTGCCTTATCTCGCCGGACTTGCCTTGGCCGAGTGCGCCGTCGCGCTCGATCAGCACGCCGACCCACGAAGCCTCAATGCCCTCCTGTCAGAGATCCGCAATCAATATGCTTCTCACGCCGCAACCCAATGGGCCCCGTTGCAGCAACTGCTCATGCAACACACCCGAGCCCTCCCACTCCAACTCCGCGAAGAAACGAGGTGACATGCCTTTGCTCCACGCCATGTTCGCAATCGTACCCGCCGCAGGCACCAGCCGATCACTGCTCACCTATATCGCTCAAGGGCGAGAGATCGGCCTCATCATCATCGTCCTCTCTTTCGTCGCGGTTGTTCTGATCGTGGCACAACTCGTGCGACTCCGACGCGCCGCGCTCGCACCAGAAGAGTCCATCGCAATCCTCGACAAGCACCTTCGCGCAGGTCAGATCGAAGCCGCCATCTCATATTGCGACTCGCCCGACAACGATTCATTCCTCACACGCGTCATGGGTGCAGCCCTCCTCCGCTGCAGCCGAAGCCCATTCGGTTTTCTCGAACTCAAGTCCGCGATTGAAGAAGTCGGCCAACTCCAAGTCGCACGCCTCTACCGCCTGACCGATGGCGTCAACCTCATCGCCGCCATCGCCCCGATGCTCGGTCTCCTCGGTACTGTCGTCGGTATGGTCGGTGCCTTCGATGCCATTCGCGTTGCCGAAGGCCCCGTCCGCCCCGATGCGCTCGCCGGCAACATTTCTCAAGCCCTCATCACCACTGTACTGGGCCTCATCGTCGCCATCCCGTGCACCGCCGCGTACACCTACCTCCGCAACCGCATCGATAACCTCACCGACGAAGTCGGCCAAACCATCGAGGATCTCGCAGCACACCTCGAGTCTACGAGCACTCAACCCTCGCGCGGCCCCGGAGCCTGACATGCGGTTCTCGACTGTCGATCGCAAGAAATTCCGCACCTTCGACCTCACGCCGATGATCGACGTCGTGCTGCAACTCATCATCTTCTTCATGTTCACGTCCCAACTCGGCCGAATCACCCAGACCGAAGTCGATCTCCCACTCGAACCCGGCGAAAAGCAGATCGCGCAGGCTCCGCCCTCCTTCGTCCTCGACCTCCTCGAAGACGGCGAGCTCATTCTCGACGGACGCCCTATCAGTCTCGCCCAGTTCTCCCGACTCGTCGATCTCGAAATCTCCCGGGCCGGCGGGCCGGAGCACGTCACCATCCTGATCCGCCCCGACCGCCTCGCACCCGCAAAGCACTTGAGCGATCTCGCCTTACGCCTGCGCGAGCAAGGCGTCGGGAAATGGCAGATCGGCACCACCGACCCGCTCGGAGCGCGATGATGCAACTCACCGACAAAGCACACCGCGAACGCTCCCCCCTCACGCTGCCAATGACCAGCATGATCGATGTCGTCTTCCTCCTGCTCATCTTTTTCCTCGTCACCGCAAACTTCTCCGAACGCGAAGATCGCGTCACCTCCACCATCCAGTCCGAACGCACAGGGGCAAGCGCCTCTCAACTCCAGCCTCAAATCGTCTCGGTCGAACTCATCAGCGGTCGCGTCGGCTTCCGTATCGGCGAACGCGTCGTCTTCACCAACATCGCCCTTCGAGCAATTCTCGAACAACTTCCCAAAGACGCTGGAATTGCTGTTAAAGTCGATGATCGCGTCCCGATTCAGGCCGCCGCGACCGCCCTTCAAGCCGCCCACGATGCAGGTTTCACCAAGAGGTCCTATGTTCCATCGCGCAGCGACAACTAGCCTCATCATCGCGCTCGTCTTCACCTCGGTCCGCGCACAGGATCTCGTTGACCCCGAGACTCCCGATGCCATCGTCGAACGCTATCTGCAACTCCACGCCCTCGACGAACTCCGTGCCGTACAACTCCGTCAGCGCCTCGCCCGTGGCGGCACCGCACCCGAACGCCTCGCCATCGCCGAACGCCTCGGCGACATCTACGCCGCACTACTCGAACAACCGATCTCATCTGCCGAACGACGCGACATCGAACGTCGCAGCAAGGAACTCCTCGACTCCATTCCAGGCCTCGATTCATTTGCCCTGCGCATCCGCCTCGCAAAGGCCCAATACCTCCAGGCCGAACGCATCGCCGAACGCTGGCGTCTCCGACTCACCACCGACGAAGACGCCATCGAAGCCCGCCGCACCTTGCAGGAAGTTCAACGCACGTTCAGCCTCATCGGTTCGCAGGCAGCCTCGCGCATCACCCAACTGACCAACCAGGAACGACGCGCCGACGATCCCGAACGCACCAACATCCGTGCCCAGATCACCGCCGCCCAGGCTGACCGTTCCTCCGCCATGTATTACGCTGGCTGGTCCGGTTACTGGTTCGCGCTCATGGCCAACGACAAGGGTGCCGCCAACCGCGCCGCGCACGACCTCGGCACTCTCCTCGGCGCCGATGGCAAGATGCCCGAAATCATCCTGCTCGACACCGCTCTTCTCTCCTACGAGCATGTTGCTCGCGCCGCAATGGCCATCGCAATGTCCCACAGCATCGAAGGCAGCGATTCCACAGCACTACTCTGGTTCAAGCGACTCGCAGCCGCCCCCGATCTCCACGAATCCGTCCGCGACCAACTCTTTTCCCGCGAATCTTGGGTGATCGCACGGGCCAAACGATGGGAAGAACTGCACAGCTATATCGACTCCCGTCGCAAGTCCAGCGGAGGTCCCCTCACCGTTCTCGAGGCTCGTCTTGTCGCCATCATCTCGATGGAAGGATCCGCGTCCGCATCACAGCGCGACACAGAATTCCAGTCCCAGATCGCCGCCGACGCCATCGCCGATCTCATCGCGCAAGGCGAAGTCGCACATGTTCTCGATCTTCTGCGCCGCTATGGCACGCTTCCCGTCGTCGGCGATGGATTCATCGTTCGCTACGCCCGTGGCCTGCTCGCTTACGACCTCGCCCGGCGCGCTCATCGAGAATCGGCCGAAGATGAAAGTCAGCCCACACGTCGCGCAGATGTCGCTGCGAAATACAAAGAAGCAACCGATCTCCTCGCCCCCGCTTTCGACGCTGTCGATTCTTCACGCTTCGCCAGCGAACGCGCACGCTGCGCCCTAACCGTCGGCCTCACACACTACTACCGCGCTCGATACTCCGATGCTGCACGATGGTGCGAGCAGGCTGCCGCGCTCTCGCCCGATCCGAAGCAACGTGAGGAATCACTGTGGCTCGCGCTCGTTGCCCTCGATCGCGCCGTCGCCGAAAGCGCAAACGAAGAAGCACGCCAATGGGCATCACGTCTGACCGTCGTCTACATGCGAGAGTTTCCCGAAACCGAGCGCGCCGCAATCCTCCTGCTCCGAAGCGAAAACCTCGACGACATCGAAGGCCCAAAAGCCATCGAAGTCCTTTCCGCCGTCCCAACCTCATCGCCGCTGTACGATTCCGCCCGACGACACCTCGGCCGCCTGCTCTATCGTGAGTATCGCCGCGCCACGCCCGACCGACGCGACGCCGAAGCCGCTCGCTTCCTCGCCGTCGCCGAGGAACTCCTCGAACTCGACGCCGCAATCGTTGTCTCGGGCTCACGCGAGCAGGCCATCGAAGCATCGCAAGCCGTCATCGTCCGCGTGCGCCAGATTCTTGATGTCGTTCTCTCCAGTCGCGCGCCAGAGCTCACACGCGCCGATCGTGCACTCGAACTCCTCGAGCGTGTCGCTAACCAGATGGGTCTAGGCCTCGGGGAGATCGATGCCGAACTCGCGTATCGCCGCCTTCAGATCGCTCTGTTTCGCTCCGATGAGCCACAGATCGAGGAGCAACTCAGCCGTCTTACCCGCACCGCTGGCCGTTTCGCCCGCGCCGCCGACCGACTGCTCTATCGACACTACCTCGATCGTTGGTCAAGGCCCGATGCCAGCCAGTCTGAAGCCCGCAACCTTATCCGTTTCGGCGGGCGCATCCTCGCAACCCCAGACGACGATTCCGATCGACTCAATGCCGACACACTGCTCAGCGTCGCCGATCGCGTCAGTGAGGCCGCCGAAGCACTCTGGACCGATCACGACGATCTCGCCATGCGCGCCCTTGCGCTGCGCATCGCGCAGCAGTGGTTCGAACGCGGCAAATGGACCGAAAGCACACTCCGTCGCGTCGCACGCCTGGCTGAACTCGAAGGCGACAAAACGACTGCTTTCGAAGCCTGGAATACCCTCTCCGCTGCCTATCGCACCGGCGAAGAATCTTGGTTCGAAGCACGCTACAACTCCATGCGACTGCTCGTCGAACTCGATCCCGATGCCGCCCGCACAGTCGTCTCGCAGCATGTCGTCCTCTATCCAAGCTTTGGCCCACCGCCGTGGGACGAAAAAATTCGCGCACTTTCCGCTCGCCTCGAGCTCCTCCCGCGCATCACCATTCCCGGAGGCACACAGCCTTGACCCCCGACGACGACGCACGAGATCCAGTCTCGCGTTTCCTAGGCCACGAAGCTGCCGGTGGTGGTCCCGCGCGCCTGCTCGGCCTCGATGATGCGCGCTTCACCGACGCCAGCGTTCTCGCTGCACGCGACCGATGCCTCACACTCATCGATGGTCACACGCAGGCCGGTTCCGCTGCTGCCGACGAAGTCCGTCTTGCTGTTCACGCCGCCACCGCGCAACTCCTCAATCCCGCTGTACGCGCTCATCTCGAGACCGCCCGCACTGCAGATGCACGTCGCGCCGCTTTGCTGGCGTTCGAGCACGACATGGTCCTCACGCTTGGCATGTTCGGCGGCTGGAGTCGACAATGTCTTCCTCGCCTCCTCGCACTCGCCCACGCCCGAGGCCTCACCGCCTCCGATGTCGCCGTCGCGCTCTCGCACCTTTCCCGCAAACGACGCGCCATCACTGCCCCAACCGGCGTACTCGCTCCAGGCGTCGGAGAACTCGAAGGCATCACCGGTCGATCATCAGGCGGAGGCTGGGTCATCGCTGCCGTGGCCATCACGAGCGTCCTGATCGCAAGTCTCGTCGTACGCGAAGCGATGGACAACACGTCCTACACCTCAAACTCAACAACAGCGCCGCTCCCCATCGGCGACCTGTCAACACCTCTCCCATCACCACGCACTGGGGCTGCATCGGCCTCACTGCCTGCCGAAAGCGCTCAGCCTCTTCTCGGACCACGCGAAATCATCACAGCCTTCGACCACGCCAAGTCCATGACCGTAACCGATGCCCAAGGCTCACGCGCCATGGCCGCACGGGCCATCCACGCCGCAGCTGCGCACTGGCTCGAACTCAGCACCGATGAACGCATTCGCATCAGCGATGCCATTGTCGAACTCATGTATCGCCACGGAGCAAACAGTGCAGGCCATGCCACGCTCCTCGCTCCTCTCGAAGACGCGACCGAGCCCCTTCGCTCGGCTGGTCCGCTCTCAGCAGACAACGTCTCTTCAGCCGCGTGGTCCCTTGGCATGCTCAACCGCATTCGCCGTGAGCGAGATCTGTCCTCGCAACTTCTCGGCCGCGTCGACCGGGCACTCAGTGCCGCTCTTCGCGATGTTGTCCCCACGCAATCAACTTTCGATGAGGGTGTTCTTGCTGCACTCACATCAATGATCGAACCGCTCGCATCGAGTCAGACATCTTCTACTTCCGTCTGGAACGCATGGGTTCGAACGCTCGAACAGGTCACGCGCTCCGATGTGCAGCGACGAGCACACATGCTCATGTACGCAACCGACCGCGTCGTCATGCGCAGCTCTGAGCCACAGCAGCGACGTGCCTACGAAGCCATTCGCCAACTCGTGCGCGTTATGCCATGGAATGAGTCGCCCGACGCAAGGCGATGGGTCGTGCGACAGTTCGACAACCGCGATGTTTACAACGCCGCTCTCAGCGCCATCACCGCAGCCATCGTCGCTGACTCACGCGCCGAAAACGTCGATCCGACCATGGTTCTCGCCGCCAACGCCAGCGATCTCATCCGCCGTGACCTGCGCGATCGCTACGCAGCCGCATGGAGCCTCGATCGCCCTGGCGAGGATCGCACGCTCCTTGATACGATTCTCGCAACACGCACGCAGATCGATCAGGCAGCCACTTCGGCAAAAACGTCCACCGACACCTTCGTCGCCGCGGTCCGCTACGCCCGACTCAACGCCGCCGCTGCCGCGCAGTGGCAGGGCAATGCCCTCGAAGCCAAGGCATGGCTCGATTCCTCATCCACCCTCTCTATCACGCAGATGCAGTCCAATCGTTCGCCCGTCGTGCTCGACGAATCCACCACATGGGCCGTCCGGTATCTCGCCGCAGGGACGCACATCGACCAGCGCATCGAACTCTTGCGTGAGTTGCGGGGGGCCAGTCGCGGATCTATCGGATCCGTCGATGCCGAAGTCCTTGTCAAGGAAGCCGTCCGTGGCAATGTGCGCTCCATCCGCGACACCGCACGCGAAGTTGTCCTCACCTTTGGTGCTTCGCCCGCCATCATGAACGCACTTCTCGAAGAAGCTCCACGCCTCGCTCCCACTCGCGCCACCAACGATCTCGTGACCGCACTGACATACTCCCCCTTGCCCGACCCAAACAGCCCCACCTGGCGCCCCACAGTCCGTCGCGTCCTTGTCGAGCGACTCATCGAACTCACTGTCGGCCAAAGTCCCATAGCCATCATCGACGATCTTGCAATCCTCCTCGAAGAAGCGTACCAGCACCAAAGCCCCACCCGAACCACCAGTTCCGGAGACCAGATCAAAGTCTCCGCATCCCAGTCCGCCCGCGCGCTGCGCGAGCGCTGGGTGAGACTCGCAGAACGGTCGATTCCCCCCCTCGCCCTCTCCAACTCCCTCGAAACCATCGAACGCGCACGCATGGGTCGCCTCACCCTCGTCCGCGGACCGGTGCAGGAGTTCCACGTGGAACAGTTGGCCCTGATCGGGACGATGGCGTATGTGATTGCGTGCGAGAGGCCTGGAGCGCTGGGCGCGATTGAGAGTGTGTTGAGTGAGTTTGAGTCTGTGCGCAGAAGTTCGACTCACATCATCGAGCAGATCGCTGCAGGTGAGCGCACAATTGCAGCGTTGTGGCAGATCAGATACGGCGAAGGAGGAGGCGGATGATGTGGCGTGCGGGGTGTTTGATGCTGTTGACGGTTGCCTGCGCCTGGGGGCAGGATGTGGTGGTGTCAGGGCTGGAGGAGCGTGCTCCGGGTGTTCTCAAGGGTCTGGAAGCACTCGATCCTGCCAGCCCAATGGGGTATATCGAACTTGGGGAAGTGATCGCGTCGGAGGCTCGGAGCGAGGCGGAGTATCGGTTGGCACAGCAGCTGTATGTGCTTGGTGCGGCGCTGTCGCGTAGTGTGCAGGGGCGCAAAACACTTGTGGCTGCTTTAAGAATCGGGATTTCAATACCATCGACATCGATCTTAATATAATTGGGGTACGGAAATCCCCATTTGCCGCACAAATC
>JAANMU010001317.1_pt1 | contig 23133 bp, 24 predicted proteins | sample 7279701 | NCBI WGS metagenome assembly JAANMU01 (sample SAMN14094539, study PRJNA606508) | bioreactor metagenome | isolation source: A lab-scale SPAN reactor treating ammonium-rich wastewater day 57 | place: Ireland: Galway | collected 2017-03-13 | reverse complement strand
AATCAGGGACGAAGTGGTGGATTTGAAAAGGTCGCCACTTTATGAATTCAGAACTTCGGAAGGTAACGTACCGGTTATCGGAGAGGGAAGTCATTTTGCAAAAATAATGTTTATCGGTGAAGCGCCTGGGAAAAACGAAGCAGCTACCGGCCGGCCCTTTTGCGGAGCGTCGGGAAGAATTTTGGACGAACTTTTAGCAAGTATAAAAATCCCACGCTCCGAGGTTTACATAACCAACATAGTTAAAGATCGTCCGCCGGGCAATCGAGACCCGCTGCCGGAAGAAATTGAACTTTACGGACCGTTTTTGGACCGGCAAATTAACATCATCCAGCCGAAAATCATTGCTACTTTAGGTCGCCATTCAATGGCTTACATTTTCCATAAATTTGATTTGGGTTTTGAGCTGGATGTAATTTCTAAAATTCACGGAAAATCTTTTGACGTTAAGACACCTTTTGGTCAGGTAAAAATTGTCGCCCTTTTCCATCCGGCCGTCGCTGTCTATGACGCCTCCAAGAAAGACGTCCTGAAAGAAGATTTCAAGATTCTAAAAGATTTAATTTAGTTCCTTTTCTAACTGCTGTTAGATTTTACAAAATCAATAAAAGTATCTATCGCCTTTTTTAGTCGCTCTTTTGTCGCCTCATCTGTAAGCTCGCCGTCAGCACTAAATTTCTCTTGAGCGGCAGAGAGATAAAATTCTGGCTGGCCGAGCACTCGAGCATCCAAGTATAAAAGAGCTTGTTTTAAATTGTATTGCGAAAGTGCTGTTCCGATATTTCCAACAGTTGCGCCCAAAACAAGAACTGGTTTCCCGGCAATTGAATTTTTACCGTAGGGTCGGGAAAACCAATCTACGGCATTTTTTAGAGGCGCAGGAATTGTCCGGTTAAATTCCGGAGTAAAAAATATGATACCGTCTGCTTGCTCAATAACTTTCTTCAATTTTTCTGCCGACTTTGGAAAATCTTCTTCCAAATCTTGATTGTAGAGAGGTAAATCGGCTATTTCAGCTTCATTCAAGTTCACACCTTCGGGCAAGACTTGGCCAAACGCCTTAAAAAGCATCCTATTATAAGAATCTTTGCGCAAACTACCGATAATGCCAAGAAAATTCATTCCTTACATATTATCACTTTTTGGTCATTCCTGTAACAAGGGTCAACTTTTTTATTTGAAAAGACTAAATGATATACTTTTAAAAACAATATTTTATGAATTCAGACGAAATCAGGCGAAAATTTTTAAATTTTTTTGAAAAAAAGGGGCACAAAATTTTACCTTCCTCTTCGCTTGTGCCAGAAAATGACCCTTCGGCGCTCTTTATTACCGCTGGCGTTCAGCCAATAGTGCCTTACATTCTTCAAGGCAAACATCCTTTAGGAAAACGCCTAGTTAGTGTCCAGAAATGCGTCAGGACCACCGACATTGAAGATGTAGGGGACAATACCCACCTTACCTTTTTTGAAATGCTCGGGAACTGGTCTTTAGGAGACTACTTTAAAGAAGACGCCATAAAATGGAGCTTTGATCTTTTAACTAACAAAGAAGAAGGTTTCGGTTTAGATGTTAATAGACTTTATATAACTGTTTTTGAGGGAGACAATCCTTCGACGGGTTCAGCAAGTTCACCGCAAGCAGAGCTCAGGACAGGTGCGCCAAAAGACATTGAATCAGTAGAAATTTGGAAAAAAGTTGGAATGCCAGAAGAGAGAATTTATTTCAGAGGAAAAGATAATTGGTGGAGTCCGGGAGACAACGGCCCCTGCGGACCATCAACAGAAATGTTTTATGACCTTACGGAAGAAGGACTCGGAGATTTAAGTCCGGAAGAATTTGAGAAGGCAGATAGCGAACAAAAAGTCGTAGAAGTCTGGAATGATGTTTTTATGGAATACCAAAAGAGGAACGGAAAAGTTGTCGGAAAACTTCCACAGAAAAATGTTGACACCGGCGCAGGATTTGAAAGATTGCTTGCAGTTTTACAAAAGAAAAAAAGTATTTATGAGACAGACGTTTTTATTTCTATCATTTCAAAAATAAAAGAGCTTGCAAAAAAAGAAGATAAGAAAGCCGAAAGAATTATCGCCGACCACATAAGGGCTTCGGTCTTTATAATTTCTGACGGAGTTATTCCTTCAAATACTGACCGAGGATATATTCTCCGTCGTCTAATTCGCCGAGCCGTGAGATATGCTGACATACTTGGAATCGAAGAGGGGAAACTTACCGAGATTGCCAACCTTATAGGAAAACAGTACGGGGAAAATCATTCTGGTGTTCTTGAAAATATCACCATGATCAAGGGGGTGATTGGAGATGAGGAAAAAAAGTTTAGAGAAACTTTGGACAAGGGTCTAAAAGAATTTGAAAAAGGTAGAGATGCTTTTACACTTTTTTCAACATACGGATTTCCTTTGGAATTAACTCTGGAGCTAGCAAAAGAAAAGGAGATTTCTATTGACGTAGAAGACTTCGAAAAAAAATTTGCGGAACATCAAAAGATTTCTCGCACTGCTTCAGCTGGAAAATTTAAAGGGGGGCTGGCCGATGAGAGCGAGGAAACCATTAAGCTTCACACCACACACCATCTATTGCTCGCCGCACTCCAAAAAATTTTAGGAAAAGAAATTAAACAACGGGGAAGCAACATAACTTCCGAACGGCTGAGGATTGACTTCTCTTTTGAAAGAAAACTAACAGATGGGGAAAAACAAAAAATAGAGGACTTGGTAAATGAGTGGATTTCAGAAGGATTTGAAGTCGTTAGAAAAGAAATGAAAAAGGAAGAAGCCGAACAAATCGGCGCCGAAATGGAATTCGGCGCAAAATACCCTGATATGGTTTCGGTATATTTCATTCAAGATAAAGAAGGCAATACTATCAGCAAAGAATTCTGCGGGGGACCACATGTTAAAAACACCAGCGAGCTAGGAAAATTTAAAATCAAAAAAGAAGAAGCGGTTTCGGCAGGAGTTAGGAGAATAAAAGCGATATTGGACTAAAGTAGTAAAACGCTCTCATGTTATAATTGATAGAAATGGCAGCGCTTTGGAAAAGTAAAAATAAAGAGTGCGATTTGATTATTGATATCTCAAGCCACAGTGTCGGTGCTGTTTTGACAGATTTTCAAAACACAAAACCGAAAATACTTTTCAGCCGGAGATTATACCTTCCCCTAGGAACTCTTGCGAGAGAAGCTTTAGAGAAAAAAACTTTGGAAAGTCTAGAAATAATACTTGATAATCTGCTAAAAGAAGAAGTAGCTCCGAAGAATAAACAAATAAGAAAAATACTTTGCATAATGTCTGCCCCTTGGGTAGTATCCGGCGTTAATGAAATTTCAGCAAGAGAGGAAAAAGAAATTTTAATAACCCAAAAAACGATTGATGCCTTGCTCGGAAAAGAAATGAGCGAGAAAAAAATAATTACCCAAACCGCGGTTACCATTGAAAAATGGTTGACCCAAATAAAACTCAACGGTTATTTGATTAAAAATCCAATAGGCAAAAGAGCTCAAGATATCAAAGCCACAGCTTTTGAAAGCCGAGCAAGGACTGAATGGTTAGAAAAAGTAGAGAAAATAATTTTTCGACGTTTCCATCGCGAATCTTATTTCCATTCACACTCTTTCATCCTGCTAAACGCTATTGAGCAATTATTTCCCGAAAACAAAAATTATCTCCTGATTGAAATCACGGGGGAGACAACCGAGTTAACTATTATCAAAAATGGAGTTATAAAAAGAATTTACAATTTTGGACTTGGCAAAAATATATTCTTGAAAAGTGTTGCTGAAAAATTTGGCGTTGAAGCCGATATCGCTCTCTCTTTCCTAAAAATCTATCAGGATAAGAAAGCTGAACAAAAATTCAGCAATGCAATAAGTGAGACTATAAGTATTGCCGAAAAAGATTGGATAAATTCTTTAAACAATTTTTTAGAAAATTCAAAAATCAAACCCCAAACCATATTTTTGTCTGTAGACCCCTTGTTTGCCTCATTCTTCAAAAGTTATATTAGTAATTATCTGGGCAAAGAAGGCGAACGGAAAATAATTTCTCTTGGATCTGAAGCTTTGTCCCATTTTATAGATTTAAGTGGCAACCAATATGATCCGACACTTGCGCTTGGCTTACTTTCTCTAAAACAAATACACAGCTAAAGATTGTATTAATATTTTTTTTAAGATAAAATTAGAATATGGCAAAACAGACCTTTCAAGATATCGTTCCACCCGAAAAAGAAAAGACTATTAGAAAAATTCCTCTTTCCAGGGAAAAGACCGATAACACTGAAGAGGAGAGAAGTGGCAGAATTCGGCTGGCTCGTACTTTGGCCGGTGGCTGGAAGGGTGGGGGACCCGACAAACAACTTAATTTCTCAAGAAAAAATAAATTCTTAGGCCTAGGAGTGCTAGTGGTTTTTCTAATTCTATTGTTCGGAATATTTGGAAGAAGCGGAGCGGAAGTACAAATTACTCCGAGACAAATTTCACACAACTTTGACTTGAGCTTAATAGCGAACCGTGAAGGGGAGAATTTAAGTTTTGAAATATTACAAATCAAAAGGGAAGCCGAAAAATCCGTTGAAGCCCAAGGGGAAGAAATGGTTGAAAGAAAGGCCTCGGGTGAAATCGTCATCTATAATCAGCACAGCACCAACCCACAGACCCTAATAAGAAACACCCGATTTGAAACTCCAGCAGGATTAATTTACAGGATCGAGGAAAGCGTAACGGTCCCCGGCATGACAGAGAAAGGTGGAGAAAAAAATCCTGGTCAAATAAGGGTCAAGGTCTATGCCGATGAGCCGGGCGAAAAACACAACATCGGACTGACAGACTTTACGATTCCAGGGTTTAAGGGCCTCCCCCAATATGAAAATTTTTTCGCGCGAAGTGCAACACCGATAACCGGAGGGTTTGTCGGTAGAATGAAAAAAGTTGATGATCAAACCCTAAAAACAGTCAGAGAAGAAATTAGAAGCACGCTTGAAAAAACACTAAAAGAAACAGCGATCGAAGACTCAAATGACGAATTTATAATCCTAACCGAGTCTCTAGAAATAAGATTCAGTAGTCTGCCCGAGCAAGAAAGTGGCAACAACATGGTAAAGATAAGAGAAAGTGGAGAAATCAGTGGAATAAAAATAAACAAACAAGAATTGGAGAAAGTCTTGGTAGAATCAGCTCTTGGAAACCGAGACGAAACTGAAATAAAAATCCCAAACTTAGAAAAACTGGTCTACAAGATAACAGATCCGAAAGAATTCCATTCTTTGTCTGGCTTAAGTTCTGTGGTTTTTGAAATAAAGGGCACCGCCTCTCTTGCTTGGCAAATAAACCCGCTTACAATACAGGGAGAATTGGCGGGCAAAAAACAGAGAGATTTGAAAGATATATTGTCAAAATTCCAAGCCGTAGAACAAGCCACAGCCACCGTAAAACCTTTTTGGAAAAGAAGCTTTCCTTCAAATCCGAAAAAAATTGACATTCTGATAAAAGAACAAATCTAAAAAGCCCTTAATTGCTGGTGGAGAGCAAGATTCCATAATATAACCTTCGACTATTGACTCAAATAGCTATAATCTGCTAATATAGTCATCGTTATACCAAAATTTTAAATTGATGCCATCATCAAGTCCCAAGAGCACCCTGCAAGGAGTAGTCGTAGAAGCCCTACCAGACACCTTGTTTAAGGTGAAAATCGACAACCAAGACAAAGAACTTCTGGTATATTTATCTGGCAAGATGCGTTTATACAGAATCAGAGTGATGGTCGGCGACAAGGTTTTGGTTGAAATTGACCCTTACGGGGGTAAAGGACGGGTAGTTAAAAGAATTTAAATAAAGAAGAGTTGAAAAGTTTCAAATGGATAATTTGAAATTCGGATTTTTTTATGAAAGTTAAAGCTTCAGTCAAAAAAATATGCCCGAAATGCCAAATCGTCAGGAGAAAAAGACGTGTTTATGTAGTCTGTAAAAGTAATCCGAGACACAAACAAAGACAAGGTTAAAACATTTTAAAATCATGCGCATATTAGGTATAAACATCCCTGAAGAAAAAAGACTGGAAATCGGTTTAACCGTAATTTACGGCATTGGCCGCCCCAGAGCTAAACAAATCCTAAAAGAGGCGGGGGTAGATTTTGGAAAAAAATCAAAAGATCTAAAAACTGAGGAAGAAAACGCTATCAGAAAACTCGTCGAAAAATTCAAAGTCGAGGGAGATTTGAAAAGAAAAATTAGTGCTGACATAAAAAGACTTAAAGATATAAAAACATACAGAGGCACAAGACATCTAAGAGGATTACCGGTTAGAGGTCAGAGAACAAAAACAAATTCCAGAACGAGAAGAGGTAACGTCAGAAAGACAATGGGTAGCGGAAAGAGGGCTGTTGAGAAGAAGTAAAATTTGTTTTAAATTTAGAATTTGAAGTATTAAATAAACCATGGGAAAAAAGAGAATTATAAAGAAAACTGGAGCGCAAGAATCCGGACCAAAAACAAAAAATGTTTCGGTTTCCAAAAAAAATGTGGAATACGGGGTTCTGCAAGTCCAATCAACCTTCAATAACACCTTGGTCAATTTGACAGACAACAAGGGTAATACTTTAGCGTGGAGTTCAAGTGGTGCCGTTGGCTTTAAGGGAGCAAAAAGAGGAACACCCTTTGCCGCAGCCAAAGTTGGAGAGTTTTTGGGCGAAAAAGCTCAAGCAATGGGAATAAAAGAAGTCGGAGTTATAATCAGGGGCGTTGGTGCCGGTCGAGAATCAGCAGTGCGAGGTTTTATATCAAAAGGAATTAATTTGTCTTTCGTTAGAGACGAAACCCCACTACCACATAACGGACCAAGACCACCGAGACCAAGACGAGTTTAAAATAGAAAACTATGAAAATTGGACCAAAATACAAAATAGCTAGGAGACTTGGTGCGCCTGTGTTTGAAAAAACCCAAACACAGAAATTTACCCTCTCTCAAGCAAAAAAATCCGGAGGACAGAGAAATCGCAAACACATGAGCCAAATGACGGATTTCAACAAGCAGTTGAGAGAAAAGCAAAAAGCCCGATATTCTTACATATTGACAGAAAAGCAATTTTCGGGTTATGTTAAGATGTCCTTAAAACAAAAGACTGGGGACAAGGCCGGAAATCTTTTTGAAATTTTAGAGAGCAGACTGGATAACATTGTCTGGAGAGCTGGTTTGGCCTCAACCAAAATGGCCGCCAGACAAATCGTCTCTCACGGTCATATTTTGGTAAACGGCAAAAGAACAACTATTCCTTCACGCCAAATAAAAACAGGAGATAAAATCACAATCAGAAGCCAGAGCTTGGGAAAGGGTATATTTACTGACTTGGAAAAAAACCCTAACAAACAATCCATCCCAGACTGGATTGAGTTTGATATCAATAAAAAAGAAATAACACTGATTTCAAAACCTGATCTAAAAAAATCCGACAGTCTGCTTTTTGACCTGAATTCGGTTTTGGAATTTTACAGTCGTTAATTTCGTTAAATCAAATTAGTAGCAAGTAAATTTAAATATTTTATGATTTATCACGACATCGTCTTACCGTCAAAGCCAAAAATAATTTCAGAAGATGGAACTTCAGGAATATATGAAATAGACGGACTCTATCCTGGATACGGACACACGCTTGGTAACTCTCTTCGAAGAATCATTCTTTCTTCTCTGCCAGGGGCGGCAATAACTTCAGTTAAAATTTCTGGAGCAGAACACGAGTTTTCAACCTTGAAGGGTGTGAAAGAGGACGTGATCACAATAATTTTAAATTTAAAGAAAATCAGAATAAAATTTTTGGCTGAAGGGGCGCAAACCATGCATCTGAAGGTCAAAAAAGAAGGAGAAGTGAAAGCTGGAGACATAGAGGTTCCAGGGCAATTAGAAATTATGAACACTGATCTTGTAATCGCACACCTGACCGACAAAAATACGACATTAGACATAGAAATGAACGTGGAAAGCGGTCTTGGTTATGTGCCAAAAGAAGTTTTACAAAAAGACAAGGTTGACATAGGAACAATCGCTCTTGATGCAATTTTTACACCAATCAGAAGAGTTAGTTACGAAGTTGAAAACATGCGCGTTGGTGACCGAACTGATTTCAACAGGTTGAGAGTTTCAATTGAGACAGATGGCAGTGTTACACCCAAAGCCGCACTTGAGAAATCAATAGAAATTATGATAAATCAATTAAAAGCCGTGGTTGGTTTCCAAGAAGAAAGAATTATGACCGCTGAAGAGAAACAGGAAAAATCTCCAGATGAAGATATTCTGAAAACTAAAATTGACTCTCTGGATATCTCAACAAGAACCTTAAACGCTCTATCAGCGGCAAATATCAAAACAATCGGCGGACTTTCAAAGAAAAAAGACAAAGACTTGTTAGAAATCGAAGGTTTGGGACCTAAGGGCGTAGAGGAGATTAAAAAAATCCTTGCCGAACACGGGCTAACCTTAAAACGAGGTTAAAATATTTTTACAACATGAGACATCACGACAGAAACAAAAAACTTGGTAGAGAAAAAAACCAGAGAGGGGCTCTAATGAAATCACTGGCTCGATCTTTGGTCTTGCATGAAAAAATTAAGACGACTGAAACAAAAGCTAAGGCCTTGAGACCATATGTTGAACGTCTGATAACCCAAAGCAAGAAAAACACAATTCCTGCAAGAAGAATGGTTGTCTCAAAAATCGGAACAGACGGCGCGAAAAAGATGTTTGATATCCTGGGACCAAAATATAAAGAAAGAAGGGGTGGTTACACAAGGATAACAAAGTTACAAAGAAGAAATAGCGACGATAGCAAAATGTCTTTGATAGAATTAGTTTAATTTTTATATAAACCATGGCAACCACCATTGACGCAAAAAATAAAAAAATAGGCAGAGTGGCATCTGAAGCCGCCATCTTTCTTATGGGTAAAAATAAGCCCGATTACAAAAAGGGGGGAGCCCCAAGTCCAGACAATCGGGTCGAGATAATAAACGCCGCAAGAATGGTCATTACGGAAAAGAAAAGGGGGGATAAGGAATACAGAAGATACACCGGATATCCCGGCGGGTTGAAGTCAGAAAATCTAGAAAATTTAATCAGTAGAAGAGGGGTGTCTGAAGCATTAAGGGGAGCGATTTACGGGATGCTTCCAAAAAATAAATTAAGATCGAATAGAATAAAAAATTTAACTATAAAAGAATAATGACAAACCAAGACAGACAAAAAAAACAGGTTGAAAAATACATAGAGGCCGTAGGGCGGAGAAAGACATCGGTAGCTAGAGTTAGAATCACAGAAGCTGGAAAAAACTCGATCACCGTCAATAATAAAGACCTGAAAGATTATTTTCCAACCGAAACACTAAGAACAATTGCTAGCGAAGCTATCCATAAAATAAAACCGGAAAAAAAATTCAAGATCTCTGTTTTGGTAAAGGGCGGTGGTATAAGCTCGCAAGCCGAAGCTATAAGACACGGTGTGGCAAGATCACTTGTAGACGATAATCCAGAATTAAGAAAAAAAATAAAATCTGCAGGGTTCTTAAAAAGAGATCCGCGCGCCAAAGAAAGAAGAAAATTCGGCTTAAAGAAAGCCCGAAAAGCTCCTCAGTGGTCAAAGAGATAGAAAACAGTCTCGCTCTGATTTCAACAAAATAACAACAAAAATGTTGAGATTTTTAAGTCTTAAGTAAAAATATGGACGAAGAAATAAACAACCAACCAGAAGAATTTGAAGAAGATCTTGTGGCAGACGAGGAAAATGGCGGGTGTCTAGAAAAAATCAAAAAACTTAAGCTTCAGCTGAAAAAAATCGAGGAAGAAAAAAGGTTGTATCTTGATGGGTGGCAAAGAACAAAAGCTGATTTTATAAATGCAAGAAAAAAAGATGCTGAAGAAAAAGATAATTTTGTAAAATTCGCAAATCAAAATTTGATTTCTGATATTATTCCAAGCTTGGATAATTTCCAATCAGCGCTTGAGAGTCAGGACTGGCAGAAAATGCCAGAAGATTGGCGACAAGGAATAGAGAATTCGGTCAAAGAACTAGAAAAAACTTTGTCGCAAAGCGGTCTGGAAGAGATAAATCCAGAAAACAAAGCAGAATTTGATCCTAACTTTCATGAAGCGGTAGCGGTGGAATCGACCGATTCTCCGGAAAATGAAAATAGAATCGCAAGAGTAATTCAAAAAGGTTATAAACTCAACAACAGAGTTATCCGACCGGCAAAAGTCGTAGTTAGTGAATGTAAGAAGTAAAAACAAGAAATTTTTTGCTGGACAATCGGTAAAAAATATATAAAATGTCTTCGTACAGAATACTTATTGGTTAATTTCTAAAAAACTATGTCTAAGATTATAGGAATAGATTTAGGCACAACTTTTTCTGCAGTCGCGGTAGTTGAGGGGGGAGAACCAAGAATCTTAGAAAATTCAGAGGGTTCACGAACAACTCCGTCGATTGTTTCTGTCAGCAAAACAGGCGAAAGACTTGCAGGTCTTTTGGCAAAAAGACAAGCTGTTACAAATCCAAAGAGTACGGTCTATCAAATCAAAAGATTTATTGGTCATTCTTTCGATGACCCCGCAGTTCAAAAGGACATAAAAACTGTACCTTTCGAAGTAAAAAAAGCTCCAGACGGCGGAATTTTGGTCAGAATGGGTGACAAAGATTATCGACCGGAAGAGATTTCGGCTATGATTCTGCAAAAGATAAAAACTGATGCCGAAGCCAAACTTGGACAAAAAATTACGGAAGCGGTCATCACCGTTCCGGCATATTTCAATGATGCCCAAAGAAAAGCCACCAAAGACGCCGGAGAAATTGCGGGTCTCACGGTTAAGAGAATTATAAATGAGCCGACGGCGGCCGCCTTGGCTTACGGACTGAATAAAAAGAAAGACGAGAAAATCGCCGTCTTTGATTTTGGGGGCGGAACTTTTGATATTTCAATTCTTGAAGTTGGCGATAATGTAGTCGAGGTCAAATCAACCGATGGTGATTCTCATCTTGGCGGCAAAGATATAGACCAAAAAATAATAAATTATCTGGCCGAAGAATTTAGAAAAGAGAGCGGGATAGATGTTAAAAACGACCCATTGGCTCTACAACGATTGGACGAAGCGGCCGAGAAAGCCAAAATTGAACTTTCAAGCGCATTAGAAACTGAAGTAAATATTCCTTTTATAACTTCTGACTCAAGCGGGCCGAGACATTTACTGATCAAGATTTCCAGAGCAAAACTTGAAGAATTGGCGGAAGAATTCATTAATCGAGCGATGGAAATTACAAAAAGGGCAATGGATAATTCTCCATTCAAAGTTGGAGACATCGACGAAATTATCATGGTCGGTGGACAGACCAGAATGCCAAAAATTTCAGAAAGAGTTAAAGAATTTTTTGGAAAAGAACCAAATAAATCAATCAATCCGGATGAGGTCGTGGCTCTCGGAGCAGCAGTTCAGGGTGGAATCTTGATGGGTGATGTTAAAGATGTTTTGCTACTTGATGTTATTCCTCTTTCGCTCGGAATTGAGACCTTGGGTGGAGTAGCAACAAAATTGATAGAAAAAAACACCACGATTCCGGCTAGCAAATCCCAGACTTTTTCTACCGCCGCCGACAACCAAACCAGTGTAGAGATTCACATTGTTCAAGGCGAACGATCAATGGCCGCTGACAATAAAAGTTTGGGGCGGTTTATTTTAGACGGTGTTGCACCAGCTCCGAGAGGTATGCCACAAATCGAGGTATCTTTTGACATCGATGCTAACGGAATTTTAAACGTCAAAGCCCGCGATAAAACCACCGGTAAAGAACAGTCCATACGCATCGAAGCCGGTTCTAGCTTGTCTAAAGATGAAATAGAAAGAATGAAAAAAGAAGCAGAAGCTCATGGCGAAGAAGACCAAAAGAAAAAAGATTTGGTTGAAGCCAAAAATTTGGCAGAACAACTTGTTTATACAACAGAAAAAGCTCTAAAAGAAAACGAGTCAAAACTACCAGAAGACGTCAAAAATGAGATAAATGAGAAACTTGGCGCTCTAAAAAAATCAAAAGAGACGAGTAATCTAGAAGAAATAAAATCAGCTACCGAATCTTTATCACAGACAATTCAAAAAATCGGCCAATATGCTTCAGCCGGAAATCAGCAGAATCCTGAACAAAATACCGACAAGGAAAATGTCAGGGATGCTGAAATAAAAGAAGAACAAAAAAAAGAGGACAAGGACGAGCAAAAGTAGTAAAATATAAATGCTCACTTAAAGACAATAAAGTATGTCAAAAAACTATTACGAAATTCTCGGGATAGATAAAAAAGCCAGCAAAGAAGAAATAAAAAAAGCTTTTCGTAAACTTGCGCATCAGTATCATCCTGATAAAAAAAGCGGTAACGAAGAAAAATTTAAAGAAATAAACGAGGCCTATGGGGTCTTGTCGGACGACAAAAAACGAGCGGAATACGATTCTTATGGTCGGGTCTTTAACAACGCCGGAGGATTTGAGAATGGACCTTTTGAATGGCAATCCGGCGGTTTTGAAAATGCTTTTGAAGGTTTTGATTTGGGAGACATATTTGGGGATTTATTCGGTGGTGGTCAAAAAAACAAACGCGGGAGAGATATTTCAATTGATATTGAAATCCCTTTCAAAGAAGCCGTGTTCGGAACAGTTCGAAAGGTATTAATCCAAAAAACTGCACTCTGTGATGGATGTCGTGGTAGTGGAGCAAAAAAGGGGACTGAATTTTCAACCTGTAACTCTTGCAATGGTCAGGGAAAAATAAGAGAGATCAAAAAGTCCCTGATCGGCTCTTTTGCGATTGCTAGAACCTGCGACAAATGTTCCGGCAAAGGCAAAATTCCAAAAGAAAGATGTTCAGAGTGTATGGGTCTTGGTGTCATAAAAAAAGAACAAGAAATATCGATAGAAATTCCATCAGGGATAGAAGATGGAGAAATGATACGACTTATCGGAGAAGGAGAGGCAACGGCAAATGGACAAAGCGGAGACTTATACGTAAAAATCAGGGTTAGAAAAGATCCGCAATTCACAAAAGATGGCAACAATCTGATCACAACACTAAACATAAAACTGACGGATGCCCTGCTTGGCGAAGAATATGAAATAGGAACACTAGATGGAGTCCTAAAGATTAAGATACCTGAAAATGTATCCTTCGGCGAAACCTTAAGAGTCAGAGGAAAGGGCGTACCAATCGGCAAAAATCAGCGCGGTGATTTGCACATAAAAATAAATATCATCTTGCCTAAAAAACTTAGTAAAAACGCCAAGAAAATAGTTGAGGAATTGAAAAAAGAGGGGATTTAAAAACCTACAAAAAATGAGTTTAATTTCTTCATATACCCCAGTGCTGGGATCAGAGTTGGCAGTTCTTTCTATAATTCTAATCATCTGTCTTGCTGTATCTTTCTCTTTGGGGAAAGGTAAGATTATAGCTTTGATTTTATCTTTTTATCCGGCAGTATTTTTCTACAGCCAATTTCCAATCATAGAAAAACTAGTTTTTCTAAAAGAAAACCAATGGCAGATTTTTTTCAACCGCCTGATTTTGTTCGCTATATTTTTTATATTAACCTTCCTCGTAATAAGTATAATTGCCGGTGGTAGGGTCTTATATACTGATAGAAGCCAGAAGTTGAAAATTTTTATTTTATCAATTTGTGTCTTTGTTTTAACTCTTCTGACAATCCACCAGATAATACCGCTTCCAGAAGCCCTGAAATATATGCCTAAATCCGGAGATTTTTTCGGTTCGGAGAAATATTTTTTCTGGCTAATCCTCTCTCCACTTGCCATCATCTTGCTTTTTATAAGAAAATGAATGATGCTTCCAAAAATACAAGTCTTTTGATAGCATTTTAACCAATGACTGAAAAAACAATTGTTTTAACCGGCGACAGACCAACCGGCCGGCTTCATCTCGGCCACCTTGCCGGCTCAATTAAAAAAAGGGTGGAACTCCAGGAGCAATCCGAAAAGAATTTTTATCTTATCGCCGACCTTCAAGCTCTGACCGATAACGCCGAAAATCCGGAAAAAGTAAAAGAGAGTGTTGTGGAGGTTGCGCTCGACAATTTGGCGTCAGGACTTGATCCAAAGAAAACCACTTTTTTAATTCAATCAAAAATTCCTGAAATTTCTGAACTGACCATCCTTTTTCTAAACCTTGTTACTCTCGCCAGATTAAAACGCAACCCAACCGTAAAAGACGAAATGAGGCACAAGGGTTACGAAGAAAACGTGCCGGCAGGATTTTTGACTTATCCCGTAAGCCAAGCTGCTGATATTCTGTTCTGCAAAGCAAACTTAATTCCAGTCGGCGAAGACCAGCTACCAGTCATCGAGCAAGCAAACGAGATTGTGGATAAATTTAATTCTCTCTATGGTCAGACATTCCAAAAAATCAAAACTGTAACTTCTGAAACTCCGCGACTTATGGGAATAGACGGGAGAAATAAAGCCAGTAAATCTTTGAATAATGCTATTTTCTTGTCAGATCCGACAGATATCGTTGAAAAAAAAGTAATGGCAATGTTCACCGATCCCAAACATTTAAGAGCAGAGGATCCCGGCACAATTGAGGGAAATGTAGTATTCCAATACTTAGACGCTTTTGATCCGGAAAAATCAGAATTAGAAAAAATCAAAAGAGATTATGAGCAGGGCGGACTGGGGGATGTAATTATCAAAAAACACCTTATCGAAGTTCTAGAGAAAGTCTTAGAACCAATAAGAAAAAAGCGTGACGAGCTTTCAAAAGATAAGTCAGCTATAATGAAAATCTTAAAAGATGGGACTGGTAGGGCGAGGGAAGAAGCAGCAGAGACTATGTCCGAGGTTAGGGCCGCAATGAAAATAAATTATTTTTAAAAAAATGGAGAGAATAAAAATTTCATCATTAAAAGAAAAAGTTGGACACGAAGTTAGGGTTTTAGGATGGATAAACGCAAGACGCGACCACGGCAAACTTATTTTTTTTGATTTGCGAGACGAAAGTGGTAAGGTCCAAATGGTTTCGCTCCCTCAAAATCAAGACACTCACAAATTAGCTGACAGTTTAAGAGATGAGTGGGTGGTTGAAATAAAAGGCAAAGCCAACAAGCGTCCGGAAAAGATGGTTAATTCGGAAGAGGAATTGGGCCATATAGAAATAGAAATTTCAGAAATAAAAGTCTTGAATGAAGCTCAAACTCCACCCTTTAATCTTCAAGACAGCGGGTATGATATCAATGAAGAGATAAGAATGAAGTACCGATATTTGGATTTGAGAAGGCCTAGAATGCAGAAAAACATAAGAAATCGACACAAGATCATCAAATTTTTTAGAGACTATTTAGATACAGAAGGTTTTGTTGAAGTAGAAACTCCAATCCTTACAAAATCAACCCCCGAAGGAGCGAGAGATTATATAGTGCCATCCAGAACCTACCCGGGGAAATTTTACGCTCTGCCACAATCACCCCAGCAGTACAAACAATTATTGATGGCCTCGGGGATAGAAAAATATTTTCAGGTTGCAAAGTGCATGAGAGATGAAGACACCAGAGGCGACCGCCAAGCCGAATTTACCCAACTTGATATTGAGATGTCTTTCGTTGATCAAGAGAAAATTCTAGACTTGGTAGAAAATATGTTTAGCAAAATGGTAAATAAGATCTACCCGGAGAAGACTTTTACTGAAAGTCCGTGGCCAAGAATAAACTATGATGAAGCCATGGAAAAATATAATTCTGATAAGCCAGACATACGAAAAAACAAGAATGATCCAAACGAACTTGGTTTTGTCTGGGTATTAAATTTTCCACTTTTTGAAAAAGATTTGGAAAATGGTCACTTCGCCCCGAGCCACCACATGTTTACCGCTCCCAAAGAAGAAGATCTGCAAAAGCTGGAAAATGATCCAGCAGATGCTAGATCTTACCAGCACGATTTGGCGCTAAACGGCTTTGAGGTTGCGGGAGGTAGTATCCGTATTCATGACCCCAAAATTCAGGAAAAAATATTTAATCTCATCGGTTTTGACGAGAAACAGAAAAAATATTTTGAACACATGTTAGACGCTTTCACGTTTGGCATACCACCTCATGGTGGCATAGCATCGGGACTCGACCGACTCATTGCTGTCTTGGAAAACGAATCAAGTATTCGGGAAGTCATCGCTTTTCCTAAAACAGGAGAGGGAAGAGACCTTACTATGGGAGCTCCTTCGGAAATCGAACAAAATCAGCTGAAAGACTTAAAAATCAAGACGGGATAATAAAAGGTATTAGACCTTTTGTTGGCTATCCTCGGGTCGGAAATGAGAAAGATTACCTTCTCATTTCTCTCGCTCTACGTCGGCAATAAATACCAAAAAGCGTCGTAATTGGAAAAAACCCAAGAAATAAGGTATTATTCCACAATGATTGCGACCGGATTTGAAATAAAAACCGAAAATTTTGAAGGACCTTTGGACTTACTCTTACACCTTATCGAAAAAAGAAAGCTCTACATAAATGACATTGCTCTGTCAAAAGTAACAGATGATTTTATCGATTATGTTCAAAAAAAAGAAGGTTTTCCGATAGACGAAATTGCTCAATTTGTCGTTGTTGCAGCTACTTTGCTTTTAATAAAATCCAGATCACTTCTTCCTCTTCTTCAATTAACAGAAGAAGAGGAAGAAAGTATAGAAGACTTGGAGCAAAGACTTAAGGAATATCAAAAATTCAAAGAATTAAGTCGGCATGTAAAAAACCGATTTTCCAAGAAAATAATCTGGGGGCGCGAAGGACGAATTTTTGAACCAATTTTTTCCCCGTCTGCAGAAATTAGCACCAAATCAATTTTAGAGGCCGTGAAGTGGATAATCACAGAATTCCCGAAACCGGAAAACCTACCAAAGGCTGTAGTAAAAAAAGTTGTCAGTCTGGAAGAAACTATAGAAAAACTACTGGAGAGAATTACTGAAAGTTTCAAGATGAGCTTCCAAGAATTCTCCGGAAAAGGAGGAGGGCGGGAAAACATAATCATCAGTTTTTTGGCAGTCTTAGAATTAGTTAAAAGAGGGTCAGTTTTTGCCGAGCAACAAAACCGGTATGGAGATATTGAAATACAAAAAGGCACCAATTAATATTTAAAACATGGACTTAGACAAGAAAATAGAAGCTATTTTGTTTTATCAAGCCGAACCTTTTTCAATCAAAAAGCTGGCGGAGATTTTAAAACAAGACGAATCATCCATAAAAAAAAGTCTGCAAATTTTGGAAGAAAATTTGAATGAGCGGGGAATTGTCCTTGTCCAAAACGGCGACAAAGTAATGCTTGGCACAAATCCAGAACTTTCTGACCTCATAGCTGAATTAAACAGAGGTGAATTAAACAAAGAGCTCGGCAAGGCAGGGCTTGAAACTTTATCTATCATCTTATATCGCGGACCAATAAGTAAAAAAGAAATTGATTATATTCGTGGCGTTAATTCCGGATACATTCTAAGAAACCTTCTAATACGGGGTTTGATTGAAAAGACTGAACAAAAATTGAGAAGCGCATATTACCGCCCAACTCTAGATTTATTAGCTCATATGGGCGTAAAAAAGATTGAAGAATTACCGGAATTTGAAAACATCAAAACAGAATTAGAGTCTCTAAAAGTCGAAGAAAATAAAGAGACCGAATCAGAATAAAATGTCACCCGAAAAAAAATTTTTTAATATGAGAAACGTTTTTGCTGGAGTAGTTTTAATTCTACTTTTAATTGCTTCTTTTTTGACACCCATCACGCCAGATGCATCGCAAAAAAATAATACTAACAACACTCAAGAATATAATGACAATAGTAATCAAGAACTGATTTCGAAAAACCCGTTTGAAGAGATAACGATTGTGGGGAAATCCGCTTTTGTCTGGGACGTGGTAAAACAAAAACCATTATTTGAAAAAGACTCTGACAAAGTTATGCCTTTGGCCTCAATCGCCAAAACGCTGTCGGCTGTTGTTTCTTTAGAGCTGGCGCCACAAAACACCGAAATCAGAATTGAGAAAGAATTTTTGGAAGCTGAGGGAGATTCCGGACTTTATGTGAATGAGAGATGGGCATTAAAAGACCTAATTGATTTCAGCTTGGTCGTCTCATCAAATGATGGATTTCGCGCTATAGCTTCGGTTATCGGCGCGATAACATTTGGCACAGATGATTTTTATTTCGGAAGGCAAAAATTCATAGAGAAAGTAAATCAAAAAGCCAAGAATATTGGTCTTGAAAAAACAGTAATTCACGACGAAGCCGGACTTGACCAAAATGAAAACCAGAGTGGGGCCTATAGTACCGCAAAAGAAACCGCTTTACTCTTTGAATATATTTTAAAAAACAAGCCAGAAATACTAGAGGCAACCACAAAAAAAGAAACTAGTTTCTTCTCACTCAACCAAATTAATCACACCGCCAGCAACACAAACCTTATAGTCAAAAACGTTCCCGGGATAATAGGAGCGAAGACGGGTTTTACCGACCTTGCGGGTGGCAACCTAGCGACCGTCTTTGATGCCGGACTTGGTCGACCAATAATAATCGTTGTTCTCAACTCCACCATAAACGAACGTTTTGTTGATAGTGAGAAATTGATTGAAGCTTCGAGAAGCTTTATTATTGATGAAAAGAAAAACGCAAAATATTTAAAAATATGATTATAGACACGGTAAAAGTCATCGCGCCGGCAATTATCGCCTTCTCTATAGGAATAGGTATAACACCTTTTCTGACCGAGTATCTCTACAAAAACAAGATGTGGAAAAAAAGAGCCGGTAAGATAGCGATGGACGGCAAAGAGGCCGAAGTCTTTAATTCACTGCACAAAGAAAAAGAAGTTGGTACACCGAGAATGGGCGGAGTAGTAATCTGGCTAAGCGCAACCTTAACAATTGTCGGTATCTGGATAATAGCCAAACTAGCCCCAAGCGATCTAACTTCAAAGATAGACTTTTTGAGCAGAAATCAAACATGGATTCCTTTTTTCACCTTAATAATCGGCTCGCTGATCGGCTTATTTGATGATTTTTTGGAAGTCCAAAATTCTTCTTCAAACAATAACGGTGGATTATCGCTGAAAAAAAGACTGCTAGCGGTAATTATTTTAGGACTGCTGGCTGGGTCTTGGTTTTACTTTAAACTTGACATCACTGGGATCAACCTGCCAGTTTTCGGGATTTTAAATCTGGGGTGGCTATTTGTGCCTTTTTTCGCTTTGGTAACTTTAGTGATTTATTCCGGCGGAATAATAGACGGCATAGACGGCTTAGCCGGAGGAGTTTTCGCCATAATGTTCTCTGCTTATGCCACCATCGCTTTCTTTTTGGAACAGATAAATTTGGCGGCTTTTTGTGCTATGCTCTCCGGCGCAATTTTAGCTTTTCTTTGGTTTAACATTCCGCCAGCTAGATTTTATATGTCTGAAACCGGAACAATGGGCTTAACCCTGACTTTATCAGTTGTAGCTTTTATGACCGACACACTTGGCAATGGTTATGGAATTCTTATCCTGCCAATTGTCGCTTTTCCACTTATTGCCACTTCTTTTTCTAACATTATCCAAATAGCATCAAAAAAATTCCGTGGCAAAAAAATATTTCTAGTAGCACCAATACACCATCATTTTGAAGCACTGGGCTGGCCGGCATATAAAGTAACCATGAGATTTTGGGTTATCAGTGTTATCTTTGCCTTAATTGGAGTAATACTAGCTCTTATATGGTAAAAAAACAGAAAATAGATAGGGTTTTTTTTCTAACAGTCATCGCTTTGTTAGTCTGTGGTTTTTTTGTCTTTACTTCGGCATCTTTGGGATTACTAGCGAAAGACAAAGAGAATTTCAGCGACATAGCTTTTAACCAAACATTTTTTGGTCTCTTCTTGGGAACGATTGCCATGCTGTCTTTATCAAAAGTCCACTACCGAAAGTGGAGAAAGTTTGCCCTCTATATTTTTTTATTTTCGATTCTTACAGCAATAGGGGTTTTTATTCCCGGTTTGGGATTTGAGCATGGTGGGGCAAGAAGATGGATTTCAATTGCCGGACTATCTTTCCAACCAGCGGAATTTTTGAAATTGGGTTTTGTCATCTATCTTGCAACTTGGCTTTCCGGTGTAAAAGAAAAAATTGGAAATATAAAATTTGGCCTCTTACCTTTTCTGTTGATCGTAGCGATTATCGCCAGTCTTTTGTTAATGCAACCGGACATTGGAACTTTTCTAGTAATTGCTACTGCCGGATTTGCAATTTTCTTGTCAGCCGGTGCTAGGTGGCGAGACATCATAATAGTCTTAATTATCGGAATTTTAGGGATAATATCAATCGCCATTTTTAAACCATATGCCGCCGAAAGAATCGTAACTTTTCTGGATCCTTCGCGTGATTATCACAGGGCTAGTTATCAACTTCAACAGTCACTAATCGCTATTGGCGCTGGCGGCATGTTTGGTAGAGGATTCGGACAAAGCATCCAAAAATTCGGCTTCTTGCCGGAGCCGGTCGGCGATTCCGTTTTTTCAGTCGCAGCCGAAGAGTTTGGTTTTATCGGTGGTCTTTTTCTAATCTCACTCTTTGTATTTTTTGCTTTTCGCGGTCTTAAAATTGCAAGATTTTCGCCAGACCTATTTGGGTCTCTTCTCACTACCGGCATAATAATGTTGATAATCACCCAATCTTTCTTTAATATTGCTTCCATGACCGGTGTTGTCCCGATGTCCGGATTACCACTTTTGTTTGTTAGCCACGGCGGGACAGCATTGTTTTTTACTTTAGCTTCTATAGGTATAATTCTTAACATATCAAAGTATAAGACATATAAAAAATGAAAATATTATTAACAGGCGGCGGTTCAGGTGGGCATTTCTATCCAGTTATTGCTGTGGCCGAGGCCTTAAAGGATCTGCAAAAAGAACAACATATAGTCAAACCGACGCTATATTATATGGCGCCGGAACCTTACAATAAAAGACTACTATTTGACAACGAAATAATTTTCAAAAAAAACCCAACCGGCAAATTGAGGCGATACTTTTCGCTGTTAAACATCTCCGACACCTTCAAAACATTCTGGGGAGTTTTGAAAGCAATCTGGACAATATTTTATATTTATCCTGACGCGGTATTTAGCAAGGGTGGTTATGGCAGTTTTCCGGCAGTCTTTGCCGCAAAACTATTTAGAATTCCGGTTATTATCCATGAGTCGGATTCAGTACCAGGCAAAACTAATCTCTGGGCTGGCAAATTTGCCAAAAGAGTTGCTGTGTCTTGGCCTGAATCTGCTGAATATTTCCCGAAAGAAAAAGTGGCATTTACAGGAAATCCTATAAGAAAAAGTATTTTACAACCCATTGAGGATGGTGCGAAAAAAATCTTGAAACTAGAAGATAATCTGCCCGTCGTTTTGGTTTTAGGGGGTTCTCTTGGAGCACAAAAAATAAATGACACCATAATTGATTCATTGCCAGAAATCTTGGAGTTCTGCCAAATTATCCATCAAACAGGCAAAGGGGGGCTAAAAGACGCGAAGAGCCGGGCCTCGGCAATTTTATACAACTCCGAAAAAGAAAGCAGGTATAAAGTTTTTGATTACTTAAACGACGAAGCAATGAGAATGGCGGCCGGAGTAGCAGATTTGGTAGTATCAAGAGCCGGTTCAACAATTTTTGAAATAGCAAATTGGAGCAAACCAAGTATTATAATTCCAATATCAAAATCAAACGGGGATCACCAGAGAAAAAATGCTTATGGTTATGCGCGAAGTGGCGCCTGCATTGTCATTGAAGAACCAAACCTCAACGCGAATATTTTAACTTCAGAAATAAAAAACTTGTTGGCAGACAACGATAAGTTACAGACGATGTCGCAGGCGGCTCAAAAGTTCTCCAGAAAAGACGCGGCAAAAGTGATTGCCCAAGAGATATTTAATATCGCACTTGGACACGAAAAATAGAATTAAACAGACAGTATGAAAAAAATTGTTACTAGATTTGCTCCATCGCCAACAGGTAATCTGCATCTAGGGGGTGTTAGAACTGCTTTGTTTAATTTTGTTTTTGCTAAACAAAAGATGGGTGAGTTCATCTTAAGAATAGAGGATACCGACAAAGAAAGGTCAAAGAAAGAATATGAGGACGACTTAATCGCTGGCTTAGGGTGGCTTGGACTCTCACATGACAGTTTTTTCAGACAGTCAGAACGCGGAGAAATTTATAAAAAATATCTGAAAAAAATTGTTTCCGAAGGAAAAGCTTATGTTTCTAAAGAAAAAAGTAGGGAAGGGGACGGAGAAGTTGAAATAGTAAGATTTAAAAACCCAAACACCACCATAAAGTTTGATGATGAAATCCGTGGTCAAGTTGAGTTCAAAACAGAAGATCTCGGAGATTTTGTGATAGCCAAAAATTTTGAAGAGCCCCTTTATCACTTGGCAGTGGTAATTGATGATTTTGAAATGGAAATCAGCCATGTAATCCGCGGGGAAGATCATATTTCAAATACTCCAAGACAAATTTTGATTCAAGAAGCGCTCGGCTTTCCGCGCCCAATCTACGCCCATATACCACTAATCCTTGCAACCGACCGATCCAAGCTCTCAAAAAGAAAGCATGGGGAGCTGGTGTCTGTTAACTTTTACAAGGAGCAAGGCATAATGCCAGAAGCGATGATAAATTTCTTGGCAATGCTTGGTTGGAATCCGGGAGATGATAGGGATATCTTGAGTTTAGAAGAAATCATCTCTTGTTTTGATTTTAAAAAGGTTCAGAAAAGCGGAGCGGTTTTCAATGTCGAAAAGCTTGAGTGGCTGAATCAACAATATATAAAAAATCTAAGAGTGGAAGAAAAAATTGAAAAAGTAAAAGAGAGACTTGAAAAAAATGGTAAAACGGACTGGGTTAAATCTAAGGTTTTTGGGCAAGAATTTGTAGAATTGATCTGCGAAAGAATTAAAAAATGGGCGGACATTGACTGTCTTATAAATGACGGGGATTTAGACTTTTTTTTCAATGAACCAAGTATCGTCAGGGAGAAAATAGTGTGGGAGAAAAATCCAAATTTGGAAAAAACAATAATTCACT
>JAANMU010001315.1_pt1 | contig 23170 bp, 26 predicted proteins | sample 7279701 | NCBI WGS metagenome assembly JAANMU01 (sample SAMN14094539, study PRJNA606508) | bioreactor metagenome | isolation source: A lab-scale SPAN reactor treating ammonium-rich wastewater day 57 | place: Ireland: Galway | collected 2017-03-13 | reverse complement strand
GGCGACGGCGGACAATCCGGTGTGGCCTTTTTGGGTGGGGGTCGTTGCCGGTATTGGGGCGGGGATCGGGGAACTCGCGGGGTATTATGTGGGTCTTTTGGGTCGCAAGACGGTGCAAAAGCGTCTTCCGAAGGACCAGTTGGAAAAAGTGGATCATTACCAGCGGCAGGTTCAGTCGCAGGGTGTCGTGATTTTGTTTGTGACTTCGTTGATTCCTTTTCCGTTTGACATTGTTGGGATCGCGTGCGGGCTCATCAAGTATCCGGTCGAGCGCTTTTTGGCCGCGGTTACGCTTGGCAAGATCGGCAAGCACGTGCTTTTGGGTTATGCGGGCTATTTGGGTTTGGGTGCCGTCAAGGCGATTTTTGCCATCGGCTAGTTTTTAGAGCAGGGGGGCCAGTAGGGTCGTTGCTCCAAAAACTACGACCATGAAAAGGGTTTGCAGGGGCAGGGCGGGCAGGGCTCTGCCGATTTTTCGCTCGACGATGTCGAGGGTGACGATCAGTCCAAGGAGGGATGCGATCAGGAGGCCGGCGGGTAGTGCGAGGCTTTCTGGAAATCCGGCGGGGTAGGTGGTTGCAAGCACGCTGGTTGCGAACGCGAGGGGGACGACGAGGTCGCCGGTTCCGAGTTCGAATTGGTGTTCGGGCGTGGGCATGCCGACGGTGAACGCGAGGTTTTCGGGCACCACGTTTTTGGCGAGTTCCACCATGTGTTTGGTTCCAAATACGGCCCAGAGGTCGTACAGGGAGAGCGCGATCACAAAAACAAGGATGGGCAAAATGCCGAGGAGCACGCCGACGAGGGCGCCGACGGCGGAGGCCGCGAGGATGCCTGCGATGTTTCGCAGGAGCAGGTCTTTGGGAAACGCGAGGCGCAGGGCGACGAGTCCGACGGCGAAAAAAAGCGCGAGGGTTTCGGGGAGCACGAGACTGGATACCAGCGCGGTGGCGGTGAACACGGCTACGGTTTCAAGGATTTTGAGGAACCATTTTTTGTATTTGGGCAGAAAGCGGATGATTGCAATGAGGACGCCGGCCATGACGAGGATTTGCACGACGAGCGCGACGGCGTTGAGGCTGTCGTCGGGGTTGTCGTTGATCACGCTCGTGGTTTCGATGATGCCCTGCGCCCGCGCTTCGACGAGCGCGTAGCCGAGCGTGAGTCCGATCGCCTGCGTGAGAACAAAAACAAGGGCGAGTTGGATCAAAAGGGCGCGTTGCATGCACGAGTGTTGGCCGAATCGTTTTTTATTTTGAAGAAAAAGGGTTTGAGAAGATGTGCGGCTTCGCATTGCCCTGTTTTGTTTGGAGACCGTTCGGCCGGTCTTTTGCCTGTTTTTTTTGGTGGTCTCTCGCGGCGGTCAGTTGTTTTGTGTGGGTTTGAGGAATTGGTGGCGGGGCCGGTAGATGTCGCCTTGGTGGGCGAGTTTGTCGATGAGTTCGCGGGTTTTGTCTTCGTCGATGCCCTGTGCTTTGGCTTCTTCGAAGACGTCGCCGATGGGCACCATGTCCATTTCGCTGGCTTTTGCGCGGATGATGGAGAGGACTTTTCGCAGGTTCGTTTGCTGGCTCATGGATTGGCCGCTGGCGATGATGTCAAAGTCGATTTTGCCGGTGGTCGGGTCTTTGACGACGTCTTCGAGGCTTGCGCGCAGGAGGCGGATCGCGCGTTCGGCGTCCTGTTTTTCGACGGTGTCGCAAAGGCGCACGCGCGCGCTGGCTTCGGCGAGGCGCACAAGGCCCTCGAGTTGGCGGTGGGTGGCCGCGTAGGCGCCCCCCTCTTTTTTGCCTTGGTCGCGCAGGTTCACGTAAAAATCGCTGATGAGCGTTATGGCTTCGAGTTCCATGCGGGGGAAGACGTTTTGGCGGGCGAACGAGATGAATTTGCGCATGAGTTCGCTTGGCACGGGCGGGGCGGAGATGGCCGCCAGATTTTCGTCGGCTTCTGCGCCGAATTTGGTTCCTTTTTTCTTGTACTGGAGAATGGATTCGCCGACTTGGTGGGTTTTGAGGATGTGTTGCGCGATTTTTTCGTCTTTGGTGCGGTCCAGTACGTCGCGGATCATGAAAAAGAGGTCAAAGCGGGAGATGAGGCTTGCGGGCAGGTTGATTTGGTCGATGAACGGAGTGAACGGATCAAAGCGCGAGAATTTGGGGTTGGCGGCGGCAAGCACGCTTGCGTCGGCATTGAAGCGCGTGACAATGCCGGCCTTGGCGACGCTGATGCGGCCTTGTTCCATGGCTTCGTGCATGGCGCTGCGGTCCTCGTTGTCGAGTTTGTCGAGTTCGTCCGCCATGCACATGCCGCCCGATGCAAGAACCAGTGCGCCGGCCTTGAGCGTCCATCCTCCTTCGCCGAAATCGTCTTTGACCGCGCTCGCGGTCAGGCCCACGCCGCTCGTGGTTTTTCCGGCGACGTAAATGCTTTTTGGGGCGATGTCCTTGGTTGCCTGCAGGATCTGGGATTTTCCGGTGCCCGGGTCGCCGATGAGCAGGATGTGCACGTTGCCGCGGATGGAGGGCGTGCCCGGAATCTCTTTTTTCATTCCCCCGAACATTTGGAGCACGATGGATTCCTTGACGATTTCGTGGCCGTAGATTCCCGGTGCGACGCTCATGACCAGTTTTTCGTAAATTTTGGGGTCTTTGGACAGTTCGCGGATCTGGATTTCTTCTTCTTGCGAGATTTCGAGGTCTTCGAATTCTTTTTGGGTTTCCTCAAGATTGTTGACTTCGAGATAGCGACCGTACACGACTTGGTTTTCCTTCGAGGCCAAGAGTCGGAGAATGCCGTAAAAGCGCGTTTTGTCGCCGGCCGTGATGCGGTTGACCAGGTCTTCGGAAATGTACACGGACACCGTGCCCGCCTGCTCGTTGCCCCGCAGTTTCTCAAGCGGTTCCTGAATCTCGATTTTTTGGTAGTCCACAAACACGCTTTGTTCGGGAACCAAAACGAACTCGCGGTGGCGGCACTCGCAAAATGCGGGCTGGCGAATCTTGTGTCCGTCTTGCGGGGTCTTGTACGTGTTGCCGCATCGCCGGCATTGCCAGGCGGCGCTCACGAGTTTGGGCATGACGTCCGTGATCTGGCGTACGACGCCTTCCACGCTGATGAATTTGGACAAGTGCTCGGCGGAAAGATGGCGGATCATGATGTCGCGGTCTTTGGGAAAATTCGAAAAGCGGACGCGGGGTTTGAACTCGCCGGCTTCGAGCAAGGGCAAATCAATGGCTTGAATCGCGGATTGGAATGCCTCAAGAAGATAATCGGGATTGTCCAAGAGCTGGTCGGCCAGTTCGACGTCGAATTTTTCAAGTTCCTTGAAATCAATGAGCAGCGAGCGTTTTTGGGGGTAGTGGCCCGCAAGACGCTCGATGTCTTTCTTGTAGACGGTTTCGAAAAAAAGTTGGATTTTTGGAGTGAACGGGTTTTCCGCGTTGGCTGCGGGTTTTTCGGACAAAATCTCGTCGTAATCAAGCGCCATGCGAAAGACCTGTGATGGACGCCCCCTATTACCCCGTCGAGGCAGGGGACTGCCAGTGGACACTCTCGTCTTCAAAAATGTTCTTAGACGGTGCGGGTTTGCTTTTCAAAATATACAATGAATAGTGCTCCGCGCGTTTTTTCGCCTCTTTTGGCCGTGCGAAAGTATTTTATGACGAAAACCGATAGTATTGCAAGGATTTCCATGGGCATGATTCGCGAATGGTTGTCGGGCTTCGTGTTCTTTGTCGCGGGCCTCGTCATGGGCTTCAATTACCGTTTGCCTTGGTCGCTGGAGGCCCCGCTTCATGCCGTGGTCTTTTTTGTGCTGACCCTTGTTTTGATGTATCAAATCACCCAGTTGCCAAAGAAGTCGTCCCCGTCGACGGCCGAGGGCGCGATCATGGCCCTCATTTTTGTCTGGGGTTTTCTTGCAACCGGTCTTTTTGCGCACCCAAACGGCATGTTCGACAGCGTCGAGTTTGTGATGGTGTTTGGCATTGCCGCCCTCATGGTGGCCATTCCCCTGTTTTTCATCGGGAGCCTTGAACTTCTCAAAAGCCAGCAGGCGGTCTGGCTTGGCGGTTTTGTCCTGCTGGGGCTTTTGTTCATCGGCAGCATTCTCTTGTACGTGGCCAATTCGCTCTACTGGCAGTTCCCCGGGCTTGGAAAGACGCTGTTGTACATCGCCGCCATCGACTTCTTGTCCGTCATGCTCGTGGTCCTTGTGACGCGGCAAACCGTCGAGGTCAGCGAGTACTGGAAAAACAAGCCCGATGCCAGTTTTGCAACCCTCTTCCACTGGTACCTTTTTGCCCAAGCGAGCGTCTGGGTCACGCTTCTCTTTCGCCCCGATGTCATCTGGAAACTCTTCGGGCTCTAGCGGCGATACCTTTTTACGTTTTGAAGCCTCTCCTTTTGTATGCCCCCCCGCAAGCGCGTGCATCGCCCGTCCTCGCCGTTGACTAAACGGCCGCGTGCCCGTCTGCCCACGCGCCCCAGTTCGGGGGCCTTTCATCCAACCGAACTCAATTTGATTGTCGAGCACAATCGGGGACTGATAGCCCACCAGTTGTTGAGAAACAAGAACGTGCTACGCGTACTGTCTCATGCGGACGTCGATTCGCTGGCCTTGGAAGCCATCTGGAACGTGGCCCGCACGTATCATCAGAAACATGCGTTATTGTCCCCCAAGCAACTGCGCGAGAACCGTTATCGTTTGGGCCTTGAATTCGCCAACACTTGTCAGACCGCCATGCGCAATGCGTGGATGGTTGAGATCAACGCCCGATTGTCCAAAAAACGTGGGGGAAAAATAAAGCACGTTTCCCTCAACGCGCCGGTTCGTTCGCGCAGGGGGCGCCTTCTTGAGCGCCGAGGACGCCAAACCGTTTTGGGCGACCGGCTTATGATCGCGGAGCGTCCGTCCAATCTGGACCGAGATGCAATGATCGCTCGCATGGATTCCGTTCTTCGCCGCCGAAGGATCTCGGATCAAAGCATCCGTCTTTTTTTCGAGTATTTGGAAGACCCCGAACACACGACCATGCAATCCCTTGCCACTAAATACAACCTGGCGCGTTCAAGGCCTGGTCAGATCATCGCTCTTTGCCGGGCGTGCCTTCAAAACGCCCGCTTGGAATTTACCGCTTGGGATTAATGCGCCTCGTTTTTCCCATTTAAAAAACCTTTTTGGCCTCTAGCCGTTTGAAGCCCATGAAAAAATTCTTCATCAGCACGGCCATCGATTATCCGTCGGGCCCGCCGCACGCCGGGCACTTGTACGAGAAGATTCTTGCCGACGCGTTTGCGCGCCATCGTCGGTTGCGCGGCGACCGCGTGCACTTCTCGACCGGTCTCGATTGCCACGGCCAGAAAATGGTGCGCACGGCCGCCAAGCGCGGGCAATCCGCGTCCGAGCTCGTAGCCGACATGGAAATTCTGTTTCGCAAACTCTGCGACGCGTACTCGATCTCGTTTGACGACTTCATTTTGACGACCGAGCCGCGCCACCATGCGGTCGTCAAGAACGTGTTCGAAAAAATTTGGGCAAAAGGCGACATTTACAAGGGCCAGTACGAGGGGGCGTACTGCACCGAATGCGAGACGTATTACACCCAAAAGGACGCGCCGGACAACGTGTGCCCTGTCCACGGTCGGCCGCTTGACTGGCTGGTCGAGGAAACCTATTTTTTCAAAATGAGCAAATACCAGGACGCGCTGGTGGATGCGATCCAAAACCGACCCGAGCTCGTGTGGCCCGAAAGCAAGCGCAACGAACTTCTCGCGCGCCTGGCCGAACCCCTTAAAGACCTCTCGATCTCGCGCACGAGTTTCGACTGGGGAATTTTGTTTCCCGCGGACGCGCGCCACGTGTTTTACGTGTGGATGGACGCGCTCATCAATTACCTCACCACAATCGATTATCCGGAAAAAAAATTCGAGGCGTTTTGGCCCGCGGACATGCATTTGATCGGACGCGACATCGCGTGGCACCACACGGCGATCTGGTACTCGATCCTGCTGGCGGCCGATTTGCCTTTGCCGCGCGTCGTGTGCCACGGGTTCATCAACACAAGCACCGGCGACAAGATGAGCAAGTCGCTTGGCAACGTGATCGATCCGTTCGATCTTGAGGCGCGTTTTGGCTCCGAAAGCGTGCGCTATTTTTTGCTTCGAGAGATCCCTTTTGGCGCCGACGGGCGCTTTCGTTTCGACGCGCTGGCCACCCGTCACAATCGGGAACTCGCCAACGATTTGGGAAACCTTGTTTTTCGCGTGCTTTCAATGATCCAGCGCTACAACGCCGGAAAGATCCCCGCGGGCGCGTTGGATTTGTCGCTTCTTTCGCAACTGGATGTTGAAACGATCGAGGCTTCCATGAACGACCGCGAACCCCACGCGGCCCTCGCGCACATTTTTTCGTTCGTGAACGCAAGCAACAAGTTCATTACGGTGAACGAACCGTGGAAGCAGTCCGACGCCCGCGCGCGCAACACCACGCTGTACACGCTCGCCGAATCGGTCCGCCGCATCGCCATCGTCCTTGCGCCCTTTTTGCCAAAAACCAGCGCGCGGATTTTTCACCAGTTGAACCTTCCGGTGCAAGGGCTCGACGACCTCGCGAACGCGCCGCTCCGACGTGACCACGTCCTTCGCGCGCCCGAAATTTTGTTCTCCAAAATCGAGGTTTCCGCCGAAGCCAAACCCGGCGCGCGCCCGATCGAAGTGCGCGTTGAATCCGGCGTTGCCCAACTCGGTCTCAAGGCGGTTTCGGGCGTGATCGAGCACGTTTCGGTGAAAAAAAAGCATGAGGGATTGGAGCGCCTCAAAGCGCAAACCGTGAAGGACTTTCCGTGGGATCGTGAAAAAGAGGCGCATGTGCAGGGGTTTGAGGAGATTTACAAAAAGTTAGGCATCAACACCGGGTTAGGCAACACGGACGCTTCTGCCTCGCACGCGGGAGATCCCGCCGCCGTCCCGCTGGTCAATTCCGTGCGCAATTTGCGCGCGCTGGTCGAAAAGTCGGGCCAGTTGCCGCAGATCAACACGCTCGTCGACTGCTACAACATCGTTTCGTTCCGGCACGCGGTCGTCGTGGGCGCGCACGACATCGACCGCGTACAGGGCGACCTGCGTTTTGCCCTGCTTTCGGGTTCGGAGAAATACGTTCCGTTGTTTTCCCGCACGCCCCAACGCGTTCGCGCGGGCGAGTTCGGAGTACTTGACGACGCGCAGGTGTTGTGCTGGCTCGACGTCAAACAATGCGACGCAACGCGCGTCGACAAACCGACCAAACACGTCGTGTTTTATGTGCAGGGCAACGAAAAAACCGATTTGGAACTCCTTCGCAGGGCCCGCGACGAAATCGGGCGACTCGCGGAACAATTCTGCGGGGGCGCCTACCGGCCGCTTGACTAGATTTTGGCTCGTCTTTTTTTGGCGCGATACTTTAAACGATTCAGTTCGCTTTGGGCGGAATAGATCACTTGCGCCCGCTCCACCGGTTGGGCGCCCGCAGTGTACGTTGCTCGAAGTCGTTTTTGTTCATGTCGGACCCGTAGCGCGTCCACACCGGCGTGTCTCCGAAGGTATTGGATAAACAGGCGCTTTCCAAGCATTCGACCGCGCATGGCAGGCGAGGGCATGCAATCCTACAATTTTTTGATGAAGTCGTTGAGGCTGTCGTGGCTGACCTTGTAGTCGCCGGCCAAAAACTCGTCTTTGGTGACCCATTTGTACTGCTGCAGGTTTTCGTCGTCCGCGTGCGGCAAAACCACCTGTGGTTTTCCGGTGATCACGCACTTGTACACGGTGCACACGACCTGGTGGCCGTCGGTTTTTCGGAAAAAATAGTACATGCCAATGGGGGTCCCGGGTTCGACCTTGAGGCCGGTTTCCTCGTTCAGTTCGCGCACGAGGGTTTCCTTCGGGTCCTCGCCGAATTCGACTTTGCCGCCCGGCAGATCCCAAAACGTTTCCTTGCCGAGTTTGAGTTCCAGAATCAGGAATTTTCCCTCAAATTCGACAATGCCTTTCATGGCTGCTTTGACTTCCTTGTGCATATACGGGGTTTGCCCGAATTAGTCATTAAAAAGGGTGCGGATGGCGCACGTGTTCGGCCTTGCGGTCAACGGAAAGTCGTGAAACAAGAGGTTCAGGCCGAGAATTTCTTCCGATCGCTTCCGACCGGTCGCGTCACCGCTCAAGGCTTGACGTGCGACAACTCTTTTTTGATTTTGTCCGCGGCTTCGGCCAATTGGGGCGGCGTGGCCTGTTCGCGGGGCAACTCGAACTTTTTTCCGTCGTTCATCGAGCGGGGAACCAGATGAAAGTGCACGTGCGGCACGATCTGGCCGGCGGCGGTGCCGTTGTTGACCAGCACATTGTACCCTTGCGAGCGGTACGCGTGCTGGACCGCGGGCCCGATTTTTTGGACGATCTCGATTGCGTGCGTGAGTTCCTCGGCCGGAACCTCGCCCAAAAGCGAATAGTGCTTTTTGGGCATCACAAGCGTGTGGCCGGGGTTTGCGGGAAAGATGTCAAGGATGGCAAGACAACGCTCGTCCTCGAAGACGATCGTGGCGGGGGATTTTTTTTCAATGATCTGGCAAAAAATGCACGCGTCCGTCATGGGCCTATTCAGGCTTTTAGTCCTATTAATTCGTTTTGGTTGCGCTTTTGCGTTTTTTGCGCTTGTGCCGCCAGAACACTCCGGCCGCCGCGACGATGCACGCGAAACCGAGGAGCAGCCAAAACCAATCCGGTGGCGCGCCCGCGGTCGGAACCGTTTCCGGGTTGCGCGACGGCGCCCGCGCATTCTGCAACGGCACATCGGCCGTGTCCACGAACTGAACCAAGGGGTCGTCCGCGATCCGCACCAGATTTTCGACGGGCACCCATGCCTCGATTTTTTCATTGTAGCGGGCGGTTTCCGTGGCCGCCCATTGCCACGGCAATCCGCTCTCTTTGTCCGTCAACAGAATGATCACGTGCACGTTTGCGTTTTGCAGGTTCATGCCCTCCGGCAAGTTGTTCTCCAGCTGTTCGCCCGCCTGCTGGGACTGGTACAAGTCGTACAGCGCAAGGCGCATCTTGGGGTGGTGATCGCGCGCGATCTGAATGGGCGAATCAAACACGGACTCCGCGCCCAGCACGGTCGTCGCAAGCAAAACCAGTATTGCTCCCGCCAGCAGTTCGCGCATATCTCTTTCAAGCGTGCTTTTGCTTTAAACGCGTTGCGGGCCCGAAACGTTATTATGCTCCCAGGCCTTTGGCATTGAGCACCCATGCCCCTTGCCCGATCTCCAAACGCCGCCCGCCACATTCGCGCGAAAACCGAATCGTTTGCAAAATCGCGTTTTGCATCCGACGCGACGGGCCACGACTGGTTTCACACCGACCGCGTCCGCCGCACGGCCCTGCGTCTTGCGCGCGCCGAAAAAGCCGATGCGTTCGTTGTTGAACTCGCGGCGCTCCTCCACGACGTGGCCGACGCCAAATTTCACGGGGGCGACGAAAAAGCGGGCGAGCGCGTTGCACGTCGGTTTCTGCTTCAACAAAAACTCGATGACGCGACCGTGGATCGCGTGTGTGCGATCGTCTCCGAGGTTTCCTTTAAGGGCGCCCGCGTCCGAACGCCGGTTTCCAGCATCGAGTCCGCGTGCGTGCAGGACGCCGATCGCCTCGATGCGATGGGTGCGATCGGAGTCGCGCGCGCGTTCACGCTCGGCGGCCACTGGGGCCGCTTGATGCACGATCCAACCATCAAACCGCAACCCCACGCGTCGCTTTCGGCCTACCGCAAAAGCCAGCGAAGCGGAAAAAGCACGACCCTCAACCACTTTTTCGAAAAACTTTTTTTGCTCAAGGACCGCTTGCGCACGCCCACCGCCAAAAAAATTGCCAAAGACCGCCACCGTGTCATGCGCGTTTTCGTCAAACAATTTCTCAACGAGTGGAACGGAAGAACATAGTTGTCGGGCCCGCGACCTATTTTTTCCTGTAGGTCAGTTGGACGAGGCCGCTTGGAAACCCGCGGGCCTTTTGCAAGCGAAACCCGTGGCGTTTTTCAATCTTCGAAAACAGCGGAATTCCTTTTCCCAACACGAGAGGGTGGATCGAAAGAACAATTTCGTGCACGAGTCCCGCGTTGAGGAATTCGGTCACGATTTGCGACCCGCCCACGATCCAGACGTTCTTGCCTTTTTTTCGCAGGATTTTTCGCGCGGTGGCCACCGGATTTTTGGCGAAGAGTACGCGCGGATCCGGCGCCTGTTTTTTTCGCGAGAACACGAAAACGGTTTTTTTTGGATACGGCCAGTCGCCAAACGACCGGCTCAAGTCGTACGTTTTTCGTCCCATGAGGACGGTGTCGATCGAGGCGAAGAACGATCGGTACCCGTAGTCGGCGTCGTGAAACAGCCAGTCGATCTCTCCCCGCGGTCCCGCGATGAATCCGTCGAGACTGCTTGCAATAAAAAGAATCATTCGGCGCATGCTACGACCGCTTGCGGGAAGTGGCGCGGCCGGTTTTCGCGCCCGATTTGTTGACGCCCCGCACGCGATTGGCGCCTGATTTTGTTTTCGAACCGTCCGGCGTCCACGTTTTGACGTGCCGGTGAAGCGAGCGCACTTTGGCATCCAATCCGGGTCCGCGCACATCCACGCCCATGGATTCAAGGAGACGGATCAGATTGTCGGCCACGCCTTCTCGCTCGTTTTCCTCCCATGGGAACACGATCCACGTGTGGCCCACGCGCTTTCCGGGGTGCGTGGTCCTGAATTTTCCGTGCTTGTCGAAGATGACGGCCGTGGGATGGCCTTGGAATCGCTTGAGCGTGGAACCGGAGTCTACGAGATCGTCGAACACAAGAATGCGGTGCTTGTCCGCGCGCTTTCGAAGGGCTCTTGCGCTGGTGTGCAACACGGGGATCCCCGTATGCTGGCTTAAAAGATGCGCGGCAATCGTTCCGTTTTTTGGTATCCCGTAAATGTGTGAATAGCGCCCTTTGGGAATTCGTTTTGCCAGCGCGCGCATGTGGGCATGAATCTGATTCCAGCTCAAACGCGTTTTTTTCACAGGCATACCCTACAACACATGGCCCGGTATATATGGCTTGCTTTCAAAAAAAAAGAGAATCGCAGAGAGGGGGATTTGAACCCCCGCGACCTTTCGGTCACCAGCTGTCTTCGGCCTTTTTTTGCCTTGTCTCCTTCGCGTTGGGGCGCTTGAAGGCAGAGCAAAACGCCCGAAAAAACGGTTTTTGGCGGTTTCCAAACGAAACGCAGTTTTTTCTTCGGGGCGCGAACATCTTTCTTTTTTTTTGAAAAAAAAGAAAGGGGCCGCTCGAGGCTGGCGCATTGAACCGGGCTCTGCCATCTCTGCTTGCATTTTCTTGTCTGCGGCAAAAAATATTAAGGCGTGCTTTGGTATCCCCCGCGTGGGCGTCCAAACGCATCCTTAATAACCGGCAACCCATTTTTTTTTCATGCTGCTCCGAAAATACGGGATTTTGTTTGTGTTGGTCGAGGCCCGCGCCGGGTCGTTTGAGGAACTTTCGAAACGAATTTCGCGGTATGTGAAGCGTTTTTCGGATCAGCCGTTGGTCGTGGTGTTTCCCGAGTTTGCGCTTGGGGAAAAGCGCGTTTCTCGCAGGCAGACAAAGAATTGGATGTCTCGCTTGGCGCCGATTCTGCAGGCGCACGGTCAAGCCCACGTTTTTTTGTCGCTTTTGGAGCGGGCGCCCCTGAATCGAACCGTGACCAACACGGGGTACCTGATTTCGCCGCCCGCCAAACGGGGGTCGCGCAGCAAGGTGTTTTGGCAGGCGTCGCCCAAGCGGTTGCTGACCCGGTTGGACGAACTTGGTTTTTTACACAACGAGTTTTCGGGCAGCCGTCCCAATCCGGGGTTTGCGCGCGAGCGCGCTCATTGGCTTGCCCGCAGTGCCCGCATGAGTTTGGGCAAAACACCCACTCCAAATCGTCTGCCCGCCATTGAAGCCCTGCGTTTTTCGTTTCCACGCGTTCGCATCAATGGTCGTTCCATTGAGTTGCGCATTTGCGCGGATTTGATGCTGAAGGGCACCGCGCGCGCGGACGTGCTCGTGGTTCCTGCCCAAGGGCTTTTTGATCCGGAATCGTATGAGCGCAGCGTGCGCCGTTTTGCGCAGGCGCACGGGTTTGCACTGATCCACGATTTGCAGCCTTCGGATCGGCGTCCGCAGGTGACTCTGGCGTCGCCGCGCCGGCGGGTACGCGTGTTTCATTCGAGGCCCAAAGTCGTTTTGGGGGCCAAGGGCCGGCGACTGAATTCCTCGTTGTTTTCACGAAGAAAAAAATAAGAGAGATTGTGCGTTTTTTGATCGTCGTGTCGTGGCGAGGTTGATTCCGGCATTGCCGACTCCCTCTTGCGTTCGGGTACGCGGGACACGGTTTTTCTCAGTTTCCGGTTTTTCGAATTTCGTAGCGTTGCTGGATGTCGGCAAGTGTGACAATGCCGAGGATTCGCTCGGTGTCGCCGACGCAGAGAAACGGGAGTCCAAACTGGTTGAGTTGGAGAAGCGCTTTGTGGGCGGGCGTGTCGGGTGCGATTTTCGGGATTTTGACGGCGGTTTCGCCGAGTGTGCGTCCGAACCAGTCGGTTTTTGGGGTCTGGCGCAAGAGTCCGAGGTCAACCAGGCCAATGTCGTTGCCAAGGTTGACGGCAAGACCGCTGGAATTGGTTTTGTTCATTTCGTCGAAGGCCTGATCCAGCATCCATTCGGCGGGCACCAGCGGGGGAACGGGTCGCAACAGCGTGCCGACGGGTTGGTTGCCGAGGGTTTCGCGGATTTGGACCATTTGGTTTTCGCTTTTGGCGGCAAGAAACACGATGGCGCCGATGATGACGAGCCAGAGGTTGCCGAAGATTCCAACGAGCACAAGCAAGGCGGACATGACGTAGCTCAGGTAGGTCACATAGCGGGTTGCGCGCGCAAAACCAAGGGGGGTGGCAAGGAGGCTTCGCAGAATGCGCCCGCCATCGAGGGGCAGGGCCGGCACAAACAAATTGAATGCGCCAAGCATCAAATTGAGGTAGGCCAAGCCAAAGAGGGGGTAGTCGATGAGGAGGGTTTCGAGCAGTTCGGGGCGGTTCGCAAGCGCGGACAGGTTGTCGGGAAACAGGCCCGGCACCAGGGCCGCAAGAAACGCGCAGGCAAATAGAACCAGAAAGTTGAAGGCGGGGCCCGCGATCGTGATCACAAATTCGTCGATGGGCTTACTTGGCAGTTCGGTCATTTCGGCGATGCCGCCGATGGGCGAGAGCAAAATGCGTTTGACGCGGTATCCGCGGTGCATGGCGGTGACCGCGTGACAGAGTTCGTGGATGAGGACGGATGCAAAAAGAAGGAAAAAGAGTCCCAGGGTGGGTAGCAGCGAGTCGGGCTCCGAAAGACCGATCAATAGGACAAGAATTCCGAAGAACCAAAGGAACGTGGTGTGGAGTTCGAGTTTGATTCCGGCGACGCGTGCGATTGTGATTCCCATGGCATGATCCTTTTTGGTGGTGGTGTTTTTTAGTCTTTGCCGGAACGTGGCCGGTTGAGGCTCTCAAACAGGCGGTTCACAAGTTCGGTGGCCTGTTTTTCGTCCGGACTGCCTTTGACGAGGAGTTTGCCGCTCTTGTACCACGACAGTTCGGTTTCATCAAACCGAAAAACAAGGACAATGGGCGAGATCACTTCCAAGGGGATTCCTGCATCCACGAGGGCTCGTTTGGCCTCGGACAGTTCGGGATTCGTTTTGTTCGGAATGAACTCGAAGGCGGTTCCCGCGTTGCAGGGGCGGCCCGCGTAATCGGCCAATGCAAAGACCATAACACGGGAAAAAGGGCTTGAAAGAATTTATCAACCGATTTGCCGCACGATTTTGTTTTCGCGCGCACGGTCTTTCGAGTTCGCGAAAAAGAGCGGTTATTCGCCGCCGCGTTTTCGCGTGATTTTGACGTTTTCGCCGTAGCGCACGAATTCGACTTCCGCGGCGTTGGCAAGTCCCGGGACGTCGGTGGGCTTTCGGACGTTGAACATTTCGTAACTTGTCGTGTCCATGACTTGCAGGACGTCGCCTTGGATGGCCACGATTTGGCCCACGCCTTTGAGAAGAATCGGGATTTCGACGTCGGCGGCCGTGTTTTTCAAGATGCCGTACTTGGAACCCGTGAAGATGTCCATGGCCGACAGGCGGACTTTGGCCGCGCCGTGTTTTCCGGGCTTCGATTTTTCTACGCCTTTGACTTCGCACACGTGGCCTTCAATGAGCACGTACTGGCCCTTTTTGACGTTTCCGAGTTGATCGAAACGTTTTTCCTCATCCGCCATATTTCAAAACCTCGTTCGTAGTAACTGGAGCAATCAGACTAATCAAACAAGCCGCTCAAAGGTTTAAATGGGTTATGCATGCGCCTGCGTCGCGCGGGCTTTGTCTTTCAGCGCCTGCACGAAGATTTCAGGAGTTTCGGGCGACACGTGGTAGAGGCGGTCTCGGGTTTCGATTTCGACGACGTCGGTGATGGCCGTGTTGCTCATAATGATGACTTTTTGACCCGTGCGCTTGGCCATCCAGTCGAGTACCCATTTGGGACGGTCGAAGTCCATGCGCGGCTGGTTCCAGCGCTTTTGGATGTCGAACGAGCCAATAAAACGCACGTCCACGATCTCGGAGAGCGGAATCCACGTGTTGTACCAAGGCATGGGCAAGAGCATGCGATCGGCGCGGATCTCGATGCGCTGGTGGGTTGCGCGGTACACGTGATACATGAGAAGCCCCCCGGCAATAAAGATGGCCGCGTTGATCACGCCCGTCAAAAGGACGGGTCCGAGCGTGAGCGTTCCCTTTCGGACTTCCTCCAGCGCGAGCGCGATCGCGTACGACAAGAGAATAAAGATCGTGAACGTGATTCCGGCAAGAAACGAGACCACCAGCGGAAACAGGCCTTTGCGCAATGCAAACACGGTCGGAAGTTGAACGGGAGCGTCCATATGCACCACAACGAACGCGTTCTATTTATTCGTTTGGGCATCCTGCGCACGATTTTTCGGCGCGCGATTTTGTTCCGAACACCGTTTTATTAGCGTTTAGGCGCTTCAAGTAATCATGTTTGAGCAAATGCGTTCGCAACTCGCCAACGTGGTCAAGCCCAAGCCGGTTCCGAAGAAGAATCTTGCGGTTTTTGTGGACGGACCGAACATGCTGCGCCGCGAACTTGGCATCGAATTGGCCCAAATCAAGGACGTGCTCTCGCGCATGGGCAAGTTCAAGATTGCCAAAGTGTTTCTCAATCCGTATGCCAACAACAAGCTGGTCGAGGCCGTGGCCAATCAGGGCTTTGAGCCCGTGATCACGGTGGGCGACGTGGACGTGGCCATGGCCGCCGACGCAACCGAAGCCATTTTTGCTCCGAGCGTACACGCGATCTGTCTGGTTACGCGCGACGCCGACTTTTTGCCCGTGGTCGTCAAGGCCAAACGCTACGGAAAGGAAACCATCGTCGTATTGGCCGAGCAATCGAGCGCCGCCGCACTCAAAAACACCGCCGATCACGTGCTTGTGCTCGCGCCAGGGCTTGGAGGATTTTGATGCCCGACTGGGTGTTTCCGGTGGGCAAAGTGGCCGAGCGCCATGTTTCCACGGCCGATTTTTTGGTTTCCGATCGTTTGGAGCGCGCGTTTGCGGACGCCTTTTCGGGGTATTGGGTCGCGCTCGTGCAAACCGATGCGGGTTTGGCCGAAGCCCTTCTTGTCTTTGAAAACGGGCGCGCGATCGGAGCCGCCTTTGAGGACTTTGCGACCAACGTGCAATCGTGGGGCGAGGATGCGCTGTCGTCCTGTCTGTCCGCCATGGGCGCGCCCGCCGGCGTATTGGACGTCGTCACGCTCTCGCAACCCCAGGTCGGACTCATTCCCGCGTTTTATTCCCAGATCCGGTTGGCGTCCGCGCGCACGCCGAAAGATTTAAGTAAGCAGATTCCTCCCAAGTATGTGGGGAGTGCAACCGCGTCCGTTCGGGGCGCGCATGCGCGCGAGCCAACGCGGTTTGAATTGTTTGCCAAACGCGGGCTTGCACCGCTCCACAGGGATTAATCGCCATGGGCCTTCGAAAACGATTCAAGCGGATGATCGACTGGGTGCTCGACGTCGACGACACAAGCCTGCCGAGCCAGCAGTTCGCATGCATCACCGATTTTTTGGCGCACCAGCGATACGATCTTTCGAGTAACGAACTTTCGGAACTCATGGCCACGCTCAAGAACAAGCATCTTGTGGACAGCGTTCTTGTGACGACGCCGACGGGCCAGTTGTTGGCGGCCAGCGAGGGCGACGGCGTAAAGGAAGCGGTCCTGAGTTCGGCGCTCTTCAACTACGTGGAATCCGAACTCGCAAGCGCGTCAAGCGTGACCGTGCAGACGGGCCCCAACTGGCTGATGATCTATCCGTTCAACAAAAAACTGTTTGTCGTCAAATCGAAATCGGGTTTATCGAACATCGAATTGCGCGCGCTGTGCCGCGAACTCGAGAACGTGCTTCTCAAGCGCGTGGTGCTCGCGCCCTACGGGAACAAGGTGGCCTAATGGGACGCATCATCACGCTTGCAAGCGGAAAAGGAGGCGTGGGCAAGACTTCGATCACCGCCAATCTCGGCATCGCCTTGGTCCAGCGCGGCAACAAGGTCCTCCTTGTGGACGCCGACGTGGCCATGGCCAATCTTTCGCTCTTACTTGGCATGCAAAGTTCGCCCATCACCCTGCATGACGTCCTTTTGGGCGAGGCCACGATCCGCGATGCGACGTACGACGGTCCCGGCGGCGTGCATTTCATTCCAAGCGGCCTATCGCTTGATTCCTATCGCCGCGCCGATCCCGAGCGCCTCGAAAGCGTGGTCGCGCAAGTGGCCAACGATTACGATTTCATTTTGATCGACGCGCCCGCCGGAATCGAAAAATCGGTTTTGGCGAGTCTTTCGGCCGCGCGCGAGGTCCTCATCATCGTAACGCCGGATAGTCCAAGCGTTGCCGACGCGCTCAAAACCAAGATCGTTTCCGAGCGCCTCAACGTGCACCCCATGGGATTGATCCTCAATTTCGTGCGCGGAGAAAAAGGCGAAATCAAGCCCGACGAACTCATGAAAATGATGGAACTGCCGATCTACGGGACCGTCCCGTACGACGACGAAGTGCGCCGCAGTTTCCTGCAGGAACACATCATGCCCTTGGTCCTTCGAAAACCGCAGGCGCCTGCCGCGATCGCGATCCAGCGTCTTGCGGGCAAACTGTCCGGCAAGACCGAGGAAATGGTCGCCGTTCCGAAACCCGAAGGATTTTTCGCACGCTTACTCAAATCCATTCGAAATTTGTTTTCAAAAAAATAACGGAGAATCCGACACCATGACCATGAACAAACCCTTTGACCTCCTCAACGACGCCCTCAACAAGGAGGTCCTCGTGCTTTGCAAAGGCAACACGAGCTACCGCGGCACGCTCAAAGCCTTTGATGCGCACATCAACCTCGTTTTGGAAAACGCGGCCGAACTCAAAAACGGCGAAATCTCGACCAAGTACGGCAAGGTTCTTGTCCGAGGCGACAGCGTCATCCTCGTCTCGCCCTAACCGTTTTTTTCCCATTCCTCGTTCTTGCGAGAATTGAGGCGGGTAAAAACTTGGAAAAAATTAAATCTTTTTTTTCCGGTCGAAAAATTCGGTTGTCTTTTTCTCAAACCCATAATTGTGTAGTGCCTAATTTTTCGAACCCGCGTGGAAAACGCGTTCGGATTTAACCCAAATTCGTTGTGTATAAGTTTAGATTATTTTTATTTTTTTTACGACATAATTTTCCGAAATATTTTGGCTTATGTATAGTATGGGTCCTTTTGGCTTTAAACCCGCCATAGGTTTAAATATTCTATATGGGCCATATATACCAGTCTTTGCTTGCGTTTGGAATCATCCGATCGCAACTGAAGAGGAAACCGAGAAAAAACAAAACCTTTTTGTGAGGGGTGAGAAGTTGAGAAGTCTTGTTGAAGGGGCCATGGGCGGTCAAAAACGCCAGGTCGAAGAAAAAATCGAAGATTTTTCCGCGCCAAAAATCATGGTGATCGGAACCGGCGGTGCCGGATGCAACGCGGTGAACCGCTTGGCGAAAATGAACATTGCCGGCGCGCAACTGGTTGCGGTCAACACCGACAAACAACATCTTTCTATCATTGACGACAGCATCACTAAGATTCTGGTGGGCTCCGCGATCACGCGCGGCCTCGGTGCCGGGGGTTATCCCGAGATTGGCGCCAAGGCGGCCGAAGTTTCGCGCGGCGCACTCGAAGAAGTGCTGCGCGGCGTCGACATGCTCTTCCTTTCCGCGGGAATGGGCGGCGGAACCGGTACCGGTACCGCGCCGATCATCGCCGAGATCGCGAAGAAGCAGGGAACCATTGTCATTTCGATCGTCACGTACCCGTTCGCTCTTGAACGCGCTCGTACGATCAAGGCCGAAGAGGGCATTCAGCGCCTGTCGGGCGTTTCGGACACGGTCATCGTGCTCGACAACAACCGCTTGGTCCAGTTGGTTCCCAATTTGCCCATCCAGGACGCGTTCCGCGTGGCCGACGAAGTCATTGCGCGCGCCGTCAAGGGCATTACGGAGACCATTACGCAGCCTTCGCTGATCAACCTCGACTTTGCCGATGTGCGCTCGATCATGAGCACTTCGGGTCTGTCGATGATCGCGGTCGGTGAATCCAAGTCCGTGGACAAGGTCAACGAAGCCGTTGAGGACACCCTCAACAACACGCTCCTCGACGTCGACATTTCCGGCGCCAAGGGTGCGTTGATCCACATCACGGGCGGTCCCGAGCTCACCTTGGGCGAGGCCAATGCGGTTGGCGAACTCCTCACGGAGCGCATCGACGCAAAAGCCACCGTCATTTGGGGAGCGCGCATCGATCCCTCGTTCGAGAACAAGATCGAGGTCATCGCGATCTTTACGGGCGTGCACAGTCCCTACATCACCGGAGCCGACAAGGCCAAATCCGGTATGACTGTGGCCAAGGCCCGCCGCGACAGCGAGCTCGCCATCGATTATTTGTAAATCGACGGCACAACCCGTCGCCCGCCTAAAAACGGGCGATTTTTTCTATTTTTTATTTTTTCCTCTATCCTGTTTGTGGACGTTCGTCTATGGCCCACTTTTTTTTACATCCTTCGGATCCGCTCGATCATCGGAATCAAATGTACGAGGGGGACATTCGGGCGACGCTTGTTGATAAATACCGGCACATGTGGTATGCCGCCAAAGGCCCGCTCTTAGAAAACCGTGTTATTTTGGACCCGTTTTTGTCGACCCGGTCTTTGGATCCTCGCAGGGGGTTGACGATTCTTGTGGCTTTGAAGGGGGCGCCCTTGAGGGAAATCCGGCGAATCACCGCCGAATTCAACCGTTTGGAACCCGGGCATTATGTTTACCCCGCTTCGGATCTGCATGTCACTTTTTTTGACATTGTCGGTGCCACGGCCCATTATGTTCCCGACAAAGACTACCATGCCTACTACGCCCGTCTGCTCCGACATTTTTTTTTGTTTCATCGAAATTTGTCCGTTCAGTTTGAGGGCCTGACGGCCAGTCGTTCGACGCTTATGGCCCAGGGGTTTCATAATTCGTGCGTCCAGCATTTGCGGGACTTTATCCGTCATCAGGCCCATGCCAAAAAATTTGCGCTTGTGGAACGCTACCCCCATCAGTTTTTGAGTTCGCATTCAAGCATCGTTCGCTTCCAGCGGCCGTTTCGCAATCCCGATCGGGTTGTCCAATTCATAGAAAAAAACCGGTTCAGATCTATTGGGGAAATGCGGATCCACCAAGTCGAACTCGTTGTGCACGACTGGTTCAACCAAAAACAGAAGAAAGAAACCGTCGCGATCTTCCGGTTGGATTGAGCGTCGCTTTGGGGCGCTTCACGCCAACCCTTAAAAACAAAATCCCGTCCTATTCGTTTGCCAATCTGATTCTACCGATCGGGCAGATAGTGTAGAAAGCTAACACACGTCCTTGGCATGGACGAGACGCCGGGTGCAAGTCCCGGTCTGTCCAACCCCATTGCATAGGGGCCGCGACCTATCTTCGTTTCGCTCGATAGGTCGTGCTTCGCATTTTGGCCGTCGGTCGTTGGGCCGGAACGACTGTTTTTTTTCAGCGCATCCGTTTGGTTTTTTAGGGCGTTGTCCGTACGTCTAACCGATCATGGACCGGCATTCGATTCTTGTGGACGCGGTACGAAAGATGCTTTCGCTCAAGATGAGCGAGGCCGACATCATGAAGACGCTCGCCAAGGAGATTTCCGGCGTCGATCTTGTGAGCGCGCGAAAGCTCATCGACGAGGCCAAAAAGGCCGAAACCGGTTCCAATTCGTCGGGCACCGAAACCGTGGAGATTGACCCGAGCGAGATTTGGTTGGGCCCCGAAGGGTTGCCGGAGAGTCCCGCTCCGGCGGAACGCGTTTCCTCGGTCGCCTCTCGGGCCGAAACCCCTTCGGTTTCTTCTTCGTCTTCGGGGGTGTCTTCGTCTTCGCAAACAACCGCTTCAGATTCGGGTCCCAACGTGTGGGAATCCTCGATTCTTGTGACCGTCAACCAGCGTTTGGATGAAATGAGGCAAATTCGTGCGCAATTGGATGCCATGATTGACCAGAAGGTGGCCGCAAGCAACGAGCGCGAGATGCAAAAATTCCGCGTGCTCCTAGACTCCCAGCGCGCGCTTCTTTTGTCTCGCTTGGACACCCAGTTGGAGGCCAAGACCAAAGACCTCACCGATTTGATCAATGCGCGCATCAAGGAGCTTCAGTCCGCCAATTCGGAGATTTCGACGGCGATTGCGGGCTTTCGGCAGGAGCGCGACAGTCAGCGCCAGTTCGTTTCCGACTTCAAGGGCCAGCTTGCGGACCTTTCAAGCGCGCGCGAAAAGATTCTTTCCGAGGTTCGCACCGAAATCTCAAAAATGCGTGCCGAAAACGATGCGATGAACCAAGCCCAGCGCAAGCAGATGGAGGTCCAAGCGGCGCAGATCAACAAGCTTTTGGAACTCCAGTCCAAGATGGCGGAAGGCCTTGTGCAGGATGCGAATCGCAAAATCCAAGTTCTTGCCGACACGCGCTTTGAAAAAATTGAGCAAACGGTGAACGAGCGCCTCGCGCAGAACGAGCGCACGCTCGATCAAAAGACCCGCGCGTTTGAGGCCGCGTTCGACTCGGAAACCAAGGCCCGGCAGGCTCAGTTCGACGAGCTTCAAAAGAGCGTGAGCGCGAGCCGCGAGGAGCTCCGGCATTTTTTCGAGCAGGTGCACACGACCGTGGATCCCGAAAAGTTCGAAAAACTCACGCGCGAACTCGAAGAGCAAAAAAACAAGTGGCTCTTGTCCACTCAGCAGTCGCTGGATGATCTTGACAAACGCATGGATTACTATTCCCAGCAGGCGCGCATCATGGCCGAGGCCACGCGCGAGCGTCTTGAAGCCGTCGACAAAAAAATGAAGGAAATGCAGGCGTTCGAAACCGAGTTTGCGCGGGCCATGGGTCTTGCCATGGACGAATTCAAAAAACAGCAGACGGTTGCCAGTCGTCGCCCGTTCTAGTCCCCGATTGTTGCGTTAGGTATCATTGAAAAAGGTTTGCGGCAAAACGTTTTGTACGCTTTTTTCCCGCGGCGTTTCCATGCCGCCCTCGGTTCATGGCGCCTAGGGCCTCGCGGCTCCAGTGCGTGCCCTTTGGAAACCGAGCCGAAGAAGCAAAGGCGAAAAAGGCGGGTGTGGGCCCGTGGTCTAGTGGTTAGGACGGCTGCTTGACGTGCAGCAGGTCACCGGTTCGATCCCGGTCGGGCCCACTACACTTTTTAGAAAACGAAGTCTTGAGCCAAAGGGAAACCGCCCAAAGAAACTTATTCTGTATCGTGCCACCTTTTCCAATGAGCGTCTCTTTTCGCAGACTGCGAAAAACCGATTTTTTTATTGTTCGGGATCTCGCCCGGCGCGCGTGGATCAAGGCGTATGCCCATATTGGCGCCGAGAAACTTGAGCCGTTGGTGGAGAAATATTATTCGGATGAATCCCTAGGGCAATCGTTTGAACAGCAAAAGCAGGGTTACGGAATTTTTTTGCTGGCGGTTCGTAAAAAACCCGTTGGTTTTTGCCACGTCGCGCGCCAGGGCCGCTCGGGCGAACTGTACCGGTTGTACGTCGAGCCCTCACTGATCGGCAGGGGCATTGGGCACCAGATGCTTTTGCGGGCCGAGCGTTTTTTACGCAAACACAATGTTAGGCACTACAAAACCTTTGTCAACCACCACAACAAACGCGGTCTTTCGTTTTATTTGCGAAATGGGTTTGTGCGCGATGCGCGCCGTGATCGAAACGACGAGTTCGAGAAAAAGGCGCTTTGGTTTTTTCGTAAATGGCTTTAGTCCATTTTTTCGAACAGGTGCGCGGCGATCAGCACCATCGCGATGTCGAATCCGATTAGTGCGATGACGCTTTCGGCGATGCCCACGTGCGAAACGCCCAACAGGAGCGCGCGCAGTCCCTCGACCGTGTAGGTGAGGGGGTCAAACAGGACGACGGTTCGAAGCCAGTCGGGCGCGGTTTCAAGCGGAAACATGGCCCCCGAGAGCAAAAAGAGCGGGAGCACGAGAAAATTGAAGATGAACTGGAACGTTTGCGGATCCGTGATCCGGCTTGCGAACGCAAGGCCCAGCGCGGAAAACCCGATTCCGGTCAGCAGCAGCAGGACCACGGCAAGCGCGATGTTTTCAAGGGGTGCGCTGAGCGAAAACCCGAGGGCGATTCCGAGCCCGAGCACGATGAGCGCTTGCGTGGTCGCGGTCGTCGCGTTGCCGAGGGCTTTTCCAAGCACAATGGAGCGTCGCGAAATGGGCGCGACGAGCATTTCTTTGAGGAAGCCGAACTGTCGTTCGGTCACGACAGACAGCGCCGAGAAAATGCTTTGGAACAGGACGACCATGGCGAGGATGCCGCACAAAAGAAACGGGAAATAGCTGGTTCCCTGCACGGGCAGTATTTTCTCAAGGCCGAAACCAAGGATCACGAGGTAAAAAAGCGGTGCTCCCAGCGTTCCGATCACCCGGCCCTTGTTGCGCACGTAAAGC
>JAANMU010001312.1_pt1 | contig 23194 bp, 19 predicted proteins | sample 7279701 | NCBI WGS metagenome assembly JAANMU01 (sample SAMN14094539, study PRJNA606508) | bioreactor metagenome | isolation source: A lab-scale SPAN reactor treating ammonium-rich wastewater day 57 | place: Ireland: Galway | collected 2017-03-13 | reverse complement strand
CACTCAGCAGGCCGAGGAGGCTGCCCAGGCCGAGCCCTCCGACATCACTCAGCAGGCCGAGGAGGCTGCCCAGGCCGAGCCCTCCGACATCACTCAGCAAGCCGAGGAGGCTGCCCAGGCCGAGCCCTCCGACACCACTCAGCAAGCCGAGGAGGCTGCCCAGGCCGAGCCCCCCGACACCGCGCAGGAAGCCGAGCAGGCTCAGGAAACCGCCGAGGAGGAGACTCCCCCGCCGTCCCGAGCGCCGCTCAGGCACCCGGCCCAGGAAGCAGGCGAGACGGTAACTGAGGAATCCCTGGCTCAAGAGGACTGGGCGGAAGAGGAACTGTATCTGCCCGACAGCCCGGAACCGGTCGAGCAGCTCGGTCCCCGTCACCAGCTCGGACGCGCACGCGAGAAGGCTTTCGAGCTTCCCCTCAAGCGGGGTCGACAGCAAGCCGACCAGACAGCCACCCTGCGCGAGCTTTATCGGCTGGAGGAGGCTGCCTCTCGCGCCGGCCTGTGGGAAGGCATGACCTCTTCGCTGGCGGCCCTCGAGCTGGCCCGCGGCTGGTTGGTGGCGGCGCCCTACAGCCACCCCGTGCGCGAGTTTTTTCTAAGCCACAGCCTGGACCTGGCCACCGCGCTCGAGGAAGCGCGAGCCCTGGAGGAGGCCATCTACATTCTGGACAACTGCCTGGAGCTGGCCGACGACTCCGCCGTCCGCATCAAGCTGGCCGCTCTTTGTGCCGAGCAGGCCCAGGAGCGCGGATCACGCGGACGCCATCCCGAGGCGGTGAGGCTCGCCCAGCGCCGGGTAGAGCTGCTTCCCGAGCAGTCCGAGGCCAGCCAGCTGCGCGACGAATGCCTGCGCCAGTGGGCTGAAGCCGGCCCGGTGGGAGCCGAGCTCAGGGCCTTCCAGCGTGCCCAGAAGCGTGCCGGGCTCAACCTGGCCGTCGCTGCCCCTCGGCCGCCAACGCCAGAGGAAGAGGACGAGCCCCCGCTGCCGACCGCCAGCGCCGACGAGCTGCGGGCTCAGCTCCTGGAGAACCCGGACGAACCGTCGCTGGCTCGCCAGCTCGAAGGCTTGCTCCAGCCCGAGCAACGGGTGGCTTTCTTCCGCGACCTGGTCAGCCAGAAGCCCGACGCCGTCCCGTTCCTGGTGTCCCTGGCCCAGGCTTACGAGGCCACCGGTCAGAGCCAGCTGGCGGTGGTGCAGTTCCAGAAGGCCCTCAAGCTGGGGGCCTCACCCGAGGTGGCCGAGCAGCTGGCCGGCATCTACGAGCGGCTGGGCAAGCCCAAGCTGGCCGCCAAGGTGCGCAAAGGCAAAGGCTGACCTTCGGGCACTATCCTGCCCTGCCCCTTCGTCCACACCTGAATAGGGCACCCCATTCAGGCAGGCGCGTCCGTGGACTGTCCACAATTGGGCTCCCCATTCGGGCGCGTCCGTGGACTCTCCTGAACAGGATACCGGCGCCCGCTTCCCGCGCAGGAAGGGTCCAACAGGGCACGAAGGCCGGCCTGTGCCCCGTCTCATCGGTTTGCTCTATGGTCGGGAGGAGACCTTTCCTCCGGCCCTGATCCACGAAATCAACGCCCGCCGCCTCAAGGACGTTCACGCCGAGCCTGTGCGTCTGGGCGCCGTTTCGGCCGTGGAGAGCTGTCCCTATCGGGTGATCATCGACCGCATCTCGCACGCAATCCCCCTCTACCGCGAATATCTGCGGCATGCGGCCGTCAACTCCACCACTTACGTGATCAACAATCCCCTCTGGTCCGACCTGGATGATCGTTTCCTGCAGATCGGGCTGGCCAGACGTCTGGGAATCAGCGTTCCCCCAACACTGCTCTTGCCTTCCCACAGCTATCCGCAAGAGATCACGCCCGAGTTCCTGCAAAACCTCGAGTACCCGCTGCCCTGGGAGGGCATCCTCGAGCGGGTGGGCATCCCGGCCGTCCTCAAATCGGCCCGGGGCTGGTCACGCGAGCAGAAGGCCGTCAATTCCCTGCGCGAGCTGCTCTACCACTACAACCACAGCGGCCAGAACCTGGCCCTACTGCAGGCCCGGGTGCGGCGCGAGGCCTACGTGCGCTGCCTGGGGGTGGGCTCGAGCTTCATGTGCCGGGCTTTCGACCCCGACAGCGAAGTCTATCTGGAGACCGACAGCCTGCCGCGCTCCATCGAGGAGCGCGTGGTGGAAGCTGCCGAGAAGCTGACCCGGGCGCTGGGCTACGAAGTCAGCGTGGTCGAGTTCGCCATTCAAGACGGCGAGCCGTGGCTGCTCGACCGGGTCTATCCCGTGCCCGACTTCGACTGGTGGACCCTGTCTGAGCCCTATTTCCAGCAGGTCGTGGGCAATTTCGCCGATCTCGCCATCGAGCGTGCCAAGAGCGACGATCCCACCCCTGCCACTCTCGGTTTTGTTGCATCCGCGGGCCCCGGGCCCGAATCAAAACGGCCGGCGACCTCTCGCCGGCGTGGGGACGGTAGCTAATGAGTAACGCAGTCGATTCCTTGCTCCTGGCCGACGCCAAGGAGCCGCGCCGATTGGAGGCCACAGCTCGCTACAACCAGCTGCTCGAGAAGATCGAGCTGACCGAGATGGCCAACAATCTGCAAAAGCGCATGGCCGAACGAGGGCTCCTGTTCGGAGAGCGCCTTCTGTGCCCGTTCCTGCGCCCTCACTTCGTGGGCAAGGAGCAGCTCGAGCTCTTGCGCAACGCGGTGCGCGAAGTGGTGGGAGCCATGAACGTGCTGGCCCCCCGCATCGTGGCCTCCCCGGCGCTGCAAGAGCGGCTCGGGCTCACCGAGGAAGAGAAGCGCTTCACGGCCATCGACCCGGGCTACCCCGAATTCTCGGTCTCCTCGCGCCTGGACAGCTTCCTGCTCGGCGGCAAGCTGCGCTTCGTGGAATACAATGCCGAATGCCCGGCTGGCATCGGCTATGGCGATATCCTGATGGAGGCCTTCCTCGAGTCGCGCGTCATGAAGGCCTTCCAGGAAGATTACCCGGTGCGTCCCCTGTTCTGCCGTGAGCAGCTCTATCAGGCCCTGCTCAGCTCCTGGAAGAAGTGGGGCGGAACAACGATCCCCACCATCGCCGTGGTCGATTACGAAGGCCTGCCCACCCGGCACGAGTGGGAGATCCTGCGCCGCTACTTCACCGAGCGCGGGGCCCAATGCGTGGTAGCCGACCCTCGCAAGCTCGAATACAAGGACGGCAAGCTGACCAGCGAAGGCGTCAAGATCGACCTCATCTACCGGCGATTGCTCGTAACCGAGTACCTCGAGCACTTCGACCAGGCCAGAACGGTCTTCGAGGCTTACCGCGACCGTGCCATCTGCATGGTGAACTCGTTCCGCTCCAAATTCCTTCACAAGAAAGCCATCTTTGCCCTGATCACCGACCCGGAGATGCAGGAAGGAATGACCAGCGACCAGCTCTACGCCGTCTTCACACACGTGCCCTGGACCCGCAGGGTTCAGGAGGGCAAGACCACCGATCCCGAGGGGAAGATGGTCGACCTCGTGCCCTGGATTCGCAACAACCGCCGTCAGCTGGTCATGAAACCCAACGACGAGTACGGCGGCAAGGGCATCTTCGTGGGCTGGGAAACCACCGAGCAAGAATGGGAGAAGGCCATCGAAACGGCTCTCAGCGGCTGGTATCTGGCCCAGACCCGGGTGGAGGTAGCCCGCGAGCACTTCCCCTACTACGATGGCGAGAAGGTCATCTGGGGCGAGTACACCGTGGACCTTGATCCCTTCGTGTTCGGAGCCGAGGTGGAGGGCCTCTTGACCCGGCTCTCGGCCACCGCTCTTTGCAACGTGACGGCCGGAGGAGGGGTCACGCCCACCTTCGTGCTCGATTAGCCTTTGCAGCCCGTCGCACCCGAGTACCCCCCCGATCCGCCCCGCCCCCCGTCGCGGCCCGACCCGCGCTCGCTGGGGCTGATCGCTGTTGGCCTCTTCATCCTGGCCATCGGCGTGGTGGCCGGCATTCCCTCCAAAGTCGTGGCCCTGTATCCCTTCTGGGATACCAGCCAGACCTGGCACCTGCACGTCGGGGTCAAGGAGGTCGGGCGCTGGATGGCCCTGCTGGGCTACTTCTGGTGGTGCCTGGGCAAGCGCGGCCTGACCGGCTGGATCTTCTTCAGCATGGTGGCCGGCATCGAGGTCGGCCACTCCCTGCCCGAAGTGGGCGTGGGCATGCGAATGTTCAGCAAGATCTTCCTGGCCCTGGTCAAGACCATCATCGCCCCGCTCTTGTTCGCAACCCTGGTGGTGGGCATAGCCGGCCACTCCAACCTCAAGCAGGTCGGCCGCATGGGCGTGAAGGCCCTGATCTACTTCGAGGTCGTGACCACCATCGCGCTCTTCATCGGCATGGCCGCCATCAACATCAGCCAGGCCGGCGTGGGCGCCGAGCCCCCGGCCCACATGGAGGAGCTGCCCACCACCAAGGCGCGCAACCTGGCCGAGATCATCGTGCACGCCTTCCCCGAGAACATCGCCAAGTCGGTGGCAGAGGGCGAGGTGCTGCAGATCGTGGTCTTCAGCGTGCTGTTCGGCATCGCCCTGGCCCAACTGCCCGAGAACCGCAAGCGGCCCGTGCTGCACCTGTGCGAGGGGCTGTCCGAGGTCATGTTCAAGTTCACCGGCCTGGTCATGCTCATGGCCCCCATCGGCGTGGGCGCCGCCATGGCCTACACCGTGGGCCACATGGGGTTAGACATCCTGGGCAATCTGTTCAAGCTCGTCCTCACCCTGTACCTGGCGCTGATCGCCTTCCTCTTGTTCGTTCTGGTGCCGGTGGCCCTGGCCTTCCGCATTCCCATCCGCGAGTTCGCCCGTACCATCGCTCCCCCGGTCTCGCTGGCCTTCGCCACCACCAGCTCCGAAGCGGCCCTGCCCATGGCCATGGAGCGCATGGAGAAGTTCGGCGTCCCCAAGCAGATCGTGGCCTTCGTGATGCCCACCGGCTACAGCTTCAACCTGGATGGCACCACACTGTACCTCGCCCTGGCCAGCATCTTCGTAGCCCAGGCCGCACACATCGAGCAGACCTTCTTCCAACAGCTCGTCATCGTCGGCACCTTGATGCTGACCAGCAAGGGCGTGGCCGGCGTGCCGCGCGCCTCGCTGGTCATCTTGCTGGGCACGGCCGCCTCCTTCGGGCTGCCCGAGTGGCCCATCATGGCCATCATCGGCGTGGACGAGCTGATGGACATGGCCCGCACCTCGGTCAACGTGATCGGCAACTGCCTGGCCACCTGCGTGGTGGCCCGCTGGGAGGGCCAGTTCCGGGTGCCCGAGCCACCCCCCGACGCCGCCGCCTGAAGGATCAAAGCGGCATGCTGGCAAAGTTCCCGCCTTCCGCGTCTAAGGAGGAACAACGCTGATGCCGGCTACCACAGAGCGCACCAAGAACGCCAAGCTCATCCAGTGGATCGGGGAGGTGGCGGCCCTTTGCAAGCCCGAGTCCATCCACTGGTGCGATGGCTCGCAGACTGAATACGACGAGCTGTGCGAGCAGATGGTGCAGTCCGGCACCCTCATCCGCCTCAACCAGGAGAAGCGCCCCGGCTGCTTCCTGGCCCGCTCCGACCCGGGCGACGTGGCCCGGGTCGAGGACCGCACCTTCATCTGCAGCCTGGGACGCGGCGACGCCGGCCCGACCAACAACTGGATGCATCCCAAGGAGATGAAGGCCACCCTCACCGGCCTCTTCGACGGCTGCATGCGCGGACGCAAGATGTACGTCATCCCCTTCAGCATGGGCCCCCTGGGCTCGCACATCGCCCAGATCGGCGTCCAGCTAACCGACTCTCCCTACGTGGTCTGCAGCATGCGCATCATGACCCGCATGGGCCAGGCCGTGCTCGACGTGCTCGGCGACCAGGACTTCGTGCCATGCCTGCACTCGGTGGGCATGCCCCTGTCGGCCGGCCAGGCCGACGTGCCCTGGCCCTGCAACAAGGACAACAAGTACATCGTGCACTTCCCTGAAGAGCGCGCCATCTGGTCTTATGGCAGCGGCTACGGGGGCAACGCTCTGCTGGGCAAAAAGTGCCTGGCCCTGCGCATCGCCTCGGCCATGGCCCGAGACGAGGGCTGGCTGGCCGAGCATATGCTCATCCTGGGCATCGAGAGCCCGACCGGCGAGAAGACCTACCTGGCGGCCGCCTTCCCCAGCGCCTGCGGCAAGACCAACCTGGCCATGCTGATCCCTCCCGAAGGCCTGGAGGGCTGGAAGGTCTGGACCGTGGGCGATGACATCGCCTGGATCAAGCCCGGCCCCGACGGGCGGCTCTACGCCATCAATCCCGAGGCCGGCTACTTCGGCGTGGCCCCGGGCACCTCACTCAAGTCCAACCCCAACGCCATGAAGACCATCGAGCAGAACACCCTGTTCACCAACGTGGCCCTGACCGACGACGGCGACGTGTGGTGGGAGGACATGACCGACGCGCCCCCCGCCCACCTCGTCGACTGGCAGGGCCAGGACTGGACCCCCGGCTGCGGCCGCAAGGCGGCTCACGCCAACGCGCGCTTCACCGCTCCCTCCAACCAGAACCCGGTCATCGACCCGGCCTGGGAGGATCCCGCCGGCGTGCCCATCTCCGCCTTCTTGTTCGGGGCCCGGGCCAGCGAGACCATGCCGCTCGTCTTCCAGGCCTTCAACTGGCACCACGGCGTCTACCTGGCCGCCACCATGGGCTCGGAGATGACGGCCGCGGCGGCCGGCAAGCTGGGCGAGGTGCGCCGCGATCCCTTCGCCATGCTCCCCTTCTGCGGCTATCACATGTCCGACTACTTCAACCACTGGCTCAACGTGGGACGCTGGGTGCACGACCCTCCCCGCATCTTCCGGGTCAACTGGTTCCGCAAGGACCAGAACGGCAAGTACCTCTGGCCCGGCTTCGGCGAGAACATGCGCGTGCTCAAGTGGGTGGTCGATCGCGTGCGCGGCCGCGGCTACGGCATCGAGAGCCCGATCGGCTGGATGCCCCAGTACCACGACCTGGACTGGACCGGCACCTCCATGTCGGAAGAGAGCTTCAACCAGCTCATGAAGGTCGACCGCGAGGCCTGGAAGCGCGAGGCGCTGGCCCATGAGGAGCTCTTCTTGCGCCTTTACGACCGGCTGCCCAAGGAGCTGATCTTCGAGCGCGAGCTCTTGATCTCGCGCCTGTGGCGCAGCCCCGAGTACTGGGAGATGTCGCATCCTTAGGCGGCTCCTCCTGACCCTGTTGCTGGCCCACTCGGTTCAGGCGGAGGACAAGATGATGCGCTACACGGTGCGGTTTCCCGCCCCTCAGAGCCACTATGCCGAAGTGGAGATGGTGCTGCCGCCCGGCCAGCGAACGCTCATGGCGGCGGTCTGGACGCCCGGCTCTTACCTGTTGCGCGAGTACGCCCGCAACATCGAGGGTCTGACCGCCTACGACGAGGCCGGCAAGCCGGTGGAGGCGGTCAAGACCTCCAAGAACCGCTGGCGGCTCGACCCGCGGGCCGTGCGGGTGAGCTACCGCGTCTACGGGCGCGAGATGACCGTGCGCACCAACTTCATCGAAGGCGACTTCGCCGTCTTGAACGGGGCGCCCACCTTCCTCACCATGCCCTCGATGCTTGGCGAGCCGCACGAAATCAGCGTCGTGACCCCCCCGGGCTGGACCTCGGTGGTGACCGCCCTGGAGAAGGTGGGCGACAACCGCTTCCGGGCCGCCGACTTCGACGAGCTGGTCGACAGCCCCATCCTGTGCGGCTCGCCGCTGATCTCGCGCTTTGAGGTGGCCGGCAAAGAGCACGTGCTGGCCACCTGGAATGACGGAGGATTGTGGGATCTGCCCCAGGCCGCCCGCGACGCCGAGGCCATCGTGCGGGCCCACTCTGACTTCTGGGGAGGCCTGCCCTACCCGCGCTACGCCTTCTTGAACCTGCTGGTGGAAGCGCGGGGCGGGCTCGAGCACAAGAACTCCACCGTCTTGATGGGCAGTCGCTTCGACGGCCGGGTGCGCGAGCAGTACGTGAAGTGGCTGCTTTTAGTCAGCCACGAGTTCTTCCACGTCTGGAACGTCAAAAGGCTGCGCCCGGTGGAGCTCGACCGCTTCGACTACGAGGCCGAGAACTACACCCCCAGCCTGTGGATCGCCGAAGGCTTCACCGCCTACTACGAGTCGGTGCTGCTACGCCGGTCGGGGCTGATCACCGACAAGGAGTTCCTCAAGGAGATGGCCCTCACGCTGGAATCGGTGGAGACGGTGCCGGGGCGCGAGGTGCAGAGCGTGCGCGAGGCCTCGTGGGACGCCTGGATCAAGTTCTACCGCCCGGACGAGAACTCGGTCAACAGCGCCATCAGCTATTACGACAAGGGAGCCGCCATCGCGTTCATCCTGGACATGCGCATCCGCCAGGAGACGGACTCTGACAAGAGCCTGGATGACGTGATGCGCCTTGCCAACGAGCGCTATGGCGAGGGCAAGCCGGGCTATACCGAGGAGCAGTTCATCGCGCTGATCAGCGAGGTGGCCGGCACCGACCTGACCGCCTTCGTGCGCCGCCTGAGCGCCACCACCGAGCCGCTGGACTACCAACCGGCGCTGGAGTGGCTGGGGCTGAAGCTGGCGCCGCCCGAGGCCCCGGCCGACGGCAGCCCCGAGCCGGTGTGGCTGGGGGCCAAGCTCAAGGTGGACAGCGGAAGGCTGCTGGTGGCGGCGGTGCCCCGGGGCACGCCGGCTTTCGCTTGCGGGCTGGATGCCGAAGACGAGATTCTGGCGCTGGGCGACTACCGGGTGCTGAGCGACAAGCTGGACGAGCGGCTCAAGCTGTATCGCGTGGGGGACAAGACCAGCCTGCTGGTGGCCCGTCGGGGCAAGCTGGTGACGCTGGAGGTCACCTTTACGCGCAAGCCTGGGGCGTGGAAGCTGGAGGTGGATCCGAAGGCCGGGCCGGCAGCCGTGGCGCGGCGGGAGCAGTGGATGAGCGGGAGGCAGGCGGTGCCGGCGCGCTAAGGACTGGGATGAAATTCCGCCGAAACGACGAATTCAGCGACGACAGGAGCGGTCGAAAAGTCCAAGACAACTGCCGAGAAGGAGCTGTGCCGAATGGCTGAGCCAGCCTGGGTCTATGATCCGGAGATCGAGCCGGACGTCTCGCAACTGGTCACGGAGGATGACGAGCCGTTGGACAACATGTTCTCCGAGCACCAGCAGCGGCTTCTGGCCGATTGCCTGGACAGCTATGATCCCGGGGTTCCGTTCATCGGCGTGATCAACGTCGGGTTGTTCTTCAACCCGGACGAGCCGCCCCTGGTGCCCGACCTGATGCTCAGCCTGAATGTCACCTTCCCCGCTGACATCTGGGAAAAGCGCAATCGCTCCTACTTCGTCTGGCGCTACGGCAAGCCCCCGGATCTGGTGATCGAGGTGGTATCCAACAAAGAGGGCGGCGAGGACCGTCAGAAGCTGGATATCTACGAGCGCATCAAGGTTCCCTACTACGTCATCTACGATCCCGTGGCCCACCTGAGCAAGAAGGCCCTGCGCCTGTTCGAGCTCAAGGGAGGACGCTACGTGGAGTGGCTGGATCCCACCGCTCCCCTGGAGCAGTTGGGTGGCCTGCAGCTGACTCTCTGGGACGGCACCTACTCCCAGATGGAGGGGCGCTGGCTGCGCTGGCGTGATCGTGAGGGGAACCTTCTAGCTACGGGGTTTGAGCGAGCTGAGCTAGCGCAGAGGCTCGCCGAGCAAGAGCGGGAGCGAGCCGAGCAAGAGCGGGAGCGAGCCGAGCAAGAGCGGGAGCGAGCCGAACAAGAGCACGAGCGGGCCGAGCGCCTGGCTCAGAAGCTGCGCGAGCTGGGCGTGGACCCCTCAGCCTGAGCTCAGGCCGGATTGCCCGACGACACGGCCTGGTTCTCGACGAACCACCGGTAGGTGCTGACCAGGCCCTCGCTCAGGGAGATGCGGTGCCGCCAGCCCAGGGCGTGAATGCGGCTGACGTCGAGCAGCTTTCGGGGCGTGCCGTCGGGGCGGGTGGAATCGTAGGCGATCTCGCCCTGATAGCCGACCACCCTGGCCACCAGCCTGGCCAGCTCGTCGATGGTGATGTCCTGGCCAGTTCCGATGTTCAGGGTGTCGCTCGAGTCGTGGCGCTCGAGGAGAAACAGGACCGCTTCGGCCAGATCGTCCACGTGCAGGAACTCGCGCCGTGGAGTGCCCGTGCCCCACAGCGTCACCTGGCCGTCTCCACGCTCGCGGGCCTCGTGAAAGCGCCGGAGGAGCGCCGGCAGCACGTGGGAAGACTCGAGATCGAAGTTGTCCCCCGGGCCGTACAGGTTGGTAGGCATCAGGCAGAGAGTCGAGAACCCGTACTGCTTCTGGTAGGCCTGGGCCATCTTGAGCCCGGCGATCTTGGCGATGGCGTAGGGCTCATTGGTGGGCTCGAGGGGGCCTGAGAGCAGCGCATCCTCGGGAATCGGCTGGGGCGCAAGCCTGGGATAGATGCACGAGGAGCCGAGATAGGCCAGCTTTCGGGTGCCGTGACGGTAAGCGGCATCCAGCACCAGCGTCTGGATGAGCAGGTTGTCTCGAATGAAATCGGCCGGATAGGTGGAGTTGGCCACGATCCCCCCCACGCGAGCCGCGGCCAGCACCACCACCTCAGGCCGCTCGGCCTGGAAGAAGGCATCCACCTGGCGCTGGTCGGTGAGATCGAGCTGGGAGCGACCGGGGAGCAAGAGGTTGCGGAATCCTCGGCCCTGGAGCAGGCGCGTGCAGGCCGAGCCCACCAGCCCCCTGTGTCCGGCCACGAAGATCCGCGTGCTCAGGTCCAAGCAATCCTCCGCAAGGGTCGAATCTTCACCAGGGGGAAACCGTCTCCTTTGGCCCCTCAGCCTGAGAGGCGGACCAGCCGGGCGGCCTCCTCCAGAGCCCGCTCGCGGGTCAGCTCGCCCTCCTGGGCGGCCAGCGCACCCAGCTCTTCCAGCAGACGGCCCACCTCGGGGCCCGGCCTGAGCTGCAAGAATTGCATCAGGTCCGCCCCGTCCACCGGGAGAGAGGGACAGGCGACCAGGTCTTGAGCCAGGTACGAGCCCACCAGCTCGGCCAGGTGAGGGCGCGGGTCCATCTGGTGGGCCAGCACGCAGGCATCCACCGCCTCGCCGTGAGCCCGGCGGAACCAGCGAAAGCGCTCCCCCCGGTGGGCGCTCAGCTCCAGCGACAGGGGGGCCAGCTCCAGCACCCTCTGCTGGTAGCGCTCCTCGGCCCGTGAGGAGAGCCAGGGAGATCCCCCCAGCGCCGCCAGGGCCAGCGAGAGACGCCGCTCGCGGGTGGCACTCAGGGGCTGATCGAGCCAGGCTCTCACGGCCCGGGCCTCATCGCCCAGCCAGGCCAGGTCATCGGCCTCCAACCGCTCGAGCAGCTCGCTGGAGGGCTGAGCGGGAAAGAGCACCGCGTAGAGCCCGGTCGACTTGAGGCGGGCCAGCTGCGAGGGCATGCCCGCGCGCAGGATGAAGGCCAGCTCGTCCTGGATGCGCTCGGAGCTGACCTCACGGAGCAGCTCGTGATGCTCTTGCAGCAAGCCGTCCAGGTCTTCGGAGGGCCGCAACGGGTGGCAGGCCAGAAAGCGCACCGCCCGCAGCAAGCGCAGAGGGTCCTCCGGGAAGACCGCCGGCGAGGTGGGACGCAGAATGCGTTGCTCGAGGTCTTTGAGGCCGCAGGTGGGGTCGACCAGCTCGCCGTCTTTCAGCCTTCTGGCCAGTGCGTTCAGGGTGAAGTCGCGCCGGCGCAGGTCGTCTTCCAGCGTCGCCCCCAGGCAGGCGGCCAGATCCAGCTGCAGCCCGTCGGGCAGCACCAGGCGGGCGATCTCGTAGCTCTCGTCCAGCAGCACGTAGCTCGCCCCCAGCCGGTCGGCCAGGGCCCGGGCCGGCTCGAGCACGGGGCGAGGCATGACCAGGTCGAGATCCTTGGGCTCGAGGCCCCACAGAAGGTCGCGCACCGTGCCGCCCACCAGGGCGGCCTCGGGCCAGACCTCCAGGACAGCCCTTAGAACGGGGTGGTTATCCGTCCTCGGCCTCCAGCTTCTTCATCTGGGCCCCGGCGGGAGGTGTGAAGGTGAACTGGGCATCGTCGAGCTCTTCGCCCATCCGGGCATAGGACACCGTGCCCTCGGCCATCAGCTTGTCGCCCTCGAAGTTGGCCACCTTGACCACCCGGTGGGTGGCCGGGTCGAGCGTCAGCTCGTCGATCGACTCGCCCTGCTTGAAGAGCAGCACCTGAGCGCCGTCCTTCTCCTTGAGCTCGAGGGTGCGGCTGCCCAGCACGCGGTCGGGCATTCCGGTCATGGCCCGCAAGAACATGTTGCTCATGCCCATGCTGAAGTAGTCGGCCAGGTCGATGGCCCGGATCGGGTCGGGCATCTTGCCCTGGCGATACTCGGCCGGGGTCTTGCTGTCGAAGACGTAGACCTCCTTGCCGTCGGAGATGACGAACACGTCGAAGGGAGCGCTGCCAGCCTTCTCGGGCTGGAACTTGCCGTGCCACCACAGCTTCTTGGGCCGCAGCAGGCGAAGCTCGGTCTGCTGGCTGCCGGCGTAGTCGGGGTGGAGCACCTTGATGTCCATGGAGATGATGCCGCTCTTGATGTCCACGTAGGCCTTCAGCATCTTGTCCAGGGCCGCCTGGGCGGGAGTAGCGGGAGCGGTCTGGGCCTGCACCAGGGCGGTCAGCAGGACCAGGCTCGCGAGAACGATCAGTTTACGCATCGGAGCAGATTCTGGTCGTGGACAGCCTGTCCTGCAGGCAAGTTGTGCTGTCGGGCCTGCCGGTCGGGATGTGCGGGCGAGACGGGCGCACATGTGCACCCCAGTCCGGCGCACATGCCTCCGGGTGGTGTGGCCACGTGGGGCAGACGTGCGCACCGAGGGTTTCTTGGAGGAAGTCACCCACGCCTTGAGGAACTTTTCTCAATCAGCTCTCGCCACCCGAGAGCCTCCATGAGCCACTGACGGCCGCACCCCCGCTCGGAGCCATTCCGGTGAACCACGACCAACTCTTCAAGGACCTTCTGTCTTCCTATTTTCTTGACTTCCTCGAGCTGTTCGCGCCCGAGGTCTTGCGCTATGCCGATCCAGCCTCGCTCGAGTTCGTGGACAAGGAGCTTTTTGCTGACCTGCCCGACCGCCAGAAGGGCGAGGCCGACCTCTGCGCGCGCCTCAGGTTCCGCGAAGGGGAGCGTATCTTCCTGGTGCACCTCGAGCACGAGGCCCAGCGGCGGGGCGGTTTCGGGCTGCGGATGTTCGACTACTACGCCAGGCTCCACCTCAAGTATCGCTGTCCGATTTACCCGGTGGCCCTGTTCTCGTTTCCCTCCCCCCGCACGATCCAGCCCGACCGGTTCACAGTGGAGTTTCCTGACTTGCGTCCCCTGGAGCTCCGCTTCCGGGTCGTTCAGCTCAATCGGCTCGACTGGCGCGAGTTTCTCGAGCGCCCGAATCCAGCCGCCGCGGCTTTGATGTCACGCATGCGGATCGCGCCTGCCGACCGACCTCGGGTCAAGAGCGAGTGTCTGCGGATTCTGGTCCAGCTCCGACTTGAGCCCTCCCGGCTGAGGTTCCTGGCCGGGTTCGTGGATCAGTATTTGCGTCTATCGGAGGAGGAGACGGGGATCTTTAGCCAGGAGCTAGAAAAAATGCACATGCGGCGAGAGGAGCGCGAGACCGTGATGGAATTGACGACGAGTTGGGAGTTGAAAGGGCGAGAAGAGGGCCTCAGAGAGGGCCTCAAAGAGGGGCGCAACGAAGGACGCAAAGAGGGGCGAAAAGAGTCGATTCTCGAAATGCTGGAGCACCGCTTTGGCAAGTCCTGCGAGTTGCTGACTGCCATTGAAGCCGTTCAAAGCGATGACTTGCTCAAACGGCTGTTCACCGCTCTACTCAATCAGGCCGACCTGGAAGCCCTGAGCCAGATCCTGCGCGAACCCACCGCCTGAAGGAACCCACCCTCTCGGCGCAAAGCCCAATCCATGCTCAAGCTCCGCACCGCCCTCACGGGCGCCGTCCTGCTCCTCAGCCTGCTCGCCCCCCTCCCCGCCCAGGAAAGCCTGGACCTGAAAGACCTCGACCCCAAAGTCAGCCCCTGCTCCGACTTCTACCAGTACGCCAACGGCGGCTGGCTCGAGCGCAACCCCATCCCGGCCGACCGGGCCCGCTGGGGCACCTTCAACGCCCTGCTCGACCGCAACCAGCAGATTTTGCACAAGATCCTCGAGCAGGCCGCCCTGGCCAAAAGCGCGCCCGACTCCATCGAGCAGAAGATCGGCGACTTCTATGCCTCGGGCATGAACGTCGAGCAGATCGACCAGGCCGGCCTGGCCCCCCTCAAGCCCCTGCTCGACAAGATCGACGCCATCAAGACAGAGCAAGAGCTGCAGGCGGTCATGGCCGAGCTTCACATGGTGGGAGTCAACGCCTATTTCAACTTCTACTCCCAGCAAGACTATAAAAACAGCCGCCTGGTCGTGGGAGCGGCCACCCAGGACGGCCTGGGCCTGCCTGACCGCGACTACTACTTCCGCCCCGACGACGAGAAGCTGCGCGAGCAGTACCGCGCCCACCTCGAGCGCATGCTCGAGCTGACCGGCCAGGACAAAAAGCTGGCCGGGCCCATCTACGAGCTCGAGAAGAGCCTGGCCGAAGCAAGCTACGACAAGGTCAAGCTGCGCGACCCCGACAACACCTACCATCCCACCGATCTTGCGGCCCTGCAAAAGCTCACCCCTCACTTTGACTGGAAGGCTTACTTTGAGCGCATCGGCCGTCCCGACCTGACCAGCATCAACATGGAGACCCCCGAGTTCTTCCAGCGCGTGGACCAGATCCTCACCACCACCCCCCTGGCAGAGCAGCGGGCCTACCTCAAGTGGCAGCTGATCCACGATCTGGCCAGCACCCTCTCGCAGCCAATCGAGCTCGAGGACTACCGCTTTAGCTCCGAGACCCTGCAGGGAACCAAGGCCCAGCTGCCCCGCTGGAAGCGCATCGTGGCCTTCACCGACCGCTACCTGGGCGAGGCCCTGGGCCAGAAGTACGTGGAGCAGACCTTCTCTCCCACCGCCAAGGCCAGGGTCAAAAAGCTCGTCGAGAACCTGCTCGCCGCCCTGCGCGAAGACCTCAAGACTCTGCCCTGGATGAGCCCGGGCACCCGCGAGGCGGCCCTGGTCAAGCTCAACTCGTTCCGCTACAAGATCGGCTATCCCGATAGCTGGACCGACTACGCCAGCCTGACCGTCGACCGGGGGCCCTTCGTCGGCAACGTGCTGCGCGGCCGCAACTTCGCCGTCAAGCTCGACCTGGACAAGATCGGAAAGCCTGTCGACCCCGACTTCTGGTACATGAGCCCGCCCACCGTGAACGCCTATTACGACCCGTCCAACAACGAGATCGTCTTTCCGGCCGGCATCCTGCAGCCTCCCTTCTTCAGCGAGAAGGCGCCCGACGCGCTCAACTACGGCGGCATCGGAGCCGTCATCGGCCACGAGATCACCCACGGCTTCGACGACCAGGGGGCCCGTTTCGACGGCCAGGGCAACCTGAAGAACTGGTGGACCCCCGACGATCTGGCCGCCTTCCAGAAGCGCTCGCAGGCGGTGGTGGCTGAGTACTCCGGCTACGAGGTCGAGGACAAGCTCTTCATCAACGGCGAGCTGGTGGTGGGCGAGGCCATCGCCGACATGGGCGGGCTGAAGCTGGCCTACAAGGCCCTCTTGATGCAGAGCCCTGCCCCGACGAAAGTCGAGGGCTTCACCCCCGAGCAGCTCTTCTTCCTCGGCTACGCCCGCATCTGGGCCATGAACATGCGGCCCGAGTACGTGCGCTTGCAGGTGAAGACCGATCCCCATCCCCACCCGCGTTTTCGGGTCAACGGTCCGCTCTCGAATATGAGCGAGTTTTACCAGGCCTTCAAGTGCCCCGCGGGCAGCCCGATGCACCGCGAGGCGGCAAAGCGCACGGAGATCTGGTAGGTCCCCCGGGAGGGGGGAACGAAGGGGCCGGCGCTGTGTTGCTGGGAATGAACCGGTATCAGTGGACCGTGCTGTTCGCTGCCTGGTTGGGATGGGGCTTCGACATCTTCGACGGCCTCTTATTTACCTTTGTGGCCCCCAACTGCATTCCCACCCTGCTCGGGCAGACCATCGGCAGCCCCGAGGCGCGCGCGAGCACCTTCTACTACACGGGTTTGTTCACCTCGCTGCTGCTGCTGGGCTGGGCCGCCGGGGGCATCCTGTTCGGACGCATCGCCGACCGCATCGGGCGCACCAAGACCCTGGCCCTGACCATGCTCACCTACTCGCTGGGCACCGCCCTGTGCGCCCTTGCCCCCAACCTGTGGGCCCTGGCCTTCTTCCGGCTGATCGCCAGCCTCGGTATCGGCGGCGAGTGGGCCGCCGGCGCCTCGCTGGTCAACGAGGTGGTGCCCAAAGAGCGCCGGGTGGAAGCCGGCGCTCTGCTCTACACCTCGGCTCCGATGGGGCTCTTCCTGGCCGACTTCGTCAACTTCCAGATCGCCGGCAACCTGATGGCCGGCTCGCCCACCACCTCCTGGCGCTGGATCTTCCTGTGCGGGCTGATTCCGGCGGCGGTGGCGGCCATCGTACGGCGCTTCGTCAAGGAGCCCGAGGCCTGGGTGCGCGAGAGCCAGAAGATGGCCAAACCGCCCGCCATCCGAGAGCTCTTCAGCCCGCGCATGCGCCCCCTCACCCTGAGCGGCCTGGCCATGGCCCTGACCGCCCTTTTGTGCTGGTGGAGCTGCAACGCCTTCATCCCGATCATCGCCCCGGGCCTGGCCCAGGACTACCTGGCCCTGGCCCAGCCCCACATGGTGGCCCCCGAGGCCAACCCCGAGCAGAAAAAGGCGGCCGAGAAGGTCAAGGAGACCTGGAAGTCGACCGCCACCAAAGTCTTTAACCTGGGCGGCCTGCTGGGCACCCTCATCACCGTGCCCTTCGCCAAGTTTCTGGGCCGGCGCTTCACCTTCGGCATCTACTTCGTGCTCTCGTCGCTCTCCATCTACACCGCCTTCGGCCTGGAGATGGAGCCGCAGACCAGGCTCTACACCTTTTCCCTGCTGGGCCTCACCGTGTTTGGGGTCTTCGGCATGTTCACCTACTATCTGCCCGAGCTCTTCCCCACGAGATTGCGAGCAACGGGCTCTGGATTTTGCTACAATATTGGACGTATCATCACGGCGGGGGGGCCGTTTCTGGTGGGGGTCGTGGCCCGGCGCTACGGCCCCGCCGGCGCAATGGAGATGCTCACGTGGGTGTGCATCGTTCCTCTCCTGGGCGCGTGCTGTCTGCCCTGGGTAGTCGAGACCAAGGACCGCGATCCCGAGGAGGTACTGGAGAAATGACCGTAGGCGACATCATGAAGAAACTGGTCGTGACCGCCTCCCCCATGATGCTGGTGGGCGAGCTGGCCACCTTGCTGCTCGAGCACCAGATCTCGGGGGCTCCGGTGGTGGAGGATGATGGCAAGCTGGCGGGCGTGGTCTCGCTGGAGGACCTGGCCGCCCACGCCTACGGCGAGGAGACCGACCAGCGCCCGCCCTTCTTCAGCGCCCCCTGGATGGACGAGCTGGGCGAGGAGTTCAAGCTCGACAAGATCGGCTCCACCGTGACCGTGCGCGACATCATGAGCCCCACCGTCTACCAGGTCAAAGCCCAGACCAGCGTGCTGGAGCTGGTGGAGCTGATGCTTGGAGCCCGCATCCGCCGGGCCATCGTGACCGACAAGGGCAAGGTCACCGGCATCGTGACCACCTCCGACATCCTGCGGCTGGTCCCCGACCTGCTCCGCGAGAAAGCGACCCGCTGAGCGGCGCCCGGGGGGGATGTCGACCAGCCTCGAGATGCGAGCCGAGGGGGGCTGCCTGCAAGCCTTCGGCCCGCTCGATTACTTCCACCGCCTCGAGCTCGAGCAGGAGCTCTCGAGGCTTTGCGCCTGCGACCTTGGCGAGGTGACGCTGGACCTGAGCGGGGTGGACTTCATGGACTCGACGGCGGCGCGCTTCGTGCTGAGCGCGGTGGCCCGGATGAGCCGGGAGGGGCGCAAGCTCTGCCTGGTGGGGGCCCGGGGGCAGGTGCGGAAGATGCTCTGCATTCTGGGGTTGGAGGCGGTGCTGGAGGATCTTGCCCGGTAGGCCCGGGAAGTAAGAGGAATGGATAAGGTAGATCTGGCTCTCAGGGAAATTGCCGACCTGAGGGTGCAAGCGCGAGAAGACTTTCAGTTCATCACTCTGGGGATGAAAGACCTCGCCACCGCCATGCGCGAGATGGCTTCACGCATGGACCAGATGGAAAATCGCATGACCCGTCAGGAAGAGCGCTTCGACCGGATGCTCCTGGCCGTGCAGGCAGCCGTCGAGGGTGCTCGAGCCGCCCGCCCGAGCATGGAGGACTTTAGCAAGCTGGAAGCCCGGGTGGACGCCCTGGAAACCCCCCCGGCGGCTTAGACCGCCTCAGGCTGCCGGCGGGCGCTTCTCCAGGGCCTCGAGGCGGGCCGCCAGCTCGAGCAACTCGTGGCGGGAGGCTTTGTCTTTCATCTCGTTTTGCACTGCCTCGATGACGGCTCGGAAGCGCTCCTCCAGCAGCCGCATGCGCCCGGTAATCTGACGATTTCCCTCCTGAATCTCGGCACCCATTTTGTCGACCGAGAGCCTCACCTGATCAAGAGAAAACTTGACCTCATCGATCCGCGCATCGAGGCGCCGTCCCTGATCGTTCATCATGGTCCAGGTCAGCTCGAAGTCAGCCTGCACCTGCTGCTTCAGGGCTTCCAGCTTGTCTTCCATTTCCGACTCCTCCGATGCCTATCTTTCGCCCTTCTGTGGCATCGTCCCCTTCGTCGTGGTCGGACCGGGACGTTGAAGACACCATACCAGTCAGGATGGCTGCGCTGGTGCGACCCCTTTTGAGAGAGCGAACCGGCTCGCAGCTCGCCTGCGTGAGCTGGGCGTGGAGGAGTAGACCTCAGACCGTCACGCGGATCAAGAGAACCGGGCAGTTGGCGTGGTGAAGCACCTTCTCGGCCACGCTGCCATAGACGAACTTGGAGAAGCCCGTGCGCCCGTGGCTCGACATCACGATCAGGTCGCACTGCTCCACGTCGCAGAATTCTAGAATCGCCTCGCCCGGGGCACCGAAAGGCACCTTCACCTCGTCCACCAGGTCCTTGAGCTCGGGCCGATCCTTCACCCGCTGGAGGTAATCCTCCACGTGGGTGCGCTCGGCCTGCTGCAGGTCGGCGTAGTGCTCGGGCAGGGCCATGTCCATCCCCACCAGGATGGGCTCAGGCAGAACCATGCAGCGCAGCAGCACGATGCGCGCATCAAACTTCTTAGCCATCTCGACCGCGTAGGGAATGGCGACCTCGGCGAGATTGGAGCCATCCAGGGGGATCAGAATCTTCTTGTACATGGGCTGCGTCTTCCCAACCGCTCCAGGGGTTCCCTGCCCCGAGCGTCACTCACTTTTCGCAGACTGGGGGAGCGCCTGCAGACCCGTGAACTCCCGCCGGCGCGCCCGGATCGCCAGACGCGGAAGACGCCCACTCTTCCTGAACAAAGTTGACACGCTCGGTGTCAGCTCATGAGCAGACGCTAAAGCCGTCAACTTTCTCCGAGCGAAGTTGCCACTCTCGGTGTCAGCTCATGAGCAAACGCCAAAGCCGCCAACTCTTCCTGAACAAAGTTGACAAGCTCGGTGTCAGCTCATGAGCAGACGCCAAAGCCGTCAACTCTTCCTGAACAAAGTTGACACGCTCGGTGTCAGCTCATGAGCAGACGCCATAGCCGTCAACTTTCCTCGAACCGGCAGTCTGCACCCGACTCGCCCGCACACTCCTGGAGGCGTTCCCGCGCCCTTCACGGAATATCTTTCACGAGTGGTCGTCCAACTGTTGGTGCGCCTGGCCGGCTGGTTCTGGAGGCACCCCCGCAAAGGCCTTGCGCTGGGTTTGGGGGTGGCTCTGGCGTCGTTGTTGCTGGCCTTCCTGAAGCTGGGCTTTCAGGCCGACTGGATCCAGCTCTTCTCCCCCACCGACCCCTACCGCAAGCAAATCGAGGCCCTGCACCGCGAATTTCCCCACTCCAACGACCTGATGGTGCTGGTGCGGGGAGGCACCCCCGCCGACCGCGAGGCCTACCTGCAGGAGCTGACCGCCAGGCTCCAGGCCGAGCCCGAGCTCTTCCGTGAGGTCTTCACGGCCCTTGATCTCACCCCTTATCGCAAGCACGCCCTCTACTACCTCGAGAACGCCCAGCTCCAGACCCTGCTGCAGACCCTGATCGCTTTCCAGCCCCTGCTGAGCGGTCTCGGCCAGCAAGGGCTGGGGGGCGTGCTGCGTGCCATCCCGGCCGCACTGCAGCAAGACTCGAGCCAGCGCGTGCAGATCGTGCTCAAGCTGGTCAACGGAACCCTCGAGCAGTTGCTCACATGCCTTCGCGAGCGGGACGTCTTCCGCTACCACTCCCCCTTCGGCGAGGTCATCCCCCTGCCCGACGACCCCCGCTACCAGATCCTGCTCAAGAGCGAGGCCCGCCTGCTCTACAACACCCTGGACAACGGCCAGATCCACTTCCTGGTGCTGCTCCCCCCTCCCGGCACCGGCTACGGCCCCGCCCCCGCCACCGTCGACCGTCTGCGCGAGCTGATCGAGGAGCTGCGCCCCCTGCACCGCAACCTGCGGGCCTCGCTCACGGGCGCCCCCTTGCTGGCCACCGACGAGCGCCGCCAGTGCTTGCAGGACGCCTGGCGGGGAGCCATCCTCTCGCTGGGGCTGGTGATCTTGCTTCTGGCCTTCGGCTTTTGCGAGCTGGGCCGCCCCACCCTGGTGCTGCTGGCCCTGGCCACCGGCATCGCCTGGACCCTCGGCTACGCCACCCTGACCGTGGGCCACCTGAACTTCCTGACCATCATGGCCCTCTCCATGCTGACCGGACTGGGCGCCGACCTGGGCATCCACGTGCTGGCCCGCTACGCCGAGGAGTGCCAGTGCGGCTGCGGCCAGCTGCTGGCCCTGGAGAAGACCGTGCGCCAGACCGGCTCGGTGGTGTGGGCCGGCGCCCTGGTCACTTCAGCCGGCTTCTGGACCCTGCACGGCAGCGAGTTCCAGCCCGTGGCCGAGCTGGGCAGCATCGTGGGCGGGGGGATTCTCCTCTGCTGCCTGGCCCTGGGCACCGTCTTCTGGTCGTTCGTGGCCCTGCTCGAATCACGCTGCCACGGCCACCAGTTCCGCCCCCCCGGAGCCAGCGCCCTGATCGAGCTCGAGCGCCGCGTGCTCGAGCGTCCCCTCCCCGTGGTGGTGCTTTTCGGCCTGCTCACCGTGGCCGCCGCCCTCTACGGCGGGCGGGTAGCTTTTGACGAGAACCTGCTCCACCTGCAAGACCCCGCGATGGAGGCCGTGCAGAGCGAGCTCGAGCTGGCCCGGAGCGGCAACTCCATCATCGTGAACGCCGTCTCGGTGGCCGACAACCTCGACCAGGTGCGCGAGCGCGCCGCCCGCTTCGCCGCCCTGCCCAGCGTGGCCCGGGTGGATTCGCTGGCCCCCCTGGTGCCCCCCGACCTTCAGGGGCGGCGCCCTCACGTCGAGCGCCTCGTGGAGCAGATCGCCCGCCTTCCCGAGGTGCGCTTCAAGGCCATCCAAGGCTCCGACGCCCTGATCGAGCTGCAACGCGGCATCCGCGACGTCGACCAGCAGCTCGGCTTCCTCTTGCCCGCCCTCAAGCGCGAGGAAGGCGTGGACCGCTTCTGGACCAGCTGGGTCGAGCTCGGCCGCCTGACCGAGGAGATGGGCCCCGGCGCCATCGAGGGCGCCCTCGAGGTCTTCCAGAAAGCCTGCCAGGAGGACCTGAACAGCCTGTTTCAGCTCCTGCGTGAGCAGAGCGTCGAGCCCCCCACCCTGGCCGCCATCCCGCCCTCCTTGCGCCTGCGGGCCATCGGCACGACCGGCAAGCTGCAGCTTCGCATCATCCCGCGCTTTGACCCCTGGCAGCGGGGCAACCTGGAGCGCTTCGTGGCCGAGCTGCGCACCGTCGACCCCGTGGTGACGGGGGATGCGCTGCTGGTGCTGCGGTTCAACCGGGTCATCCACCGGACCTACGACAAGGTGGGGTGGTACACGTTCGCCTCGGTGCTGATCCTTCTGGTGCTCTACTTCCGTCGTCCAGTGGCGCCTTTGTTGACCCTGCTGCCGGTGAGCGTGTCGCTCATCTGGATGCTGGCCTTGATGCGCTGGTGGGGGATGGCGTTCAATCCGGCCAACTTCATCGCCGTGCCACTGCTGGTAGGCATCGGGGCCTCGTTCGGGCTGCAGGTTGTGGCCCGGGCCTGGGAGGAGGGGGAGGAGGCGATGCTGAGCTTCTCGACCGGGCCGGCGGTGATCTTCTCGGCCTTGCTCGCGATGGCGGGGTTTGGGAGCTTGTTGGGATCGGCCCACGTGGGGGTGCAGAGCCTGGGGGCGATCGTCACCTGCACGGTGGGGATGAGCGTGGTGGCGGCTCTGGGGCTCTTGCCGGCGGTGGTGCGGTTGATGCGGGGACAGAGGGCGTAGAGTGAATTGGAGAGCGAGATGGAGTTAACCGTCCCCAACCGATGGTTTGAGAAGGGCTACCAGAAGGGCTTCAAAGAAGGTTTTGAGGAGGGCCGTGAGGAGGGTCGCAGGCAGGTCCGGGAGGAACTGATGGGTCATCTCCGTCGTTGCCTTCCGACTATCCTCCAGATTCGCTTCGGCACTCTGAGCACCAAGATCCATCGGCAAATTGAAGAGCTGGACGACCCGGAGCAACTATTCCGTCTCATTGTCCGAGCTGCGACGGTCGACTGCCTGGAGGCCTTCCAGCAGGCACCGGGCTGAGACCCATGGCCCCGCAGGGACAACGTGAGCGCTGTTCGAACCGTCGGGCTCGTGCCTCGCCGACAACCCCACCCACTGGACGCCGCCTGGAAGGACTCTCTCCGGCTCTTCTTCCCGGCCTTCCTGGAGCAGTTTGTCCCGGATCTGGCGGCCCAGAGGGACCCTTCCCTTCCCCCTCGCTTTCTGGATACCGAGCTTCGGCGAATCCAACGCCGTGCCCGGGTAGGGAGCCGTCAGGTGGACGTCCTGGTGGAGCTGCCCTTGCGCGAAGGCGGCGAGACCTGGCTGTTGGTCCACGTCGAGGT
>JAANMU010001311.1_pt1 | contig 23198 bp, 17 predicted proteins | sample 7279701 | NCBI WGS metagenome assembly JAANMU01 (sample SAMN14094539, study PRJNA606508) | bioreactor metagenome | isolation source: A lab-scale SPAN reactor treating ammonium-rich wastewater day 57 | place: Ireland: Galway | collected 2017-03-13 | reverse complement strand
AAACTTGCTCAATTGGAATTGTTTCTCCAACAAGATATGAGTTCCATTCTTGCTGATGTAGCGTATTTAAAGCATATGATCCATACAAAAAGCCGTTACCAACATAACTCCAGTAATAGTAAAGGTCTAAATCATTTGGATCACCTGACCACAGGTACTTATTAAAATAATAATCTGCCTCATCATAACACATGTAAGAATAAAAAGAATAGTAACTAATTAAATTCATAGCGCTTGTTACACCATCCCCAGTTTCATAACCATTAATTTGTGTATCTGCCAATCGCCAGTGTGAATACCAATCTTCTTGCCCATAAATAGTATAAGTTGCAGCAGGTAATGTCGCATTTGGATTTGAGTTCAGAGTATTAATAAAATTACTACCCGGTCTAAGATCTTGTGCTGCGGCAGAATTTAGATCAAAAGGATCGAAAAATGAATTTAATATATCTATTAGATTTGCTAATAGGGGTAGAGCAATATTATAAACTGCATAATCCCAGTTGTAGCCATATGCGAACCATCCTTGTGCTAAATCATCTAACCACCATGTTGTAACTGTTCCTAAATTAGCTTGAGTTTTTGCAATTATAGGTGCACCGGTATGTGGTGTGCCAATTGTAATTAGTGCTTTAATATTACTGTTAGAACCCTGTAGTCTTTTAATCTCCCTAGCCAAAACACCCCCCATGCTATGAGCAACAACGACTGTATTATTATAAGGAGCTAAAGTAGAAGACATGGTTGAGGCTGTTTGACTTATTGAAGCCAGACCATTATAAGAATTATTTGTCGAATAGTTAGTAATAAATTCTTGATTAAATAAACCTTGAGCATATTGCCACATTGAATTATTTGTATTTGCTCCGAAACCATGTAAAAAAGCAATATTTGTAATTGGTTGCGGTGGTGTTATGACATTAAATTCTGTTACTGATTCAGTCCCTCCATTTGAGTTAAATACCCAAATTCTATAATAGCCAGGTGGGATTTGAGGTACAGGGACTTCAATATAAGTTGAAGTTGCTATGATGGGCATTGCAATATAGTCTCCAAATCTAATGCCGGTGTAACTGGCAGGTGGTTTTTCGAGTTGTGTATCTAATCTAAAGTATTCTCCATAAATTCTAACAACGGTACCAACGGCTCCGCTTTGAGGTGAAAATGAATTTATAATCGGGGTTTGAGGATAAACTTGCTTTGTAAATAAAAGTACAAGGATTATTAATATGTTTTTTATATAAAAGATATTTTTCATCATTTCTCCCTTCTATAAAATTTAATATTCTTTTGTTATAATTAAATTTCTATTCGGTCTCGAACTATTTACTCCATAATATTTTTTATGAACAATGTTTTTCCCATCCTTGACTTCAAAAATGTTCTCAGAGACTATCTTGCCATCTTTATACAACTTAGAACTTTCAGGTAAACCACTTTTAGAATTGAATATCATTTTAACTTGAAAATTATTGTCAGAGCTATTAGATAGTTGAAAATCTTTGCTGATTTCATATTTGTAATCATCTTTCTGACTAACATTATATCCCTTTTCTTTAAATTTTATAATTACCTGATCAGTTGTTAAAGCTGCCCAATTAATAGGGGCATCTTTAACCTTTTCATCATGCTTATTTCTTTCTTCTTTCATTTTATCTAATATATCGAGAAATTTTTGTTCAATCGGTATATTATATTGCTTTCCTTCAAAGCTATAGATGATGCTATTAAAGTTTGCAATTATACTATTAGGAAAATAGTTATTACCTTTTCCCTCATCAAAAGTAAATGTTAAAGAACCTGAAACTAATTTAGAAGAGAGATTTGAGTGCAAATTAAATTTTTCTTGATAGAGAAGATGATTTTTTAAGTCCAATTCTAAAAGATTCTCCGAATCAGATGCTACTAGAGAAAGACTATAAGAAGAATTGTAGTTAATCTTCTTTTAATAAAGCTAGAGCTAAAATTCTATTTAGATAAAATATTAAATTTTGAATTACTTTATAAAAAGTAAAATCAATAAAAATAGTTAATGCTTTAAGTGACATTCAAAAAGACAAAAGATGACCTCTTTTAAGAAGGATGTCATCTTTTTCAAAAAGTGATCTGTTAAATTATTTAGATTGCTTCGTCCGAAGACTTGCTCGCAATGACTGAAAATCTTAACTATATTTGCAAACAAATTATCAAACAATCAGTAAATAAAATGTTAAAACTTTACAACACACTTACTAAAAAAGTAGAAGAATTTATTCCCATAGATCCGAATGAAATTAAATTTTACGTTTGCGGTCCAACTGTTTATGATTACTTTCATATCGGTAATGCTCGCTCATTTGTTATGGCTGATATAGTGCGAAGATATCTTGAGTACAAAGGATATAATGTTAAGTTCGTAATGAATCTTACTGATGTTGATGATAAAATTATCAAAAAGTCAAACGAAGAAAGACGTAATGCAAATGATGTTACAACCGATTATATAAATGCTTTTTTTGAAGATATAACAAAACTGAAAATCAAAAAAGCTACGCTTTATCCTAAGGCAACTGAACACATGAGAGAAATAATTGATATGATAAAGCTGCTCGTAGATAAAAAATTTGCCTATAATGCTGATGGTAATATCTTTTATGATGTTAAGAAGTTTTCTGGTTACGGAAAGTTAAGCGGAAAAAATATTGAAGAACTTGAAGCCGGTTCACGAATTGAGGTTAATGAAGAAAAGAAAGATCCTTTGGATTTCGCTTTATGGAAAAAAGCAAAAGATGGCGAACCTTACTGGGAAAGTCCGTGGGGAAAAGGAAGACCAGGCTGGCATGTTGAATGCTCTGCAATGAGCTGCAAACATCTCGGTGAAACATTTGATATTCACGCCGGCGGAAATGATTTAATTTTTCCCCATCACGAAAATGAAATTGCTCAAAGCGAAGCAGCAAACGATAAACAATTTGTAAAATACTGGCTGCACTTCGGCTTCCTGAACATCAATGAAGAGAAGATGTCAAAGTCACTCGGTAATTTTTTTACCGCAAGAGAAGTTTTAAAGAAATATTCTGCTGAAGCAATAAGAATGTTTTTTGCTCAGGCTTATTACCGCGGACCACTAAACTTTTCTGATGATCTTTTATCTGCTGCTGAAAAGGGACTTGAAAAAATTAATAACCTTGTTGATAAGATAAATTTAGAGATCAGAAAAAATATTTCTGGAGCAAAACCCGGATTTGATTTTGATTCTTATTATAAGAGATTTGAAGAAGCAATGGATGAAGATCTTAATACATCGCAGGCTGTTGCGGTTATTTTTGATTTTGTAAAAGAGGTGAACCGCATAATTGCTTCCTCAGAAAGTGTTGATGTTAATTTTTATGATGATGTGAAAACATTTTTAACAAAAACCGCAGAAAATGTTCTTGGCATTGTAGATTTTAACAAAAAAAATACCGGCGATGATAAACTTGTAAATGATTTAATTGAATTACTAATTACTCTTAGAACTGAAGCAAAGCAAAATAAAAACTACCTGCTTTCTGATACAATTCGTAATAGACTTAAAGACCTTGGTGTTGTTTTGCAGGATAGCAAAGAAGGTACAAGTTATAAGATTGGGAAAAATTAGTTTATGAATAAGAATGAAATACTATCGATATTTGTATTATAAGCTATAGAGATTGGCATAATTGTATATATAATGAATATAATATTGTTTAATAACAAAGATAAATCTAAACTTGTCATAAAGGAGTTTAGTGAAGAAAGTAAAAAACGTAAAATATTAGGTAATGTGTTTTTAGCTTTTTATAAGATAATTTCTATATGTCTAATATTTGTGGCGAGTTACTTTAAAGATAATTTAAAATTGAAATGATCAGCTCTGATCTGCAATATGAGTGTCTTCAGCGTGCTATTTCTTTAAAACTTCTCATCAAAAATATTACCTATACCAAGCACAAGATTTGGATCGAGAGATTTTTTTAGTACAGCCATTTTGCAAGAGTTTCAAGCTATTGGTTTTTCAATAGTATTCACCTAATGATTATGTGAAGGACATTTTTAAAAATCAATTCTTAAATCCTCATCAACATAGCAGGAAAATAATTATTCAATATTGCTTAGTTTTGTAGAGTTATTAATAAACTTTATGGAGAAACAATGGGTTACGAATTATTAGATAAAATAAAAGCTAATGCTAAATTAAAAAGCAAAACTGTTATCCTTCCCGAATCTCACGACGAGCGGGTTCTTAAAGCTTCAGAAATATTAACTAAAGAAAAAATTTGTAAAGTAATTACACTTGGCAATCCTTCAAAAATTAATGAAGATGCAAAAAGAATCGGTGTTGATTTGTCGGGGGTTGAGGTAATTGACCACCTAACTCATTCAAAGTTTGCTGAATTTGCAAACATCTATTACGAGTTAAGAAAGAAAAAAGGAATGACTGCTGAACAGGCAGTTGAAGTAATGAAACGTGATATTTTCTTTGCTGCAATGATGCTGCGTGAAGGATTGGTAGATGGCAGTGTTGCAGGTTCATTCGCATCTACTGCAGATGTTATGAAAGCAGGGATACAAATAGTTGGAATGCCGCAGGGAATTTCAATCGTATCCAGCTTCTTTTTAATGTTGTTCAAAGATAAAGCTTTTAGTTTTGCAGATTGTGCGGTTGTTCCTAATCCCGATGCACAGCAGCTCGCAGATATTGCTATATCAACAGCAGATAATCATAAAAAGTTAACCGGTGAAGAGCCTCTTGTAGCAATGCTGTCCTTCTCAACAAAAGGCAGTGCAAAACACGAACTTGCTGATAAAGTTATTCAGGCAACAGAAATGGTTAGGACTAAAAGAGCCGATCTTAATGTTGACGGTGAGCTTCAGTTTGATACTGCAATAGTTGCTTCAATCGGAAAGAAAAAAGCTCCTGAAAGTAAAGTTGCCGGTTTAGCAAACGTACTTGTTTTCCCTGATTTGAATGCAGGAAACATAGGTTATAAAATCGCTCAACGCTGGGGCGGTGCCGAAGCAGTTGGACCAATGGTTCAGGGTTTACAAAAACCTTTCTTTGATTTAAGCCGCGGCTGTAGTGTTGATGATATCGTAAACACAGCTTCAATAAATGTGTTAATGGGATAATTTATAATAGTCTTTTTTAATTTATAAACAGTTCTTAACCTGCCCTGATCAGGATAACATATAATGGTGGCAATGAGCGAAGTCGAAACGTGACAAGAACAAAAGTCAGTCTTCGACTACGCTCAGACTGACAAATAAGTGTTGCACTGAGTTAAGTTGAATTGTGACTTTTTTTTCACAGTTCTAACAAATTCTAAAAAATCAACAAGATATCAGACTTAATTCTTCTTTCGATTATTAAACAAGAATAACTATTTTTGAGCAACTAGTAATTAAAAAACAAACAAACGAGTAGCAAAAATGGGATCTAAAATTATCTGGACAAAAATTGACGAAGCACCTGCATTAGCAACTTATTGTCTTCTGCCAATTGTAAAATCATTTACCAAAGACACAGGAATTGAAATTGAAGAAAAAGATATTTCCCTGGCAGGAAGAATCATTGCAAACTTTCCTGACTATTTAACAGAAGATCAAAAAATACCGGATTACTTAACAGAGCTTGGTGAAATTGCAAAGACTTCAGATGCAAACATTATTAAGCTGCCTAATATCAGCGCATCTATTCCGCAATTAAAAGGAGCGATTAAAGAATTACAAAGCAAGGGATATAAAATTCCTGATTATCCCGAAGAACCAAAAACAGATGAAGAAAGATTATTGAAAAACAGATTTGCAAAAGTTCTTGGGTCTGCAGTTAATCCGGTTTTAAGAGAAGGAAATTCCGATAGAAGAGCTGCTGTTTCGGTTAAAAGATTTGCTCAAAAGCATCCGCATAAAATGATGAAACCCTGGGCTGAATCAGGTTCAAAAGCACGCGTTGCATTTATGAAGCAGGGAGATTTTTATGGTTCCGAAACATCATTTACACTTGCTAAAGATGATGTTGTGAAAATTGAATTTACAGGAGACGATGGAAATAAAAAAATATTAAAAGAAAATCTTAAACTTATAAACGGAGAAGTAATTGACTCCGCCGTAATGAATGTAAAAGAGTTAAGAAAATTTTATGCTGATACAATTAAAGAAGCAAAAAGTGATAATGTTCTTTTATCGCTGCATCTTAAAGCTACAATGATGAAAATATCCGATCCGATTATGTTTGGTCACGCTGTTTCTGTTTATTACAAAGATGCGCTTGAAAAACACTCTGAAACTTTAAAAGAAATCGGTGCTAATGTTAATAACGGTCTGATGGATGTTTTAGAAAAGCTCAAAAAACTTCCCGATGCAAAACGAACTGAAATTGAAGCTGATATAAATAAAGTTTATGAAACTCAACCCGAACTTGCAATGGTTGATTCCAGAATCGGCAAAACAAATCTTCATGTTCCAAATGATATTATTGTTGATGCATCAATGCCTAATGTTGTACGTGACGGCGGAAAGATGTGGAACAGAAAAGATGAATTGCAGGATTGTATTGCAATGATTCCCGACCGCTGTTATGCAACAATATATCAGACAATTATTGAAGATGCGAAAGCAAAAGGTCAGTTTGATCCTGCTACTATGGGCGCTGTTTCCAATGTTGGACTGATGGCTCAAAAGGCTGAAGAATACGGGTCGCACGATAAGACATTTGAAGCAGAAGCAAATGGTGTTATTCGGGTTGTTAATTCCGAAGAAAAAGTTTTGCTTCAGCAAAAAGTGGAAGCCGGTGACATTTTCAGAATGTGTCAAACCAAAGATGCAGCAATTAAGGATTGGGTTAAACTTGCAGTTAACCGGGCAAGAATTTCTAAAACTCCGGCAATTTTCTGGCTTGATGAAAACCGGGAACACGATAAAGAAATAATCGCCAAAGTAAAAAAATATTTGCCCGAGTATGATACAACAGGACTGGAAATAAAAATCCTTAAACCTGTTGATGCTATGAAATATACACTAGATAGAACAAGAAAAAGTCTTGATACAATTTCTGTAACAGGAAATGTGCTTCGTGATTACTTAACAGACTTGTTTCCGATACTTGAACTTGGCACAAGTGCAAGAATGTTATCAATTGTTCCTTTATTAAACGGCGGCGGATTATTTGAAACAGGTGCCGGCGGTTCTGCTCCAAAACATATTGAGCAATTAGTCAAAGAAAATCATTTAAGATGGGATTCGCTTGGTGAGTATTGTGCATTAGTTCCTTCGTTTGAGATGATTGCTGAAAAAACTAAAAATCAAAAGGCTGCTTTGCTGGCTGAAACACTTGATGCTGCAATAGAAAAATATCTTGAAAATGGAAAAATGCCTTTAAGAAAAACCGGAGGAATTGATAACCGCGGCAGTTCGTTCTATCTTGCCTTCTATTGGGCAGAAGCATTAGCAGAGCAAAACACAGACAGCGAAATGAAAAATCGCTTTATCAGGATTTATAAAGAAATAAAAACAAGCGAAGAAAAAATTGCAAATGATCTGATTACTGTTCAGGGCAGGCAAGTTGATACAGGCGGTTATTATTTGCTAGATGATGAAAAAACTTCCGGAATAATGAGACCAAGCGATACGTTTAACAAGATAATTGATGAATTGTAACAGGATTTTTTATTTATCATTCTAAATAAATATTTGTTAATAGTCCTTTGAATGATCTGATGATGGTTAAACTGAGTCATGTGTTTTTTAGAATATAATCCAATACAATCATTTGATTAAATATTCTTAGTAAGAATAAATAACAAATTATAAAGTATGAATAGATTCTTTTCTAAGCTGCCTTTTATTGATCAAACACTAAAAGGAATCGGTCAGATAATGCTGCAGGAAAACCGATGGACGGGATTACTTTTTATTATTGGTCTTTTTATCGGGAGCTGGCAATATGCCGCTGCTGCTATTTTAGCTGCTGCTGCCGGTACTGCTGCTGCAAAATTATTAAAATATAATCAGCAGGAAATTGACGCAGGGTTGTATGGTTTTAGTCCCGCTTTAGTTGGTGTAGTGTTAGTTTTTCTTTTCGATGATATTCTGATTATTTGGTTTTTAGTTATTGCCGGCGGAATTTTGGCAGCAATGATACAGCACTTTTTTATCTCCAAAAAAATTCCGGCATACACTTTCCCTTTTATTTTGGTTGCCTGGGCTTTCATATTTCTTATTCGCCAATACACAGAAATACCGCCATCTGAATTGCTTCAAATAAAATTTGAACCAAAACAGCTTGATGTTTTTTTAGCACCAACAAATGGGTTTGGAGAAGTTATTTTTCAAGCAAGTGTATTATCGGGAGTTATATTTTTTATTGCAGTTTTTATAAACAGTCCGGTTGCGGCTTTGTATGGTTTAGCAGCATCTCTTTTAGGAGCAGTGCTCTCTGTTGTAAATGGTCAGCCGTTAGAGCAAATTAATTTGGGACTGTTTGGTTTCAACGCTGTTTTAACTGCCATTGTTTTTGCCGGAACAAAAAAGATTGACGGACTTTGGGTATTAAGCGGTGCAATAATTACAATCGTTATTCATAATCTCTTGATTGATCACCACATTTTGGATGTTGTAGGCGGAGTATTAACATTTCCGTTCGTTGCCGGAACCTGGATTACTTTGTTAATACAAAAAATTCTTGTAAAGAAAGTCTGATTTTTTTTGAACTTATATCTATCGGGATACTTTATCAGGTAATAAATATTTTTTCTTTTTTTTCTTTTACCTTTTTCTTGTTGTACTGATGTTTGGCAAAAATGCTGTCAACAAACCAATCAAAGGCAGATAAGAGCATAGATAAAAAACAAAATAAATATTTGTATGATCAATAAGATTACCGATTAAAGCGGAACCTAATCCGCCCATACCAAATGCAAATCCGAAAAACAATCCGGCAACCAATCCAAGTTTTCCCGGTATAAGTTCTTGTGCATAGACAAGAATTGCAGAAAAAGCAGAAGCAAGAATTACCCCGATTGGTATAATTAAAACTGTAGTCCAAAATAAATTTGCATAAGGTAATGCAATTGCAAAAGGTGCTGTACCTAAAATTGAGACCCAGATTACATATTTTCTGCCGATCCGGTCTCCGATTGGTCCGCCTAATAAAGTTCCTACAGCGATAGAGAATAAGAAAACAAACAGATAAACCTGAGATGTCTGAACAGATACATTAAATTTTTCTATCAGATAAAATGTAAAGTAACTTGTAAGACTCGCCATATAAAAGTATTTAGAGAAAATCAGGATTAACAAAACTATAACAGCAATTATAATTTTTCGTTTTGGCTGTTTATTATCAAAAGACTCCCATGTTTTTCTTTCTGAAAGATGAAGTTTTAACAGATAATTTTTATACCATTTGCCAACACGCCGCAATACTACAATTGCAATTAAAGCAATCAGCGTAAACCATAAAATACTCCGCTGACCATAAGGCACGATAATCCAGGCAGCAAGTAAAGGACCGAAAGAACTTCCTGCATTTCCTCCAACCTGAAAAACTGACTGTGCTAAACCTCTTTTACCGCCGGATGCCGCATTAGCCATTCGGGATGATTCCGGATGAAAGATTGAAGAACCAGTTCCGATTAAAGCAACAGATATTAAAATAAAGTAAAAGTGATTTGCAAATGAAAGCAAAGTTAATCCAGTAAGTGTAAATGTCATACCGACCGCTAAAGAGTACGGCTGAGGCTTTTTATCAGTGTAAAATCCTACCAAAGGCTGAAACAATGATGCGGCAAACTGAAAGGTAAGAGTGATTAAACCAATTTGAGAAAAAGTAAGATTATAATTGCTTTTTATAATCGGATAGATTGAAGGTATTAATGATTGCAAAGTATCGTTTAACAAATGAGAAAAGCTTAGCGCAAATAAAACCGGAAATACAGTAGCACTGTCTTTATTGAATCCTGAAAAGTGTTTACTCATAAAGTGAAAAAATTTTTTACCGGCAAAAGTAATAAAAAGAAAGTTATAATTAATTTGTCTGTTGTAAGCCTGAAATTATTTTGTTTAAACTGAAAAACACTTTGCTTCACTGATACTTTAATAATCTAAGCATCTTTTCCTGAAGATTATATAAAATGAGTTCCGGGAGTAACCCGCATTTTTGAAATGATCTTTTCAAATCAATTATCATAGCGGCTTATTGGTGCAGACGCTCTAATATCATAAGAAGAATAATAACCGGCTTTAATTTCAAAAGTATATCCATAATACTACGGAGTGCTTAAACTATAACAGGGATTTTAACTGACTTGATATTTTTCAGATTATTATCAATTGAAACATTTCAGATGTTTTAGAATTGGTTGAGATTGAATAAAATAACAAACAGATAATCAGATATTTTATAATTGATTGCTCTTTAGGTTAATAAAGCAGAAAGCTTTCTTTATCGGCTTCATCGTATTTAATAATTTCACCTTAATAACATTACTCAATGTTTATAAAATATTTTCTTTGCTATCTCTGCACTTAAAACATATCCGGCTATAATGATGCTGATTAATAAAAGAAACATCGGCGGCAGCGGCGTAAATCCAAACAATTCAATCAGGGGTGAAACCGGTACAAAAAGTGTAAACACAACTATCGCAAAAGTTGTAATGATAAGATATCTGCCCGGTCTGCTTTTAAAGAAAGGTTTTCTTGTTCTGATTACAAGCACAATAAGGACTGCAGAAACAACTGACTCAAGAAACCAACCGGTACGGAATTGAATTTCATCAGCATTCAACAGTAAAATTAAAACAGCAAAAGTCAAATAATCAAACACCGAGCTGATCACACCAAAAATCATCATAAATCTTCGAATGAATTTTATATCCCATCTTCTTGGTTTCTCTATCCAGTCCGAATCAACATTGTCAGTTGCTATTGTCATTTCCGGCAGGTCAGTCAGTAAATTTATTAATAATATCTGCTTAGGAAGAAAAGGCAGATAAGGAAGAAACAATGAGGCACCGGCAACACTGAACATATTTCCAAAGTTTGCACTTGTAGCCATAAAAACATATTTAATAGTGTTGGCAAAAGTTGTACGCCCTTCCAGAATTCCGCTCAACAGGACTTCTAAATCAGTTTCAAGTAAAACAATATCGGCAGCTTCTTTTGCAACATCCACAGCTTTATCAACAGAAATACCGACATCCGCTGCATGTAATGCTGATGCATCATTTATTCCGTCACCCATATAACCAACTACATTCCCGGCTTTCTTTAAAGCGAGAATTATTCTTTCCTTCTGATTCGGTTCAACTTCAGCAAAGATGTTTATATTATTAACACTTCGGTATAATGCCTCATCACTTAACTGACGGATTTCTGCTCCGGTTATGATTTTTGTGTCTTTCAATCCTATTTGTCTGCTTATACTTTCGGCTGTTAATTTATTATCACCGGTTATAATCTTAAGGGAAACACCAGTTTTACTTAAATCTGATATCGTTTCAATTATATTTTTCTTCGGCGGATCATAAAGCAATATAAATCCGAGAAATGTCATCGCTTTTTCAGAATCTTTTTTAATTGGTAAACTCCCGGAAATTTTTTTATAGGCAATTCCTAAAACCCTGTATCCATTTCCGCTCATTTCGGAATAGTAATTATTTATTCTATCAAGACTGCTTTCTATTTCTTCAACTTTTCCGTTTTCCTTTTCTATAAAGTCACAGATTTCAATTACATTTTTCAATGCACCTTTGGTGATAATAATATTATCATTTTTATCTGCAATAAGAATGCTTAATCGCTTTCGCAAAAAATCATACGGTATTTCATCCAGCTTTTTATAATCAGCAAGATTAAATTCTCTGTAATTAATTATTGCTTCATCAATCGGATTGACAAATCCGGTCTGATATTTCGCATTTAACTGAGCATAAAGCATAACTTTGTCACTGGATTTTCCATCCGGATCAACAAAAGAATAGATGTTTACTTTACCTTCGGTTAAGGTACCGGTTTTATCTGAACATAAAACATTCATACTGCCGAAGTTCTCGATTGAATTAAGTTTTTTCACAATCACTTTTTTCTCCGCCATTCGTTTTGCACCATGCGAAAGATTTATACTGATGATTGCAGGCAGTAATTGAGGTGTAAGTCCAACAGCTATTGCAAGTGAAAAGAGGAATGAATCTACAACTGGTTTTTGCAAATAAACATTAAGGGCGAAAATCAGAAAAATCATAACAAGAGTAACTTCCATTAAAAGAAATCCGAATTTCTTTATTCCATGTTCAAACTCAGTTTCTGCTGGTCTTAATTTCAATCGCTCTGAAACTTTGCCGAATTCCGTATTGATTCCGGTTTTTACAACTACAACTTTACCGCTACCGCTGACAACATGAGTACCCATAAAAAGAGTATTTATCCGTTGGCTTAATGCAGTCTCTCTGCTTAATACTGCGGCACTCTTTTCAACCGGAAAAGTTTCTCCGGTTAAAGTTGATTCATCAACAAAAAGATCTTTTGAAGTAATGATTAGAGAATCTCCCGGTACAACTGAGCCGGCAGAGAGAATTATTATATCACCGGGGACAACCTTTTCAACAGGAATTTCTTTCTCCTTTGCATCACGCACTACTCTGGTTTTTATTTGAACAATCTCCAGCAGTTTTTGAACAGCACTTGCGGCTCCTTTTTCCTGCCAGAAGCCGAGCACTCCGCTTATACAAATAATTGTCAGAATAATAATTGCATCTGTAGTATCGCCAAGAAATGTTGAAAGTATTGCGGCAAAAATCAAAATAATAATAATAGGACTTTTAAACTGTGCTGTTAAAAGTGTAAATGTGTCAATTCTTTTCTTTGGCTTTAATCTGTTTAATCCTGATCGCTCTGCTCTTTCTTCAGCTTCGGACTCAGAAAGACCATTTTCATTGGTTTCAAGTTCCCTTATTATTCCATCGGATGGAATGCTCCAGAACTCTGAGAGATTTTTATTTTCCAATTAGTTACCTGCTGCAAATAAACTTACGAATCAGTCAGTGAGATTATTATTAAAAAAAAAGAATTTTGTTATTTTACTTTACTTAAACTAAGAATCCTGACTATTATATAAAAAGGATTAATTGTTTTATGCCGATTTAAAATCAAATCCGGAAATGATGTCTTAATAAAAAAACGAACGGAGTAATTATGCCAAGTTTAATTCACGTTGAAAAACATTTCAATGCTAACTACACTGTAAGAGATGTGGTAATTGGTATGTCTGATGGATTGACAGTTCCATTTGCATTAGCTGCAGGTTTAACCGGTGCGGTAGCTGCAAGCTCATTGGTTATAACTGCTGGTCTTGCCGAGATTGCAGCAGGCTCAATTGCAATGGGGCTTGGAGGGTATCTTGCTGCTAAGAGTGATTATGAACATTACTTCAGCGAAAAAAAACGCGAAGAATATGAGGTTAAAGAATTACCCGATGCAGAAAAAGAAGAAGTATCGGAGGTTTTTAGAAAGTACGGACTTACAGAAAAAGAAATTCAGCCGATTCTTGACAAGTTTGAAAAAAATCCTAAGAACTGGGTGGAGTTTATGATGATGTATGAATTAGGATTAGAAGAACCTGATAAAAAAAGAGGACTTATAAGCGCATTAACAATTGCGTTATCATATATTGTCGGCGGAATGATTCCGCTTTCACCATACTTCTTTGTTGAGCAGGCAGGTCAGGGATTAACAATTTCTGTAATAATGACTTTGACTGCATTATTAATTTTTGGATTCGTTAAAGGAAAATTCACAGGTGCTAAACCGATTATAAGCGCAATTCAAACCGTTGTGATTGGCGGTATAGCTGCAACTGCTGCGTTTCTTTTGGCAAAATTTATCGGATAATTTAACGCTTAACAATTAATTGATTTGACAGATTTCATCAGGATAAAGTATTACAGCTCTTTTTTCTGTTTAACTTTTGGTAAGTAATATCTTTAAAGAACAACACTTGTTAAATCACAAATTTCAACAAAATAGTTTCTACTGTTTTGGTAAATCACTTACCGCTCAGATACTCCGTTTATCATTTTTCTTTTGATAGTTAGAGCTCCCCGCGATAATTTTACATCCGTTATATTTGCAGTTATGCTATATCATAAAAACTTACCTTGATTATCAAATATGAAATCAAAGAAAGATGTTTTGAGTATTAGTTTATTTAAATTTTTATTTTCTTAATAACGATGAAATTGCCGGAGATATTTTTATGATCAGAATTATGCTGATATTTTTAACTATTACATTTACTTTACTGCCGCAGCAAAAAGATATAATCTACCTTTCGTGGAATGAAGTAATTGATAAAACTCTAAACGATAACCTGAGCATTAAATCAAAACGATTGGATTACGATGCTCAGAATCTGGAAGTCTGGCGGGCATATTCTAATTTTTTGCCAACTGTAAATTATCAGGGTATTGGAACTTATAATATTGAACTGCCTACTATCGTTTTTATGGGACAGAGATTTACAATGGGAACAAAATATGTTTTTCAACATTCGATTGATGCTACGCTGCCTGTTTTTACAGGAGGTTCACGGTTCTTTAATGTAAAAGTTCAGACTCTGTTAAAAAAATCTTTAAGCGAAGAGCTTAAGGGAAAAGAAGAAGATGCTGTACTGCAGACATTACAGGCATATTATGGAATTATCCTTGCAAATGAGTTGAGCAAATCTTCAAAAGAAGCAGTAGAGGTTGCAGAATCAAATTTGAAACAGGTGAAATTATTCTATGAAGAAGGTTCGGCTACTCAACTTGATCTTCAGCGTGCACAGGCACAATACTATTCTACATTACCATTATTTGAAAGTGCAGAATCAAACAGAATCTTATCCTATCAGACTCTTAAAATGCTTCTTGATATTGATCTTAATGATTCTCTTGTTGTAACAGATTCATTATCAACAAAGGATTTTTTAAGTGAATTCCGGAATGAAGGACTTAATGAATTAAAAATGTTATCGTTTGAAAACAGCAGTGAGCTTAAAGCAATTAACTATAAATTTGATGCGACTGATAAGAGTGAATATTTTTCAATCTCAGCATTCTTACCAACAATTGCTCTTTCTGCCAACTTGCAGCATCAGGCATTTTCTGACGAAGATAATATTAAATGGAAAGATTTTGTCCGCTCAAAGACTATCACTCTTATTGCATCCTGGCCCCTGTTTGAAGGCGGTAGAAGATTTATTGATTATCAGCTCGCAAGCATAAAAACCGATCAGATGAGATTGCTAAAGCATCAAACTGAGGTTCAGTTAAATGTAGCAGTAGAGCAGAATTATTTTAAATATTCTGAGGCTGTTAAAAATCTTAAAAGCCTTAAAGAAGCGATGGAACAATCAAAAGAAAGTTTAAGATTATCAAATCTTCTTTATGCCGAAGGAATGAGTACACAGCTTGATGTTCTAAATGCACAGCTTTTGTATAATAACAGCAGAGTTCAATATCTGCAGGGGATTTATAATTATAATGTAATACAACTTCAATTACTTAAATCAATTGGAAAACTAAATACTATCTGGAACTAATATGAAGATTATCACTAAATATTTAAGTCTTGGTTTATCAGTTTTGTTATTATCGCTTACCGGATGCGGAAACGACAACGAAGAGCAAAAGGAAAATTTAATACCGGTTAAGATTTATAGCGTTCAGCCCGAATCGCTTAAAGAGTATTTAAACATCACCGGAACAATCTCGGCAGCAAATGATCAGATATTATACAGTAAAATTTCAGAACGGATTGATCAGATATTAGTAAAGCCGGGTGATTTAGTAAAAACTAATCAGATAATTGCTCGCCAATACAATGCACTTTTATCCCAGTCTGTTGATGTTGCTAAAGCTAATCTAAAAAATACAGAAGCCCAGTTTGAACTAGCTCAGCAAAACTATAACCGGATTCAAAGATTATTTGAACAAAGGGCAGTAAGTCAGCAGCAATTTGATCAGGCAGCAACACAATTTAAAGTAGCAAATTCTGCTCTTGATGCAGCGTCAGCACAATTGGAACAGGCAATTGAACAACTTGATAACAGTTTGATCAAAGCTCCTTTCAGCGGAATAGCAGCAGCAGTTTTTGTTGAACTAAATCAAATGGTTTCTGCAGGACAGCAAATTGCCCAGATAGTTGATCCCTCGTCGATGAAATCAAAACTGAAAGTAATTAGCAGAGATATTAAATATGTTAAGAAAGGGCTGCCGGTTGAAATTGTAATTCCATCAATCCCTGATAAAAAATACAAAGGAAAAATAATTTCAGTTGATCAGGCAGTTGATCCGCTTTCTAAGTCATTGGAAATAGAAGTGTTAATTACAAATACAGACAATAATCTGAAGTCTGGTTTGTACGGTGAGTTTATGATTCCGGTTAACGAAATTGATAATACTGTCGTTGTTCCTGAAACAGCATTGTTAAGTCAAACAGAAGTTAAAATCAATAAGGGAACCGGAATGCAGGAAACCCTGAAGAAATATTTCTTATTTATTGTACAAGATGATAAAGCAAAGATAAAAGAAGTAACTGTGGGATTAATTAGTAATTCACGCGCTCAGATAACTTCGGGCATTAACTTTAACGACAAGGTAATAATAGTTGGAAATAACATAGTAAGAGATGATCAAAAAGTTCAAATCATCGATTAAGGATTTTTAAAATTATGCTGTTAACAAAATTTTCTATAAACCGCAGAGTAACATTACTGATGTTCTATGCTATTGTATTGGCATTTAGCTTTTTCGCTTTCACTCAATTAAAGATAGATTTTTTCCCGGAGATTCAATTCCCTATTGCCGGAGTAATCACAAATTATCCGGGTGTTGGTCCTAAAGATATTGAAACAACAATCAGCCGCCCGCTTGAAGAAGCAATTTCATCAGTTAAAAATATCAAAAAGGTCAGCTCACAATCATTTACGGGTGCATCGATAATTATACTTGAGTTTAAGTATGGAACTGATATGAATCAGGCAGAAGTTGATATCAGGAAGAACATCGATTTTGTAAGCGATCTTTTGCCAAAAGAATCATCAGACCCGCTTGTTTTTGTTTTCGATCCTTCTATGAGTCCGATAATATTTCTTAGTCTGAGTTCACAATATCTTGGTCAATCGGAATTAAGAAAACTTTCTGAAGACAGAATAGAGCCGATGCTTGAAAGAATTTCGGGAGTTGCATCAGTAGCAACAATCGGAGGTCTTCAAAGACAGATAAATGTAAATATGAATCCAACTCTTTTATCATCTTATAATTTATCTCCTTCTGAAGTTACATTTGCATTACAATCCGGCAGAGGCATTCAGCCGGGCGGCTCGCTTAAGAGTGATGAAAAAACTTATCAGCTCTCTCTGCTGAGCGAATACACAAATATTGATCAGATAAAAAAGACTACTGTTGCGATAAGAAACGGAAAACCTGTATATGTAGAAAATGTTGCTGAAGTTGTTGATGGTTTTAAAGAAAATTCCACCGAAGCAAGAGCAGATTTTGGTGAAGGGTTAATGATAATTATTAATAAACAATCTGATGCAAATACTGTTCAGACTTCGGACCTGGTTAAAAATGAAATTCCCAATATACTCAAACGGCTTCCGCAAGGTACAAAATTAAATGTGGTTTGGGCACAATCGGAGTTCATAACCCGTTCGGTAAATAATTTACGCGATTCAGCAGTAATAGCATTCGTTCTTGCATTTATGATTATTTACATCTTCCTGCTAAACATACGCGGCAGTATTATAATGGGTTTATCAATGCCGATTTCTGTTTTAGCTACTTTTGCAGTTTTATACGCAAGTAATATTACTTTAAATATTATTTCAATGGCTGGATTAGCTCTTGCTATCGGAATGCTGGTAGATAATTCCATCGTGGTTCTTGAGAATATATTCAGACACAGAGAGATGGGAAAAAGCAGAATTGATTCGGCAGATATCGGAGCTTCTGAGGTTGGTATGGCTATTACCGCTTCAACTCTTACAACAGTTGCGGTTTTTCTTCCGGTTCTTTTTGTACCAAACATAACGGGACAATTGTTTAAGGATATGGTGCTTACTATTACTTTTAGTTTACTTGTTTCTTTAGTAGTTGCACTAACATTGGTTCCAATGATGGCTTCAAACATTCTTGAGATAGAAAAGATTAAATCAAACGGATGGCTGAGCAAAATTAAGACAAGGATTAGTAATACTATTGATAGTCTTTCAAAATATTATCATAAAGTTTTAGTGTGGTCACTCAGAAAAAAGAAAACTGTATTAGCTTCAGTTGGAGCGGCGTTTATTGTTTCAATTGTCCTTGCTGTATTGGCGGGAGCTGAGTTTCTGCCTAAAACTGATCAGGGTTTTATCAATTTGATCGTAGAAGCCCCGGCAGGCAACTCGATTGAGAAAACAAGAGTTATTGTTTATAATCTCGAAGAAATCGTAAAGGAAGTAATTAAACCTGAAGAACTTGAAAACGTATCGTTTATGTTCGGTACCCGGGAAGGCATTGGTGCATTCGGAAATACAGAAAGCACTATTGAAGCATTTGTCAAACTTAAGCCAGTAAATCAAAGAGAAAGAAGTCAGTTTGAAATAAGCGATCTGATGAGGGAAAAATTAGACAGAATTCCGGGTATAACTTATACTTTTCAGGAAACCGGAGGATTCTCTATCGAAAAAGCTATCGAAGTAAAAGTTATTGGTTTTGATATTGACGGCGGAATCAAAATAGCAGAGCAAATCAAATCCCGTATGCAGCAGATAAAAGGATTTGTGGATATCGGATTAAATGTTAAACAAACCACACCTGAACTTCAGGTAAATCTTAACTATAACATGTTAAATTCATTTCATCTGTCAACGCTGCAGGTTGCATCAAACATCTCCACTGCAATACAAGGAACAGTTGTATCAAGAATGAGAGAAGAAGGAGATGAGTACGATATACGTGTTCAGTTTGCAAAAGAATTCAGAAATAAAAAAGAATCACTAAGTAATATTCAAATTCCTCTGCCTACAGGCGGATTTACTACTTTAAGCGAGATTGCACAGATAAATGAAATTGAAGCAACTCCAACAATCTTCAGAGAAAATCAGAACAGATTTGTTTCTGTAGGTGCCGAGTTATCAGGTCTTGAGCTTTCAAGAGCAATAAGTGAAGTTGAAAAGATAATTAGTTCTACTCCTATTCCATCAGAGTATCAGGTAATAATCGGCGGCTCAGCCGAAGATCAGCAGGAAGCATTCTTTTATCTTGGTTTGGCATTTATTGCAGCTATTCTTTTAGTCTATATGATAATGGCGGCGCAATTTGAATCACTGATTGATCCTTTGATAATTATGTTTACTGTTCCCCTTTCAGTAATCGGAGTTTTTCCGTTTCTATTTATTACCGGTACAACTTTAAGTGTAATGGCATTAGTTGGTTTAATAATGCTTGTTGGTATTGCTGTTAACAATGGTATTGTGCTTGTTGATTACATCAACCAGATCAAAAGAGGCGGGTTATCTTTATACGATGCAGTAGAGAAAGGAAGCTTAGCAAGAATGCGTCCGGTTCTTATGACAGCATTAACAACAATACTCGGAATGGTGCCGCTTGCAATTGAACTTGGAGAAGGTGCAGAAACCTGGTCGCCGCTTGCACGAGCAGTTATTGGCGGATTAACCGCAACCACTGTTTTAACTTTAATTGTTATTCCAATATTATACATTGTGTTTGAACGTGCAGGCGAAAAAGTTAAAGCATATTTTAAGAAAAGAAAAAGAGCTTAAGTAAATTGATTTAATGAGATATCCGGTAAAATAATCCGGACATAAGGGTAATACTAAAAATCAGTATTGTTTTCTTTATGCGAGATAATAAAGAAGAAATTATTATGTAATAGTTCGGGTAAATATAATAGTTGGGGATTTACTATTAAAAAGGCACGATCTCTCGTGCCTATAACACTTTTTTGTAGCTATATATTTCTTACCTGATTACTTGATAAGTATCATTTTTTTGGAAGAAATAAAATCTCCCGCCTGAAAACTATAGATATAGATTCCGCTTGTTAATTTTTCAGCAGAGAATTTTCTTTCATAAGCTCCTGCCGGCAGAAATTCATCAACAAGTGTTGCAACTTCATTTCCTAATACATCAAAGATTTTAATAGTCTGATGAGTACTAACTGGTGACTTCCAGCTAATTATTGTAGTTGGATTAAATGGATTGGGATAATTTTGTGCTAACAAAAAATTATTCAGTAAACCAATCTCTACAGTTTCAGCAAGCTCATAATATTTGAATGAACCGTTATAGTCAATCTGCTTTAATCTGTAATTGTATATATCATAATCTACATCAGTATCAACAAAAGAATAAAAATTAGCATCAGTTGAAGTTCCATTACCCTGAACATATCCGATATTAATCCAATCTGTTGACGGAGTTTTTCTTTCAATCTGAAATCCTGCGTTGTTCAGTTCTGTAGCTGTAATCCAGTTTAGTGCAACATTATTATCATTTACATAACTTGTAAAAGAAGTCAGTTCAACTGGTATGATATCATCATAATGAATTTCACCAACTAATTCACGCGAAGAGAAAAAACTTCCGGAGGGAGTAAAGGGAATAGATCTTACTTCGCCGGTAACAAGAGTTAAAAACGGATCGGAATATATTCCTAATGGAGGTGATCCGGTTCCAAAATAACGCGGTGAAGCACCGGTAACCACCATTGCCACTCCGGTTGTATCACCAGGTGCAATAGTAATTGAGGGAGTATTAAACAGTAACGAAATACCGTTGGCAGCAGCTCCTTGAGTAGCTGTTACTGTTCCAAGTGATGTCCATCCTGCTGAAGAACTCCCGGGACCAGTGCTGACGGGACCTCCTAAAGCTGTTCCTGACCTGACAAAAAATTCGACCGAAAAATTTGCACCGGGCGAAGCATTGCTTGATGTTGTCATTCCTGTTATTGTAACGTAAGAAGGACCAGCAATCAAATCTAAAAACATTGCCCAAGTGGATGCACCCCCATTGTTTGAAGGACCTGGATTTGCGAATAAGACATGGCTACCAGAGATTCCTTCAACTATATTTTGCTCAGAAGTACCCTGAGCAATCAATATATTTGCGCTAAGGAGTATCAAGATAATCGAAAGAGCAGTAGAAATTATGTATTTCATAGCATCACCTTTTTGTTTATTTGTGAGTAAATAAAAAAATAATTCTAACTAATAATCAAAATTTCAAATTCTATTCTGACTCTTTTTAGCTAAGAAATAGGTAACACAGCATTGTTAAAAGAACGAGTAAGCAGTTCAAATAATTTGAGCCGTTTTTCAGACAGGAATAACTATACAACTAAGTTGAATATTAAATCATAATAACAGTCTTCTGAAATATTATTCAAAATCAATAATGTAGAATGACATTCTGTCCATCAAAGGAGGTTTGTTTCAGTATATCTCTACTTTTATTCAGAAATTATTCTGGAATGAAAAAACATCAATTCCTCAGAAGTCCCTGTTATTAAATTGTTTTTACCGATCATTATGATTGCATTAAACTATCAAAAATGATAAGTCAATATTTTTTATCTATGATAAGTATGAAGAACTTTTTTAAATTATAATTACTAATCAACAAAATCAAGTAGAGTTTGATTTTATGATTATGAAAGTAATTTTGAAGCATCTAAATAATCCATCCTTAAAAACACCAAATTTCTCCTGGTGAGCAAATTAGTTTATTTAAAAAAAGGTTCCCATTTTCTAATAAAGAATGTATAACGCATTTAAGATCAAAATACTGACAAATAAAATCTATCAGAAAATTAGTCCAATCAGATGCTGAAGCAAAATTATTTGATGTTACAGTCGCCACAAAAATTGATCGATTCTCAAGAAGCATAGCTGATTTTTACAATTTTTCAAAACGATTAAGTGACTTGGGCTTTGATGTTGTTTCTGCAACTCAACAAGTTGACACTACAACTTCTGGTGGAAAATTTATGCTGGCGATATTTCTTGCATTTGCAGAGTTCGAGAGGAATATCATTTCAGAGAGAATAAAAGAAATAATTACAAAAAAGGGAGAAAAACAGGCCAATAAATTATTCTTAAAGGACAGCGTATTAAGAACTCTTAGAAATAAAACTTACATTGGAATTACAAAGAGTAAGGAAGAAGAATTCAAAGATAAAGTTGAACTAATCGTGGACAGAAAAGTTTTTGATCAAGTACAGGAAAGACTGGAAGAACCTAAGGTTGACAGGCAGGTTAATCGTGTTAAAAAACCCACCCTTCCACTTCTAGAAATTACAAAATGTGGATTATGCGGAAGTAGTTTAACTTCACAATCCGCGAAAAGTAGGAAGTATCATTATTATTAAATGCTCAAAAAAAATTCACGATACAGCTTTGAGTTGCCCCTCAAAGGATTTGCCAGCAGATATTTTAGAAAATTGTATTTACGATTTAATGGTATCAATCTTAACTGAGGAGGAATTTTTTGATGCGATCTATAATCAGATAAAATTTAATAATCAGGAAGTAATTGAAGAATTAGATAAGGATCTGAAAGAATTAAGATATAATAAAACCAAATTTGAAACTCAGTGAACAAATTTACTAAATGCGATAAAAGAAAGTACAAAGCTGGGTGCAATAAAATCTGTTGAAGAAGATCTGGAAAGAATTGAAAATGATATAGACTTTATCTCAATCAGAATTAAAAATTTGGAAAGAGATAGGGAACTTGCAGCAGATCAGAAAATAAATAAACAAGGTTTTAGAAGAATTTTATTCGATTATGTAAATATTTTTCCAGATTTAACTTCAGAAGAAAAAAATGAATTTAACAGATTACTCTTCCAGGAAATAATTTACAATTTTAACCAAAATCAGGATGACGGAACCATAATTATTAAAATGAGGGGAGATGGAAAATTGGAAAAAAGTTGGAATCAAATCAAAAATGCGAACCTGTTAAGTGAGGTTCGCACTATTGGAGGGGTCAGCTCCGCGAGCAAGACTCGAACTTGCAACCCTTCGGTTAACAGCCGAATGCTCCACCATTGAGCTATCGCGGAATATAATTATTAAAGAACAACCGTATTTTAACAGCCGTCCCGATACATCGGGAGAGCTATCGCGGAATATAATTATTAAAGAACAA
>JAANMU010001310.1_pt1 | contig 23254 bp, 24 predicted proteins | sample 7279701 | NCBI WGS metagenome assembly JAANMU01 (sample SAMN14094539, study PRJNA606508) | bioreactor metagenome | isolation source: A lab-scale SPAN reactor treating ammonium-rich wastewater day 57 | place: Ireland: Galway | collected 2017-03-13 | reverse complement strand
TCGGGGGATTCCGCATAGAGTTCGATGCCGTTGCCTTCGAGGTCGTCGAGGTAGGTGGTCTTGGTCATGATGTGGTCTGTCGGCGCGTTGGGATATTTCAGCGCAAAGAGTCGCGCGATGGCGATCGCCAGTTCGCGCCGGTTCGGGAAGAGGTACGCCACGTGATACAAGCCCGTCACGCCGCGATACTTCTTGAGGTCCGGTTCCTCGTTCAGCAGGAGTAGATCGCTGCCGCCCGTCGCCAGATCCCCGGAGGGGGCGCCGAGTCCAGCCTCCTTCCCCTCGCGCCAATGGAGTTTGAATCCCAGCGCCTTCTGGTAGAACTCGAGCTGGTTGTCGAGGTTCGCCACCTTGAGGGAGATGGCTCCCATCTGTGTTTTGGGATGAATCGAGAATTCGGTCTTTGTCTCTGAATTGGGTAAAACGCTCATGGTCTCTCTCCTGTTGTTTTCAAGACGAAGAGTCGTCCTGGAATCTTTCCAGTACATCTTTCTGCTAAGGGTCAATAAATTATTAACTTCCCTCATGTCGTTGCGAGTCTTCGAGAAGCAATCTCCTGTTGCCATAGATTTTCCTGCAAAGTGGGGGTTGCTTCGGGACGAACACCCTCGCAATGACATCCATTTCGTGGAAGGTGAGGGAGCTTATTTTTTTACGAACCCTAAAAGCCCAGTTCTTCCTTCACCAAAACGACCGTGATCCGCCCCGGCGCGTCACGATTCACGATCAATATCTTGTTGACTGAACTGTGCGCGTTGTACGCCTCGTACACGCGGGCGTCCTCCAGCGGATAACTGTATTCCTCGATGCGCCGAAATCCCTCCTCCAGGTCGCGGACGATCTTCTGCGCGCCGACCACCCAGATCACCTTCGCCGCGCCGTACGCGTACGGAGCCAGTTGACTCCCGCCGCCGGAGGCGGTCAACACCTGCCCGGACTCGGTGATGGCATGGACGCTTCCGACGATATAGTCCGGGCTGGAGCGCAGTTTACGGATCTCGTTCGCCTGCGTCTTTCTATCCAGCGATAACACCTTCGGGCGCACGGCGTTGTACCTGCCCGATTTGTCGAACTCGGCGGTCAGACCGATCTTTTCCAAAGTCTTGGACTGGTTGGCATACACTTCCGCGCCTTGCGGCACGAGGTCGAGTACCAGCCGCTTCGCCTCTTCGCCGTCCTCAGCGATCAACGTTTTCATGCCGTTGGCTTCGAGCGCCCTGGCGACGCGTTCGATCTGCGCCTCGCTGGCGAGTTTTGCGAATTCATTGTTCGGGATTAATTTGATGGTCGTATCTGCTAACATAACTGCCTTCTATAACTATGTCACCCTGAGCGACCCGCACCTGCGGTGGGGCAGGTGAAGCGAAGGGTCTCTACGATAATCACAGAGATGCTTCGCTTCGCTCAGCATGACACCTAAACATTAACTCAAGATCTTCAACGCACTGCCCCAGTTCGTGCCGAGCGTGTTTTGCAGCGTGATGTGCAGGAACTGCATCCCCTCGATCTGGCGGGCGCGGCTCAACGGACCGGCGTCAATGGGGCGCATACCGCCATCGGTCACGATCTGCGCGACCTTGGCTTTGGCGTCCGCGTCGTCGCCGGCGATAAAGACATCGAGCGGCTGACCAGCCACCTGTCCCGCGAGAAGCGTGCCTGCGTACGTCGTGTTGAACGCCTTGACCACTTTCGCGCCGTCCGCGATCGCCTTCGCCAGATCCTCCGCAGAGGATGAATCGGGCGCGGTGGCGAGACCGTCGAAGGTCTGGTTCAGCGGGTTGGCGATGTCCACAACCACCTTGCCCGCCAGTTTCCTGCCGAGTTGTTTGGCGAGTTCGATGTTTGTGCCGTACCACACGGCGAACACCACCACGTCGCCGAGTTCGGCATCGCCGAGGTTCGAGATCGAAACCTTCGCGCCGTTCTTCGCCGAAGCGCGCACGTCCGCGGCGGTCTTTTCGGCAACCTCGGGATTCGCATCCACAAACGTGACCGAGTGACCTCCAGCCACGGCGCGGGTTCCGATCCCGCGTCCCATGTTGCCTGCTCCAATGATCGTTATGTTCATCTTGACTCTCCTTGAATTGAGTGATATTATACAGTTGTGTTCTAAACAACAGATGTCGTATAATTTACCCGCCTTACCATTTCAAGTCAACCATCAAACGTTGGAATTTGTTGGATAAACAACACTGGAGCGAAAATGTTGCCGAACCCAAAAGAACAGGAAAAACTCGACCCCCGCGTCAAACGGACCCGGGGCTTGATCCTGGCATCCTTTGAATCCCTCCTCGCCGAGAAGGGATTCGAATCCATCTCCGTGCAGGACGTGACCGACAAAGCCGAGATCAACCGCGCCACGTTCTACGCGCACTTCCCCGATAAATACGCCCTGCTCGATCACTCCATCGGTCAGATGTTCATGGGCGAGATCGAAAAACGGACTTTGAACGTATGCAGTTACTCCCCCGATAACCTTCGCAATTTGATCCTGGCGGTCTGCGAATTCATCTCCCGCCTGCACAGCGACTGCGCCCAGCCGCACCAGCAGTTCGAGTCGCTGGTGGAGGGCACGGTCAAGAAACAGATCTTCGACCTGCTTTCGTACTGGTTGAGAAATTCCAAACTCCCCACCGACATCCCCGCCACCGTTGCGACGTGGGCGATCTACGGACTCGCCTCTCATTACAGCCATTTGAAAAAACGTCCCGCCCTCGAAAAATATGTGAACGAGGCGCTCCCGCTCGTGGCGGTCAATCTGGAGCAGTTTGCGTAAAAGGCTGTCATTGCGACCCGCGCAGTGGGGAAGCAATCTCACCCCACCTCCGTCATTGACATAAGTGGTGGTCGAGTAGGGACTGTGTTCGTCCGTCCCATATCGAGACCACCATTTTTATATTCCTCGTTTGACAGCCCTTCGTTCTCGGTTATAATTCAGCCACTGAATTTTGGATTGTGAAATTGTATGGAAACCGCAAACGAAGAACTCCGCGAGCTGACCCTGCTCGAACAAATAGAAAACGACCCCGACGTGAACCAGTCCACGCTTGCCACGCAACTCGGCGTGGCGGTCGGTACGGTGAACTGGCACATCAAACGGCTCATCGCCAAAGGCGCGCTCAAGGTCTCGCGCGCCGAGCGCAAGAAACTGCGTTACATCATCACGCCCGAGGGCATTGCCCTGCGCGCCCGTCTTGCCGTGGATTACGTCGAACGCTCCTTCTCCATTTATCGCAAGACCCGTCAGCGCGTAAAGGAACATCTCGCCAAAGTGCAGGACGCCGGCTACAACCGCGTCCGCATCCTCGGCAAGGGCGATGTGGTGGACATCTGCCGCCTGACCTGCATCGAACAGGGCATCGAAGTTGTCAACGATAAGGACGCGCCTGTTTTACAGGTGGATGGTTTCAAGGTGAAACTACAGATGGAGGACTCACAATGACGGACCGCCACATCCTGATCACGGGAGGCGCCGGGTACATCGGCTCCCTCCTGACCTCGGAACTGCTCCGCCTTAATTACCGCGTCACCGTCCTCGACTCTCTCCTCTTCGGCGGGGAATCGCTCGTCCCGTTTCTGCATCATCCGAATTTTCACTTCGTCAAATCCGATGTAACGGAACCGCGCGCCATAAAAGACTCCTGCCGCGCCGAATGGCAGAAGCCCGATGCGATCATCCACCTCGCCGCTATTGTAGGATTCCCCGCGTGCCAGGCGGTCGGCAAACAGGTGGCGTGGAAGTACAACGTCGAGGCGACGGAAATGGTCTTCGAGCAGGCGGCAGATATCGGCGTGAAACGATTCGTGTTCGCGTCCACGTATAGCAATTATGGCTTGTCCGACAACGGCAAGCCCGTCACCGAAGAGTCCCCGTTGAATCCCCAATCGCTCTATGCCGAGACAAAGATCGCCGCGGAGGAATATCTGCTCTCGCAAAAGGACGCGCCGACCGCGCCGCTGCTGTTCCGTTTCGCGACGCTGTACGGCATCTCGCCGCGCACACGCTTCGATTTGATCGTCAACCAGTTCGTGCTGGAGGCGTTTACGAAACGCGAACTCATCATTTATCAGCGCGGGTATTCGCGTTCGTTCGTCCACATCCGCGACGTGGCGCGCGGTGTCATTATGGGATTGGAAGCGGAGCAATCAAAGATTCGCGGACAGGTCTTCAACCTCGGCACCGACAACGGTAATTATTCCAAAGACGATATTGTGCGGCTTGTATTGAAGCGCATGCCCGAAACCATCGTCGAATACAAGGACCTGACCTTCGGCGGCGACATGCGCGACATCACCGTGTCGTTCGCCAGGATCAAGAACGTGCTCGGTTTCGACACCACGCTCGACGTGGACGACGGCATCCGCGAATTGTTGTTCGCGTTGAAAAGCGGATTGATACAAAACCCGATGGACACACGCTATCGCAACGCGCAGTTTATTGTGCAATAAAAGTTCCCCGTCATTGCGACCCGCGAAGCGGGGAAGCAATCTCCTCCAGCCAGTAATCGCCTGATGACAGGAGATTGCTTCGGACGAAAGAGCATCGCCCTCGCAATGACGGAGGTATCCAGGAGAAACCATGTCTGAAAATTTTTGGCAGGATAAAAAAGTGATCGTCACCGGCGGCGCGGGCTTTCTCGGCTCGTTCGTCACTGAAAAACTCAAACAGCGCGGCGCGACCGATATCTTCATCCCGCGCATCGAGAACTACAACCTCGTTGACCCGAACGACATCCGCAGGTTGTATGTGGACACTTTGAAAGATGTTGACCCGAAGAATGTGGTTATCATCCATCTCGCCGCAAATGTGGGCGGCATTGGCGCCAATCGCGAACATCCCGCCGACTTCTTCTACGACAACCTGATGATGGGTGTGGAGTTGATGCACCAGGCGTACAAGAACGGCGTTGGCAAATTCGTCGCCATCGGAACGGTCTGCGCCTATCCAAAATTCACACCCGTTCCCTTCAAGGAAGACGACCTGTGGATCGGCTACCCTGAGGAGACCAACGCCCCGTATGGGCTTGCCAAGAAGATGATGCTCGTGCAGGCGCAGGCATATCGCCAGCAATACGGCTTCAACGCCATCTTCCTTTTGCCGGTGAATCTCTACGGTCCGCGCGATAACTTCAATTTGCAGTCGTCGCACGTCATCCCGGCACTGATCCGCAAAGCAGTGGAAGCAAAAGATCGCGGCGAGAAGGAACTGCCCGTGTGGGGCGACGGTTCCCCGACGCGCGAGTTCCTGTACGTGGAGGACGCCGCGGACGGCATCGTCACCGCCGCCGAGAAATATAACGGCGACCAGCCTGTCAATCTTGGCTCTGGCTATGAAATTTCCATCAAGGATTTGAGCGAAATGATCGTCAAGATGACCGGCTTCGAGGGCAAACTCGTCTGGCAGACGGACAAGCCCAACGGTCAGCCCCGCCGCGGACTCGACGTCAGCCGCGCAAAAGAATTGTTCGATTGGAGCGCGCAGGTTCCGTTCGAGGAAGGGATGCGCCGCACGATCGAATGGTTCAAAGCCAATAGGTCGAAGATAAAGTAAGTCGAAGGTCGAAAGTCAAAAGTCGAAAGACCTTTGACCTTCGACTTTTGACAGAGGAAAAATGACCCAAGCCGCTAAAGTTTCTTCCCACGAACCCGCCACCATCTACATCAAGCCCTCCACAGGTCTCGCCGCGCTGAACCTGAAAGACCTGTGGGCGTACCGCGAACTGGTCTATTTCATGATCTGGCGCGACGTGAAGGTGCGCTACAAACAGACCATGCTCGGCGCGGCGTGGGCGATCATCCAGCCGGTGCTGACGATGATCGTTTTCACGTTTCTCTTCGGGCGCATCGCCAAACTTCCGACCGATGGCGACATCCCGTACCCGATCTTCTCCTACACGGCGCTTCTTCCCTGGGGATTGTTTACCGCCGCGTTGAACCAGGCTTCGCGCTCGCTGACCACGAATCAGAGCATGGTGACGAAGATCTACTTTCCGCGCCTCGTTTTGCCGCTGGCATCCATCCTTTCCGGGCTTGTGGATTTCGTCATCGCCTTCGTCATCCTGATCGGCTTGATGATCTATTACGGCGTGACGCCTTCGATCAACGCGATCTGGGCGCTGCCCTTGTTCTTATTGCTTGCCATTGTTACAGCGTTGGGTGTGGCGTTGTGGCTTGCCGCGATCAACGTTCAGTATCGTGACGTGAACTATGCGCTTCCCTTCCTGACCCAATTCTGGCTCTTCATCACGCCCGTCGCCTACTCCTCGAACTTGATCTCCGAAAAATGGCAACTCGTTTATTCGCTCAATCCGATGGCGGGTGTGGTGAACGGATTCCGCTGGGCGCTGCTCGGCGCGAACACCGGACCCGGTCCCGAAATGGCGGTCTCCGTCGCCATCTCCATCCTGATCCTGATCGGCGGCTTGTTCTACTTCCGCAACATGGAAAAGACCTTCGCGGATACGATCTAACGTATAGTGTGCGTTCTCCGGCGCTACACCTGCCCTCCCACTCGCTTCGCTTCGGGGACCATAGTGGCGGGCGGCGCCGGGGGAGAATGCCGCCTGCACAGGAAACATAAATGACCATAGCCATTAGCGTCAACAACATCGGCAAACAATACAAGATCGGCGCGTCACAACAGAAATTCCAGTACAACATGTTCCGTGACGTGCTGGTGGATACTTTAATGACCCCGGTGCGCGTCTACCGCGCCCTGCGCGGACAGGGGATGCGCGGCGCGACCGCCACCTCCACGATCTGGGCGTTGAAGGACGTCTCGTTCGATCTCGAAGAGGGGAAGGTGCTTGGCATCGTCGGGCGCAATGGGGCGGGGAAAAGCACATTGCTCAAGATCCTCTCGCGCGTCACCGAACCCACCGAAGGGACCGTGACCGTGCGCGGACGTGTCGGCTCCCTCCTTGAAGTGGGAACGGGGTTCCACCCGGAATTGACAGGACGCGAAAACATCTACATGAACGGCGCGATCCTGGGAATGAAGCGCGCGGAGATAGACGGCAAATTCGATGAGATCGTCGAATTCTCCGAAGTGAGCCAGTTCATTGATACGCCGGTCAAACGATATTCCTCGGGTATGTACCTGCGCCTCGCCTTCGCGGTCGCCGCGCATCTCGAGCCTGAGATCCTCGTCGTGGACGAAGTGCTCGCCGTCGGCGACGCCGAATTCCAGCGCAAGTGCCTCGGCAAGATGAGCGACGTCGCGCAGCAGGGGCGCACGGTCCTATTTGTGAGTCATAACATGTCCGCGATCCTTCGTCTTACAGAAGAAGCCATCGTCCTCAAAAAGGGACATCTGATCAAGCGCGCGCCCACACCCGAAGCGGTTGACTTCTATCTCTCCTCGGGGCAGGCGGAATCGGGTCAGCGCGTCTGGGAGGCGGATGAGGTCCCGGCGGCGAGTCAGCCTTTTAGACCGGTGGCAATCCGAATTAAAGACCGAAGCGGGAACGTCGTGGATACAATTCGCTCCACCGAGCCCCTTACCGTCGAATGGGAATATCAGATCAATGCGCCCATCACGGGTCTGCGTGTGGGCATGTATCTTAGCACGATGCGCGGCGAATACGTCTTCACCTCGTTCGACACCGACGACGCGGGACAATACGAACAGTTCGGTGCGCGCCAACCGGGACGTTACGTCAGCCGCTGCGAGATCCCTGCCGACTTTTTCAACGAGGGGCGTTACTCGCTGGGTGTCAACGCCAGTTCGTTCGGCGTGAAGCGTTATTTCATGGACGAGAACGCGCTTTCGTTCAACGTTGATATCTCCGGCGCGCCGGGCATGCAGTGGGCTGAAGTCCGCCAGGGACCCGTGCGCCCGCGCTTGAATTGGAAGATAGAAAAATTGGATTAGATACCCGGTGGTTGAGTAGATACGAGCGATAGCGAGTGTCATATCGAAACCACCGCTAACTAAAGCAACTATTGTTACAAAATTATTTTTGAAAACAGTTGGTTTCGATACGGGCTACGCCCTACTCAACCAACGAGATAACATGCTCAACAAAAATTCCCTCCGCAATTTTCTTGGCGAACTGCCTCTTGCCGCCGAACTCGATTACACCCTTCGGCAAAAAAGCCGCGTTCGCAAGGATCATTACAACCTCTCGCGTTTGCAAAAGTCATTGCCGCGCGCAGTCGAACAGGTGAAACCTTTCATTGAAAGATCAAAACCCGGCAAAAAGATTCTCTTCTTCGCCACGCTTCATTACTGGATCGAACAAGCCGCCTACATTTCCCTCACGCTTGCGGGACTCGGTCACAAGGTCACGCTGCTGACTCTTCCCTACTCCGAATGGCACAAGGAAAAGGATAAACTGACTCAGAAGCAGCGCGGACTTCACACGCGGGATGCGCTTTCTCCACTTTCCACTTTCATTCATCACGCTTCCCTCCTCGACTTGAAGCCTGCTTCATCCTTACCTGCCTCTCTCCACGCTGACATCGAAGAGGTCTCCCTATGGGACGCGCAATACACGCTCATGCGCGAAGAAGTGGACATGTCGAACGCGGGCGACAAAGCCCTCTACGACCTGCGCATCAGGCGCAACACCTTCGCCGCCCTTGCCGCCCTCGAATGGATGCAAGTCAACAAACCCGATGTCGTCCTCATCCCCAATGGTCTGATTTTAGAAATGGGGATCGTCTTCCGCGTGGCGCGTTATCTCAACATCCCCGCCGTGACCTTCGAATTCAACGACCAGCGCGAACAGATCTGGCTGGCGCAGAACACATCCATCATGCAACAGGACACAGACTATCTCGTCCGTGACCGCTGCTCCCTGCCGATGACCGATGAAATGTACGAGCGTCTCGCAGATTTGGAAAACGCCCGTCGCGGCGCGCGCGTGTGGGGCAAGTCCAAGCGACTGTGGCAATACGTCTCTGCGCAAGGTGCGGACGCAACACGCAACACGCTCAAACTTGATAATCGCCCAGTTGTTTTACTTGCGGCAAATGTTCTTGGTGATAGTCTCACCCTCGGACGAAACATCTTCGCTGAATCCATGTCTGAATGGATCACGAAGACTGTCCAATACTTCGCCAAGCGAACTGACGTGCAATTGGTCGTCCGCATTCATCCCGGAGAAAAAATCGTCCCGCAGGCAAAGTCCATGGGGACGGTCGTGCGTGAGGCGCTGCCTGAACTTCCAAGCCATATCCATGTCATCGGCGCGCTGGATAATGTCAACACCTATGACCTGATCGAAATCGCCGATCTCGGTTTGGCATACACAACCACGGTCGGCGTCGAGACCGCCATGAACGGCATCCCGGTCATCTCCTGCGGACAAACTCATTACCGGGATCGCGGCTTCACCATTGACCCGAACACGTGGGATGAATATTTCAACACGCTCGAAAAGGTTTTATCCGATCTCCCCGGACATCGTTTGACGGAAGAACAGACCGCCAAAGCATGGAACTACGCCTATCGTTTCTTCTTTGAATATCCGCGTCCCTTCCCGTGGCGCTTGATGAATTTCTGGGACGATCTTGAGGTCTGGCCGCTGGACAAGGTGTTGAGCGAGGAAGGCATGTCACAATTTGGCGACACATTCAAGTTCCTGGTCGGCGAACCTTTCACGTGGAAATAGGCATGTAGGGGCGACCCTTGCGGTCGCCCTGTTTGATTGCAACATCTGAACAGATGCAACACACGGACAGATGCAACACACGGACAGATGCAACACACGGATAGGTGCAACACACGGACAGGTGCAACACACGGACAGGTGCAACACACGGACAGGTGCAACACACGGATAGGTGCAACACACGGACAGGTGCAAGACCTGTCCCTACGAAACAACAATGGCAGAAAACACCAAACAACAGGTACGCGAATTCTATGACCAGATCGGCTGGTCGCAAGTCGGCGAGGGGTTGTACCAGAACGCCCGTTACGAAGACCTGCGTCCCGTTTCGCGCGAGTACATTCATAAGTGCCATCTGCGCGTCAAGCGGCATCTCGCCCCGAACGGAGACATCCTGCTCGACGCGGGTTCGGGTCCCGTGCAGTGGCCCGAGTACCTGACCTATTCTGAAGATTACAAGTACCGCTTGTGTGCGGATATTTCCATCACTGCGCTGAAGGAAGCCCGCACCCGGCTCGGCGATAAAGGTCTGTTCGTCGTTGCCGACATCGCCAACCTGCCGTTCAAGCCCGACGCCTTCGACGGCGCGGTATCCATGCACACCATCCATCACCTCCCATTGACCGAACACAAGCGCGCCTACATGGAATTGACACGCGTGTTGAAATCAGGCAAAAGCGGAGTGGTGGTCAATGGCTGGCATAATCCGTTGTTGATGAGACTGGCAGAACCTTTTATTGGCTTGGGGCGTTTACTCTCAGGTCGTTCCGCCAAAAAGAAAAAGGATTGGTCGTCAGAAGAAGATCAATCCGGCACCTTCGTCGAGAAGATGACGCCGCGCTGGTTGAAGAACGAATTGAAGGATGTGGTGAAATTCGAGATCCATCCGTGGCGCAGTTTGAGTCCGCGTTTCATGCGCTGGTTCGTGCGTCCGCAGTTTGGCGGCAGGGCATTTCTGCGCTTTGTCTTCTGGCTCGAAGAGACTTTTCCGCGCTTTTTCGGCGAGAACGGGCAGTATCCGTTGATCGTGATCAGGAAATAGAGAATTAGAGATCGGAGAATTGGAGACTGTGTCCAAATTCACTGACCAGCAATATCTCAAGACCGATCAATACAGGGACTCGTCCAACCTGAACGCGCGTGTTGAAATCCACAAGCGCTTCAGCGCGAATCCCTACGGTTGGATGCGCTGGATCTTTGACCATCTCCTTGCTTTGCCAGCCAATGCGAAGATTCTGGAACTGGGATGCGGACCCGGCTATTTGTGGAGGGAGAACGTTGACCGAATCCCCTCTGCCTGGGACATCACCCTCTCCGATCTTTCTCCGGGGATGCTTGATTCCGCGTGGAGAAACCTGGTCGTCACCGGACGCAACTACAAGTTCAAAGAGATAGATGCGCAGGAAATCCCGTTCGAAGATAAGACGTTCGATGCGGTCATCGCCAATCACATGCTGTACCATGTCCCTGACAGACCGAAGGCGATTGCGGAAATCAAACGGGTTCTGAAAACGGGTGGACGCTTTTTCGCGACGACCGTCGGAGACAATCATCTGAAGGAAATCACGGACTGGTTTCGACAGATCCACAAGAGTGAGGTTTGGGATTCGTTCTCCAATCTCTTCACGCTCGAAAATGGACTGGATCAACTGAAACCGTTCTTTCCGAACGTGACGGTATCCCGTTACGAAGACAACCTGCGCGTGACCGAATTGGAGCCGTTGATCGCTTACTTTCATTCAGGGATTCGGGCTGGCGAACTTTCGCAAGATGAATTGGCAAAACTCCGAAGTGATTTGGAAAAAGAACTGAGAGAAAAAGGCAGGATCTTCATCACGAAAGATTCCGGGTTGTTCGAGGCGATAAAGTAATCATCATCCCTCGTTGGTCGAGTAGTCCCGCGTGCTTTTCGCGGGACGTATCGAGACCAACAGTAACATGCAAACCATTGGTTGGATGTAAGCGAGTAGTGTGGTTTCGATACGCCCTTCGCAACAACCGCTCAGGGCTACTCAACCACCGTATGAAATGGAGAGCTTTATGGACTGGAAAAATCAAGTCGTGCTCATCACCGGCGGGACGGGGTCGTTCGGCAAGAAGTTCACGCAGACCCTGCTCGGAGAAAAGCAGCCGAAGAAGATCATCATCTTCAGCCGCGACGAGTTGAAACAGCACGAAATGCAAATGCACGGATTCAACCATCCGTCGCTTCGTTATTTCATCGGCGACGTGCGCGACCGCGAGCGGCTGGTGCGAGCCATGCACGGCGTGGACATCGTCGTCCATGCTGCGGCGTTGAAGCAGGTGCCCGCCTGCGAGTACAACCCGATGGAAGCCATCAAGACCAACATCATGGGCACGGCGAACGTGGTGGAAGCCGCGCTGGATGCGGGCGTGAAGAAGGTGATGACCATCAGCACGGATAAAGCCGTCAGCCCCGCGAATTTGTATGGCGCGACCAAACTCGCGGCGGAGAAGTTGACCGTTCAAAGCAACGCGTATGCCGCGGGTACAGCGACCCGGTATTCGTGCGTCCGATACGGGAACGTCGTCGGCTCGCGCGGCTCGGTCGTGCCGTTGTTCCTCAAACAGCGCGAGAACGGGACGGTCACCATCACGGACGAACGCATGACCCGCTTCTGGCTGTCGCTGGAGCAGGGCGTCAAGTTCGTCATCGAGTGCATCGAACAGATGGAAGGCGGCGAAGTATTCGTGCCGAAGATTCCCAGCACAAAGGTCGTTGACCTCGCCAAAGCCATCGTGCCGAACGCGAAGATGAACATCATCGGTATCCGCCCCGGCGAGAAACTGCACGAGGATTTGATCTCGGAGGATGAAGCGCGTCACACGATTGAACTTGAAAAGATGTATGTGATCCAACCAACCGAAGCGTCGTGGTTTGGATATTCATGGAAGGACAAAGGGAAGCCGCTCCCCGAAGGATTTACCTACACCAGCGATAACAATTCAGAATGGCTCGACATTGACGGCATCAAGGAATTCGTCGCGCCGTTCGAGGAATTGTTCAGGCAGGGGAAACTCGAAGGATAATTCTTTATTATGTCATTCTGAGCCGCGAAGCGGCGAAGAATCTCTACCACGACATAAGAGACCCTTCGCTGGCGCTCAGGGTGACATGCCAAAGGACATATGAAACTATTGATTACTGGCGCCAGTGGTTTATTAGGAATCAACCTCGCGTTGGAAACCATGCGCGAGCATGAGGTCATCGGCATTGACCGCGGCAAGCTCAAGTCCGCTCCGTTTCAGGTCATAAAAGCCGATATTCTCAAAAGAGATGAGATCAACTCCATCATCGATTCAACCAAACCTGATTGGTTCATCAATTGTGCAGCATTGGCAAATCTCGAAAAATGTGAAGAAGATCCAACACAGGCAGGAATACTTAATACAGAACTTCCTGGGGATTTAGCCGCCGCCTGTGCAAAAAGAAAAATTCCCCTCGTCCACCTTTCCACCGATTCGGTCTTTGATGGCACAAAGGAAGGCATGTATACAGAGGAAGATGAACCAAATCCGCAAGGAGTTTACTCGCGAACCAAACTCGATGGTGAACGCGTCGTAGGACAGGTCAACCCGCAGGCGATCATTGCGAGAGTTAATTTTTACGGCTGGTCGTTGGGCGCAAAAAGAAGTCTCGGCGAATTCTTCGTCAACAACTTGAGCGAGGGCAAAAATGTTTATGGGTTTACCGATGTCATCTTCTGCCCGATGTGGGTCAATCACCTCGCGCAAACGCTCATTGCCATGCTCGAAAAAGACCTGCACGGCTTATATCACGTCGTGGGCGCGCAACCGATGAACAAGTATCAGTTCGGATTGGAGGTGGCGCACAGGTTCGGGCTGAAAGAAAGCCTCATTGCGCCGCAATCAGTTAAAAGGTCGGGGCTGACCGCCAAACGTTCCCACAATTTATGGCTGTCTGTCCACAAACTGTCCACAGATTTGGGGCGTCCTCTCCCCGAATTCTCCACCGGCTTGGACGGGTTTTATACACAGTTCCAGCAGGGTTATCCACAGAAAATCAGGGGTTATCAACAGTAAGTCGGATTGGCAATCCGACTTACCCACAGGATGTCCACATGAAAAACCTGCTCAAACTCGAAGAATTCTTTTTGTTCGGTCTCGCGCTTTTTCTTTTTTCAAAATTGGATTACGGATGGGGTGCTTCGCGATACGCCCTGTGGTTCTTTGCGCCTGACCTCCCTGCAACAAGCGCGCAGGGACAGGTGTGAGCATGGTCGGCTATTTGGCAAACTCCCGCTTCGGCGCGTGGACCCTTCGGCACGCTCAGGGCGGCGCCTATAACCTGATCCACCACAAAGGGCTTTCGGTGGCGGTTTATATTTTGGGTTCCCTACTCTCCGTCCCCTGGCTGATGTTTGCACCGCTTTGCGCGATCCTGCTCGGTCACTCCAGCCTTGACCGCGTGTGGGGATATGGCTTGAAGCATGAAGATGCATTCCAGAATACACATTTGGGGAGGATTGGGAATAATCCCGAAGGGATGAGATGACTCTAGATTTTTCGCTAGCCCGTATCCAAATCCTGAAAGGATGGCATGATATGGGAATAATCAATGACACCCCTTCGGGGTTTGTAAAACATCGAACCCGAATCTATAATCATTCCACTCCTTCGGAGTTATTATGAATTTGGGGATGACTAGGAGATAGTTATTTGATATGAGTATCCGAATGCAAAAAGCGATTGAAAACGTCAAATCACTTCTAGGAGAAAAGTCTTCAATCCTGGCTCAAAGATGGTTCGAATGGGCAGATAAGATTAATAGATCAAATAGAGTTTTTCAGAGGATTGCATCTGCTAAAGATAAAGAACAAATTGCTGACTCGCTAGCTGAAATTCGATATGCTTTGATATTTGCTGGGCTTGGCTTTGATGTGGAGTTTGAGCCAACAGGCAACCGAGGTCCAGATTTAGGAATAAAGCGAGATGATGAAGAAGTGGTGGTCGAAGTAATGCGCCTTCGGAAAACAAACTCTGAATTGCCTCTTCTAAATCTTGATGATGAAAACTTTACCTTGCCTGAATATGGTAATGTCCTACAGGATACACAAAAAGTGTCTGGGAAGATTTTGAAAAAGTTTCGACAGATTGAGAATAAGAAGGGAATTATTGCTATCTGGAATAACGATCATGTACTCGATGAAATTGAGCCCGAATTCGCTGTTAATTGGCTTGTCTCAGATATCAAAAGTGGGTTAATGAAAATGCCAAATAGATTACTTTTTGTTTTATATGGCTCTCCATGGCAGTCTTCTGGTAATAAACAATTGTACTGTTCATCTTTTCAAGTCTTAAACAAACCCTTCGAAGATTGGAAGGTAGAACTTGAACAAACGACTGTCTTCGACTGCATTGAAAGTGCGTTATTGAATCGGAAGTTAACATATGCCTCTTGAACTTCTCAAATCCAAAACTGAAGACCTGACAGGTTTTATCGTGGGGTCTCACCGTCAGGCTTCTGCGAATGGTACAGAACTTGGTCAATCACGGTTCTGCGGAAACCTGTCAGGTCTGTGGCATCTTCCAAACACGCATTTAGGGATGATTGGGAGATAGGTCTGCTCACCAATGGCAAAATCAAGTCTCGACTTATATCGCAGGTATTTTGTAGAGAGACAGTTTGAACGATTGGATTTATTCCAACTCATTGCTGATGAGTTTAAAGTCAAGCATGTCCTTTACCCTGGCAGTTTTGTGCATGTCACACCTTCCTTTGTTTTTCCATGTGTAGTTTATGTTGACAATGACAGACAGGCAAATAAGTTTTTCAAGTCTCCAGAAATTCATCGGTTGATCGAGAAACGAAAAGTATATCCACAAGATGCCAGTTTCGTGTTCCACTTTGCTGATTATAGAGACGGCTTTGATGAAAAATTGAAAAGCTTTGACCTGCTGATTTCCCAATATGCTGGTTTTGTAGGACAATATTGCAAGCCCTTCCTAAAGAAAGGCGGTTTGCTTTTGGCAAATAACAGTCACGGTGATGCAGGAGTAGCTGCCATAGATAAAGAGTATCAGTTGGTCGCTGTATTTTCCCTGCGGAATGCGAGATATAAGATGAGCAAATCAAATCTTGATGATTATTTCATTCCGAAGTCACCAGTCAAATTGACAAAAGAATACCTGATGCAACTTCAAACAGGCATAGGTTATACAAAATCAAGCAGCGCATATTTGTTTCGCAGGATTTAATAACTCCCATGACTCTCGAGCTTCTCAAATCCAAAACGGGGCGCACGCCCGTTAACCATGTCATTCTGAGCGGAGCGAAGAATCCCTGTCACGGTGGTAGAGACCCTTCGGTCGCGGAAGAACGCTCCCTCAGGGTGACATGGTAAAGGTAAAGGTGAATTCATGAGCAAGGAATATTACGTTTACATCATGACCAACAAATCGCGCACGCTCTATACTGGTGTTACCAATGACCTGATGCGTCGTGTTTATGAGCATAAGAATAAACTCGTCAAAGGATTTACGAGTAAATACAACATTCAATATTTGGTTTACTATGAATCTACTTCCAATATCTATGCGGCATTGGAAAGAGAAAAGCAAATCAAAGGCTGGCTGAGGAAGAAGAAAATTGCCCTGATCGATTCGATGAATCCTGAATGGAAGGATTTGAGCGAAGAGTGGTATGTTTCTCTACAAAATGCGGAAGAAGAGAAAGAATCTGTAAAAGAAGACAAGAATTAACCATGTCATTCTGAGCGGAGCGAAGAATCTCTACTACGGTGGTAGAGACTCTTCGGTAGCAACAACCGCTCCCTCAGAGTGACATAACTCAACTAATTCGGAGGACAAAATGGAAATCAAATTTGGAAATCGAACCATTGGCATGAACCACCCGACCTATTTCATCGCCGACATTGCCGCGAATCACGACGGAGATTTGGAACGCGCAAAACTGCTCATTCGCCTGGCGAAAGAGGCGGGAGCGGATGCCGCCAAGTTCCAGAACTTCGACGCGCCGAAGATCGTTTCGGATTACGGCTTCTCGCACATGAACGCGCAGGTCAGCCACCAGGCAACGTGGAGGAAGTCCGTTGTCGAAGTGTATCGCGCCGCCTCCATCCCCTTCGAGTGGACGATGACCCTGATGGAGGAATGTCAGGAAGTGGGTATTGATTATTTCTCCTCCCCCTATGATTTCGCCGCGATTGACTTTCTCGACCCGTACGTGCCTGTCTACAAGGCTGGTTCCGGCGAGATTGACTGGATCGAAGCGTTGGAGCGCATGGCGAGCAAGGACAAGCCGTTCTTCGTCGCCACGGGCGCGTCCACCATCGGCGAGGTGCAGAGGGCTGTCCACGCGATCTTGAAGATCAACAAGCAACTCGTGCTGATGCAATGCAACACCAACTACACCGCATCCCCAGGCAACTACGACCATCTGCACGTCAACGTCTTGAAGACCTATGCGACGATGTTCCCCGATGTGATTCTGGGACTCTCCGACCATACCCACGCCCTCGCCCCGGTTCTCGCGGCGGTGACGCTTGGCGCGCGCGTCATCGAGCGTCACTTCACTGACAGCAACGACCGCGAAGGTCCCGATCACAAGTTTGCGATGAATCCCGAGAACTGGGCGAAGATGGTCGAAGAGACTCGCCTCCTCGAACGCGCCCTCGGCTCCTCCGATAAATTTATCGCCGATAATGAAAAGGAGACCGCCGTCGTCCAGCGTCGCTGCCTGCGTGCGGCGCGTGACATCAAAGCGGGTGAGGTTTTCACTCGTGACATGATTGATGTTCTGCGTCCCGCCACGATCGGCGCGATCAAACCGCATGAGATCCCGAATGTGATCGGCGCAAAGGCGCTGGCAGATATGCCGATGGGCAAGGAATTGCGTTGGACGGATCTGGGAGCGTAATCACCACGCCCGTGATTGCGAGGAGGGCGATAGCCCGACGAAGCAATCTCTGAGTTAACAGGAGATTGCTTCGGGCGAAAAGCATCGCCCTCGCAATGACATTTTTGTTATGAAAATTCTTTATTTCTCAAGAAACTACACCCCTCATGACTTTCGGTTCCTGAATTCATTGTCGAAGACGGAACACGAGATCTTTTATGTGAAACTCGAAGCGAATCAGCGGCAGGTGGAGGAGCGTCCTGTGCCTGAAAGGGTTCAGCAAATCCTTTGGGCGGGCGGACAGCGCGAGTTCCGCTGGAGCGACCTTCCGCGTTTGGTCTTGGATTTTCACCGCGTGGTAAAGCGGATCAAGCCCGATATCGTCCATGCGGGACCGATTCAGACGTGCGCGTTCATCGCGGTGTTGAGCGGATTCCGTCCGATCCTGACGAAGTCGTGGGGATATGACCTGGTCAGGGATGCGGATTCGAGCAAGTGGATGCAGTGGGTGACGCGATATACGTTGAAGCGCAGCGCATTCTTTACGAGCGATGCCAATGTTACAAAGGAAAAAGCGATCTCGTTTGGCATGAATCCGAACAATATTGTTGTATTTCCTTGGGGAGTGAATATTGAGCGCTTCGCGCCGAAGAAAGAAGAAAGAGGAAAGACGAAGCCAGGTGCAGATCGTAAATCCAAAATCGAAAATCGTAAATCAATAACGCTTTTCTGTAATCGGACATGGGAACCCATCTATGGCATTGATGTTCTCGCGAAAGCGTTTGTCAAAGTGGCACAACAGAATCCTGATGTGAATCTAATTCTGTTGGGAGGCGGCTCACAGGGACCGAATATCCGTCAGTTTCTGATGAACGGCGGGGTGATGGAAAGAGTCCATTTTGGGGGGCAGGTGGGACAACGCGATCTGCCGCGCTGGTATCATCTGGCGGACATTTACATCTCGCCATCGCACGTGGATGGCTCGTCCGTGTCGCTGTTGGAAGCGTTGGCGTGTGGGTTGCCGTGTTTGGTGTCGGATATTTCAGGGAACAGGGAATGGATCGAGGACGGAGTCAACGGCTGGCTGTTCCGTGACGGGGATGCGGATGATCTGGCGGAGAAGATTTTGTACGCGATAAAGAATAAAAGATCGTTCAAGAAGATTGGCGAAGCGGCGCGGAAGACGGCGGAGCAGAAAGCGGATTGGAAGAAGAATTTTGGTAAACTTCTTGAAGCCTATAATGTCATTGCGAGGAGCGACCCTGAGTGATAACGAAGGGGAGCGACGAAGCAATCTCCTGCCAAATTATGAGGGAATTGCTTCGGGCTTCGCCCTCGCAATGACAGATTTTTGGAGGAATCATGTTAACGTTTGAGAATCTGGTCGGGGGGTTCCGTGAACTGGGCGTGGCGGAGGGGGATACGTTGCTCGTCCATAGTTCGTATAAATCGTTCGGTGAAGTGGACGGCGGACCGCAGACGGTGATCCGCGCGCTGGAGGCGGCGCTCGGCACGGAGGGGGATGGGACGCTGATCATGCCGACGTTCAATTTTGATTTCAACAAAGGCGAAGCGTGGGACGTGCGGACGACGCCGTCGAAGATGGGTATATTGACCGAACTGGTACGGAAAGACCCGCGCGCGAAGCGGGTATTTCATCCGTTCTATTCGTTTGCGATTTTGGGGAAGCACGCCGAGATGCTGGGAAACCTGCGTTATAAAAGTGCGTATGAACGCAACTCGGTGTTCGGCAAACTGCGCGACCTGGATGGGAAGATCATGGTGATCGGGTTGTCGTACACGAACAGCATGACATTCTTTCATCACATTGAGCAAATGGAAGGCGTGGACTATCGTTTCTTGAAACAGTTCACGGGCGAAGTGACGGACGAGAATGGAAACACGTACACGGATACGTTCGAGATGCTGGTGCGTGACATTGACAAGGGTGTGATGACGATGGTAGACCCGATGGGCGCGTTGATGGAGGAAGCGGGAGTCATCAAGAGTCGCAAGGTCGGTGATGCGGATGTGAAGTTGATGAAGGCGAATGAAGTCTATGAGTTCACGGCGCGCGAGATGAAGCGCGATCCGCATTTGTTATATTATGTGGAGAAGAAGGATTCTTAGCCACAGATTGACACCGATTTGCACGGATGTGGATAGGATACCGTTATCCCTAAAGTGATAAAATTATTGAGAGGTGACCCAATGGAACGAATAATCGTCAACCCACAAATTCATTTTGGTAAGCCCATCATCAAAGGGACTCGCATTACTGTGCAGAACGTCCTTGAGTTGATCAATGAAGGCTTGTCTTTTGACCAGATCATCAAGGATTATTATCCTGACCTGAAAAAGGAAGATGTTCAAGCCTGTATGCAGTATGCGATCGCGCTTGTGGCGGCTGAGGATATTCATATCTCATCGGTGGCGGCATGAAGTTTCTGCTTGACCAGGATGTGTACGCGCTTACAGAGCGTTTCTTGCGTGAGCAGGGATACGATGTAGCGACTGCCTCTGAATTGGGATTATCCCGTGCACAAGATTCCGAATTACTGAAAGTCGCAGGCGAACAGGGAAGAATCTTCGTCACCCGCGACAGAGATTATGGAAATCTGGTGTTTGTTCTTGGTTTGGGAAGTGGCGTGATCTATCTGAGAATCCTGCCTTCAGATATGGATGAAGTCCATGCTGAGTTGAAAAAGGTACTTGAAACTTATAAAGAAGAAGAGTTGGCAAGGTCATTTATTGTGGTGGAGAAGGGTCGTCACCGAATCAGAAAGGTCGAGTAAATTCTCAGCCCGTTTTCACAAGAAGACGGGCTGATTTTCATCACCTCCGCTCCCCCTTTCCAAATGGAAAGGGGGCTGGGGGATGGGTCAAGCGCGATCCGTTTTTGTTGTATTATGTTGAGAAGAAGTAAACTCGGTGTTGAGTAGAGCAGGTGATTGTCCCGCTCGTATCGAAATCACCAATAAGTAATAAGGTTTTTAGTGGGTGTTGCTCGGAAGATTATAATAAGACTTTCCGACGAACTAGAAGAAGGAGAAAATCATTATGAAAACAAGTTTTCGGTCAATGAAATTTGCGCTAATCTCTTTGATTGTGCTTCAGCTAGCTTGTTCTCTCTTGGGGATAACTCCTGAAACATCAACCGAATCGGAAACCGTTCCTGCGCACAGCGGAGTTTTTCTAAAAGAGGAGAATACGTTTGTTGAGGTTCCTTTATCGGAGGGGATGCCTGAAAAAAGCGATTCCGAAAACATCCCAACTTCATCAAGTTCTAGCCCTGAAATTGTAGTATGGCAATCCAATGTAAATTTGGATTATCTCTACGTTAGGAGATGGGGTCTAAGTGGAGATCAGGTTGATATTTCTGTCTCTCAAGTTGATGAAGGAACATTGACAATTACATTCTCAGCTTCTCTAGAACCAGGAACTTATTGTTTGATTCAAGGCGACCCGTTGGGATCACCCTATTCTTTGCCTACATGGTGCTTTCAAATTGACAGAATAGTTTCCGAAAATACTCCTCGGGTCGAAGCAAGGGAAACAGAAATAGTAGTTGCCCCTACACAATCGTTAAGTTATCAGCTTGTGGTTGAACTAACGATTCCCAGTGACGTGGGCAATTTTGCTACTGATGTCGAGTGGAGCCCTGATGGAAACCATATTGTTATCTATACTCAACTCCGAAGAACAAGGGTTGGCTTCCTGTATGACATTCAATCTCAGACTTTTGAACCCATCGAATTAGATTTGGTTGATATTGCTTGGGGTCCAGATGGTAAAAGGATTGCATATCTCGATGACAAATCGACAATCACGATTGTTGATTCGTATTCTAGTGAGACTATACAGTCTTATATATATACTGAAGCGGAAAATGATTATTGGGGGTTATCCGATATTGATTGGAGTCCTGATGGAAAAGCTATTGCCTCTATCACTCGTACTGGAATGGTTGATGTGTCGGATGTCTTGTCTGGTAATCAAATTTTCGGCTTTTCTTATTTTGGTGACAACGAAAAACCCATTACCGTAAATTTTCTCGACTGGTCATCGGACAGTAAAAAACTAGCGGTAGGTACTGTGTCAAATTTATATGAGAATCGGGTTCAAATTTGGGATATACAAAGTGGGTCTATGTTAGATGAATTTAACTTGAATAAAATCCTCAATTATGATTCTTTATTGAGTGTATGGGATTTGGCATGGAATCCTGATGGAATCACTTTTGCTGTTGTCACGGATCAAAATAATGCAGTTCTAATAAACACGGAGACTGGTGATTCAGTGGTTATTGATCCAGATGCATTCTTTGTAGAAAATTTCGCTTGGCACCCCGCTGGAAATATGATCGCGCTTGGCGGACTTTCTGGGGTAACGTTCTGGGATACGGACAGTAATTTAATTGCAAATCTTGAGATAGGATCGTCTCAGGGACTTGCTTGGAATAAGGATGGGAATCAATTAGCAACTACAACTACTTCGCGAGATGGTGACATCTTGCGAATATGGAAAATTGAACAATAACTCATTTTGTGTTCCTGAAAATGATCTTTGAATCGAAGTAGGAAGTTACCAACTTCAACAAGTTTAATATTTTGGCAAAAATTTACAAATAAACCACAAGAAAAATCAGTAGTGAAAGACCTTTGAAACGTGTGGTTTCGATGAAGGTCTCATTATTACTTGACCTTATTCAACCACCGTATAAATTATGAAACCATCCCCCTCCCTCAAATCCATCCTCGCGGAATTCTTCCCTCTGCACCGCACCCTCGCATCCGATGACCACGACAAAACGTTGGAGATCGTCGGCTCATACATGCCCGACTCCTCCAACTACACCATCGAGACCTACGCACCGCTGACTCCCGTCTGGACGTGGAAAGTGCCTGAAAGGTACGTCGTCCATGAGGCGTATTTGGAAACCGAAGACGGCGAACGCATCGTAGACTTCAAGAACAATCCGCTTCATATCGTTTCATATTCATTACCCACTGACAAAGTCTTGACCTTTGAAGAACTCCAACCGCATTTGTATTTCAACGAGAAACGTCCGCACACCGTGCCGTGGATTTTCAAATACTACGAACGCGATTGGGGATTCTGTCTGCCGAAGAATACATTCGATACACTCCCACACGACAAGAAATATCACGCGGTCATTAAATCTGAATTCCTCACCGACCCCAAGCAGGGATTCAAAGTCGCGACTGCGGTTGTTCACCCACAAGGTGGGGCGAACCCCGATGCGGGCGAGTTCCTCGTGCAGGCGCATACGTGTCATCCCATGCAAGCCAATGACGATGGCGCGGGCGTGGTCAGCACCATTGAGTTGGCGCGGCGACTCGCGGAGAATCCGCTTCCCGCTGGCTCGATGAGCGTCCGCTTTTGGTTTGGACCCGAGACCATCGGCACGATTGCATGGCTCGCGCACAACGAGCCACTTATCCCAAATCTGCGTGGCGGCATCTTCATGGAGATGACGGGCAACAAAAATAAAATTGCCTGGCATCACACCAGACAGCACAACCATCTCCTCGACCGAATTACCAATTACCAATTACGCAATGTCGAGCACAAAGAACGCGATTTCGCCGCCGCCCCCGCCAACGACGAGCGCGTCATCAACGGACCTGGCGTCAACGTGCCGTGCATTTCGCTCAACCGTTTTCCCTACGACGAGTATCACACCACTGACGACAATCTCGACATCATCCACGAA